>SCPN01000612.1_pt1 | contig 60832 bp, 48 predicted proteins | sample 6106831 | NCBI WGS metagenome assembly SCPN01 (sample SAMN10720447, study PRJNA508395) | human gut metagenome | isolation source: Participant 1, 0 month | reverse complement strand
CAAACTGGAATCTGTCTGTTAATTTGAAACAGATGTAGCATTACTTTCTTGTCGATAACAAAATATGTAACCACCATTAAAATAGAAATTATCAAACCAATATAAACTCTGGGAATGCAAATCTAATGCTTTATGGATACCCTTACTTCGCCCGTTATATTCATTACGTGCCATGTGAAGAACTTATATATCTCAGAAACAACAATACCAATTGTGCCTAATGCACCTAAACTTTTGCCAACAACCTGTTCCTTGAAGGGAAACCATAACCCACAGCAAACAAAATAACAGGACACCATTCCAATGGGATTGAGCAAATTTATTAAACCCATGTGATTTCCTGTACGCCTTTTAGCCCACCATATTGATTAAGGAACATTATAAACTGATAATAAATGCTATTGATAGAATAATTTTCTTTTTCATATAATCGCACTCCTATGTCAAATACCGATTGAGATTTCACCTGTTTTAAGCGATTTAATAACTGTTATATTTTGTTATTAAATTCTCTGCAAACCCTTGAAAACGCTGAATTTTACTTTGTAATTATGACTGTTCCTTCAGAATCCAGAAGAGGTGTAATACCAGCCCCGTATCCAGATTTCCAACAAAGATAATTAACTCCAGTCTCCTTATCTACAAGAATTTGTCGAATCCCTTCATCTTTAAGCGAACTTCCATCTCTAAATATAACTTCAAATCTTTCTTCTTTCTTTGCCATGTTTATTCCTCCTAGTTAAGCGTTAAATTCCGATTTCTCAGTTTCAAAAAGCTGGAATTGTTCGAGCTTTTCAAATACTAACATACCTAATTCTGTTCAATAATTGATTTATAGTAGTTACCAAAGTCAGCAAGTGAATTAACAATTGGAAGCATTTTTGTTCCGAGTTCAGTTAAGCCGTATTCAACTCTCGGTGGCTGCTCATGGTAATCGTGGCGATATGCCAGCCCATCACTCATCATTTGTCTTAAACTATCTGTCAAAACCTTTTGTGAAATACCATCTATACTTCGTTGTAGCTCATTGAATCTCCATGGACGCTCTTTCAAGTTACGCAAAATCAGCAGTTTCCATTTTCCTCCGATGAGAGATACTGCTGTTGCAACTGGGCATTCCGTAATTCTTCTTTGCTCGCATAATTCTCACCTCCGAGTCTATTGTAACACATTCAATTTTTGAGTGTACAGTTACAAAAAGGTACGCGTACTTGTTTTTGTATGTATCTCACACTATACTAATACCAAGAAACCAGAAACTACAAATTAACTATGGAGGTATTATTATGGCAAATTACACAAAAACAACTATTGGAAAGGAAAACCGAATTGAGCTGCATGAAAAGTTGTCTTTAACAGGTGCAGAAATCAGTTTAAACGAACTACCTGCAGGAGCAAATGTCCCATTTGTTCATTCTCATAAAGAAAATGAAGAAATCTATGGAATTCTTTCAGGTAACGGCAAAGCCATAATTGATGGAGAAGAAATCAGCCTTTCAACTGGAGACTGGCTAAAAATCGCACCTGCTGCAAAGCGTCAGTTTTTTGCATCCGATATTTCTGGAATTACTTATATCTGCATTCAGGTAAAAGAAAATTCTCTGGAACATTTTACAGCAGCGGATGCCGTAATCGGCTAATTAAAAGTATTTATTTACAGAAAATGCACAGCTCCCGATAAACTAAGAACTGTGCTTTCTTTTTTCTTCAATTTTACGATTTCTCAATTTTTATATAAGAAGTTATCAGTGATTAGCTTTCTCAAATAATCAACTTTAGGATAAGCCAAACGACCACCAAACACCTAGACATATCCCCAACAGTAACTCTGTGTACCACAGCAGACTGCTAAAGGTATTAATTGCAATCCCCAATAACTCAATCTTAATTCCGAACCAATCGCAAATCCTAAAACTGGATATTTAAAAACAATAAATTATGAGTCATTATAGCTCCATAGGTTATCAATAAAATCCTCCAAAAGCCTTGAAAATAAAGGATTTATCGCAAAATGTGTTCGCCTTATCCTTTATCGCAAGTATTAATGATTTCACACAAGTTTACTCTGCTTCCTGCCTACTTATACGGGCAAAATCAAGGAGCAAGAAAAGTCTCATAACAAGATATAAACAGAGTGTGGCACGTGGAGAACTCCGCGACATATGCAAATATATTATAACGGAGGATTTTTTAATGGACAAGTATATATTTATGGAAATAATGGTCTTTGGTATGAACTGGTGGTGGGGAATTCATTATATTCTTGCCTTGCATTTTACCTAACCGAAAAGAACACACAAGCCTATCGGCTTATGGGGGCAGCGACACAAACGCTATTTTACAGAAATGTTCCATGGTTTACATCACGTCTCCAAGCGGAAGGCTGAAATATAATCCCAATTGACGGTGGGTTAAGGTAGCCAAAATCAGAAATTATAGTATACTCTATGGCATGGGAACCTGGAAATCTAAAAACAGACACAAATTATAAAACAGTTTTCGTATGAGATATGTCAGAGACACAGTGTGATAATAAGATATATGGAAACAGATAAAGACCACATTCATTACATGATAGAGACAGAACCGACAATGTCTATTAGTAAGATTGTAAACCTGATGAAGAGCTATACAACATACCATATATGGAAAAGTTATCCCCAATATTTACGAAAACAATTTTGGAAAGAACATACCTTTTGGAGAGATGGATATTTTGCATGTAGTGTAGGAAATGTATCAGAGGAAATGCTGAAAAAGTATATAGAAAATCAAGGTTAAGGAGGCGGCAGTGGATGTTAAAGGCATATAAATACAGAATATACCCTAATAATGAGCAGAAAATACAGATTGCAAAAACATTTGGCTGTTGCCGTTTTGTCTATAACTGTACATTGGCATATCGGAAAGAAAAGTACGAAAAAGAGAAAAAATCAGTTAGTAAAACTGACTGTAACAATTACTGCAACAGACAATGAAAGAAAGAGTATGAATGGCTGAAAGAAGTGGATAAATTTGCTCTGACAAATGCGATTTACAACATGGATGCTGCATACCAGAAGTTTTTCAAGGAACACGCAGGTTATCCGAAGTTTAAGAGTAAACACGATAATCATAAGTCATATATAACAAATTTTACGAATGGCAATATAACAGTAGATTTCAGGGTGCAATAGAGTAAAACTGCCTAAATTAAAAGGAATAAAAGCAAAACTGCATAGAAATTTTATCGGACAGATAAAATCGGCAACGATATCACAAGTTCCGAGTGGAAAATATTATGTATCAATTTTAGTGGAAACAGAACACGTGGAACTGCCACATATAAATCAAAATACAGGAATAGATTTAGGTATTAAGGAGTTATGTATTACTTCTGCTGGAAAGAAATACGAAAATCCAAAAATCATCAGAAAATACGAAAAGAAACTGGTGAAACTGCAAAGGCAGTTAGCCCATAAAGAGAAAGAAGTCAAAATTACTACAAAACAAAGAAAAGATAGCATTATGCCATGAAAAATAACAAATACCAGAAAGATTATCTGCACAAGATGTCCCATGAGATGATCAGCGAAACCAAGTGATAGTTTCGGAAAATTTGCAGATAAAAAACATGGTAAAAAATCCACCGTTTGGCAAAGTCTATAAGTGATGTATCATGGTATGAGCTGACAAGACAGTTAGAATATAAGGCAAAGTGGAATGGCAGGAAATATGTCAAAATAGATACATTCTATGCCAGTAGTCAGCTGTGTTCCGTTTGTGGATACCAAAATACAGAGACAAAAAATCTATCAGTAAGGGAATGGACATGTCCTGTCTGTGGAACAAATCATGACAGGGATATCAACGCAGCAAAAAATATACTGGAAGAAGGATTAAGACGAATAGCATAAAAGGAATAACAATATAGGGCAGGGACTGCCCGAATGAACGCCTGTGGAGATAGTAGGTTACGAGGTCTGGAAGCGGAAGCCCATTGGCTTTAGACAATGGGTAGTTCACCTGTTACCTTACTGATATTGACGAACAGGCAACGGAAATGATATTTCGATTGGTCGAGCAAATGGCTGACAAGGAGGAATTTATAAGTAACTAAATATATTGCTTAATATGGTTAAATGTGTTTAAATATACCTATGGAGGTATTATTATGAACACGTCAAATATCACGAATTATAAACCAAAAGATTTTGCTGAATTAATAGGTGTTTCTGTGAAAACATTACAGCGTTGGGACAGGGAAGGAATTCTAGAGGCAAACCGGACTCCAACGGATAGGCGTTATTATACTTACGACCAATATCTTCAATTTAAAGGCATAAAAACCCAAAATGATATACGCCAAGTAGTTATTTATGCAAGAGTTTCTACAAAGAATCAAAAGGATGATTTAGAGAATCAAGTATCGTTTTTACGTCAATTCTGTAATACCAGAGGCATTATGGTAGACCAATGTATTGAAGAATATGGAAGTGGTCTGAATTACAATCGTAAGAAGTGGAATAAATTATTGGATGAAGTAATGGAACAAAAAATCAAAACCATAATCATAACGCACAAGGATAGATTTATCAGATTTGGCTATGATTGGTTTGAAAAATTCTGCATGAAGTTTCATACGACCATAGTGATAGTAAACAAGGAAGAACTATCACCACAAGAGGAACTCGTGCAGGATATTGTTTCTATTCTTCCTGTGTTCTCCTGCAGGTTGTATGGACTCCGTAAGTATAAAAAACAAATAGAGAGGGATGAAGAAATTGTTAAGGAGCTTCAAGACGGAAATCAATCCCACACCGGAGCAGAAAATCAGGATTCACAAGACGATAGGCACTTGCCGATATGTCTATAACTTCTACCTTTGTCACAACAAAGCCTTGTATGATAAAGGTGAAAAGTTTATGACTGGTAAGGGCGTGTATGTATTTAACAATGAATACATTCCAAATAATCCTGATAAAGCATGGATTAAGGAAGCGTATTCAAAAGCCGTGAAAAGATCCATCGAAGACGGATGTACTGCTTTTACAAGATTTTTTAAACATCAGAGTGATTTTCCTAAATTTAAAAAGAAAGGTAAATCAGATGTAAAAATGTATTTCGTTAGAAATAACCCAAAGGATTGCGTGTGTGAAAGGCATAGACTTAAGATTCCAACTTTGGGTTGGGTCCGCATCAAAGAGAAAGGATATATTCCAACAACAAAAGAAGGATATGTAATCAAAAGCGGTACGGTTTCAATAAAAGCTGACAGATACTATGTTTCAGTTCTTGTAGAACTGCCGGATAACAAGACAGCTGATAATTCCAATGAAGGAATTGGCATTGATCTTGGATTAAAGGATTTCGCCACTATTTCTAATGGTAAAAAAAGAACATTAACAAATCTGCAAGATTAAAGAAACTTGAAAAACAACTTATTCGAGAACAGAGAAGTCTTTCTCGAAAATATGAAAATTTACAGAAAGGAGAATCCACTCAAAGAGCAAATATACAGAAACAAAAGCTCAAGGTACAGAAACTTCATCATAAAATAGATAATATCCGTACCGACTACATTAACAAAACAATCGCAGAGATAGTGAAAACCAAACCATCCTACATTACGATTGAAGATTTAAATGTAAAAGGCATGATGAAAAACGGACATCTTTCAAAAGCAGTTGCGTCACAGAAGTTTTATGAGTTTAGAATAAAACTTCAAGCTAAATGCAACGAAATGGAATGGAACTTCGTGTGGCAAACAGATGGTATCCATCTTCAAACCTGCCATTGCTGCAAAAATATCAGGAAAGACTTAAAACTTTCAGACAGAATTTTCAAATGTGCTTGTGGTTATATCGAAGAGAGAGATTTCAATGCTGCACTTAATTTGAGAGATGCTATGACTTACGAAGTTGCATAAATAAACGTGAACGGTATGTACCGAAGGCTAATTCTATTGACTGTGGAGTGTACAAGAACTTGTGAGTAGATATGATTTCGGTCAATCCAAAGCATACACGATAAAGCAGTAAGTAGAACTCGTGAGGGTCTACATTATCTCGGTGTGAGTATATTTAATCACATTTTGAGTGGCAGGGACCGAACAACTAAGTAAAAACCGATGTTGTGTTGGTCGAATGAATGAAAGAGATGGTACAAGAGCACGAGAAATTGTATATGCCGATATTATCTATAAGCAAAAATGTAATATATAGAATATTAAAATTGTGGCAGTCAAAAATTAAAACTTTGCCTGCCACAATTATGATTCGATGTGTTCTCTTTCATAATGACTTTGGTAATTCATTATGCTATAATAAATTTAATTTACAGTATCGTGCTGCATCTACTAATTTGGAGTTCGATTAGAACAGGAAAAGATTATATTGATTGCTCTCTATGCGAGATAAAAACCGATTATACAGGGGGAAATTGAATGAGCAATATTATTCAAATCAATAATCTTAATAAAAGTTTTGGAAGTGTAAACGCTGTTCAGAATTTGAGTTTTCGTGTAAAAAAAGGAGAGTTGTTTGCCTTTCTTGGTATCAATGGGGCAGGAAAATCAACTACAATCAATATTATGTGTGGACAACTATCGAAAGACAGTGGAAGCGTTTTTATTGATAAACACGATTTAGATAAGGATATGGACTATATTAAGCGTGAACTGGGTGTAGTTTTTCAATCATCTGTCTTGGATTCTGCCCTTTCTGTTTATGATAATTTGGAAAGTCGTGCCGCTTTATATGGCATTACTGGAATGGAGTTTAAGAAACGACTTGAGGAATTGGCGAAAATATTAGATTTTGAAAACTTATTGAAACGCACCGTTGGTAAATTATCAGGAGGACAACGCCGAAGAATTGATATTGCAAGGGCTTTGTTTCATAAGCCTAAAATCCTTATTCTTGATGAGCCGACAACAGGGCTTGATCCACAGACACGCCGACTTATTTGGAATGTTATATCAAGTTTTCGCAAAGATGAAAATATGACTGTATTTTTAACTACGCACTATATGGAAGAAGCTGCGGAAGCTGATTATGTTGTAATCATTGATGATGGGAAAATATCCGCAGAGGGTACTCCGCTTGAATTAAAAAATATTTATACTGGGGATTACATCACAATTTATGATGTAGATGAAAAGGATATTAAAGCACTTGATGTGGAATATGAGCAAATCCGAAACGGTTATCGCCTTTCTGTACCGAATACAAAGGCTGCAACTGAATTGATTATTCGTAATCCGCAGTTGTTTAATGATTACGAAATAACAAAAGGAAAAATGGACGATGTTTTTCTTGCTGTTACGGGCAAAACATTGGTGGGAGGTGCAGAAAAATGAGTATGGCTTTCATTCTTATCAAAAGAAATATCAAATTGTTTTTCAAAGATAAGGGAATGTTCTTTACCTCTTTGATAACGCCTGCTATATTGCTTGTACTTTATGTGACTTTTCTTGGGAATGTGTATCGGGATAGTTTTACATCTAATTTACCTAATTCATTAAAACTATCAGAAAGCATAATAGAGGGACTGGTAGGCGGTCAACTTATCTCATCTATTCTTGCTGTTTCGTGTGTAACGGTTGCTTTTTGTTCTAATTTTTTAATGGTGCAAGATAAAGCAAATGGTACGATAAGAGATTTAAGAATATCTCCTGTAAAGTCAGCTACACTTTCGTTGAGTTATTATGTTGCAACCTTGCTTTCAACACTTATTATTTGCTTTGCTGCAACGGGTATCTGTCTTACTTATATAGCTATTGTCGGTTGGTATATGTCGCTCGCAGATATATTCTTTTTGTTTCTTGATATTTTACTCCTTGTTTTGTTTGGAACAGCATTATCTTCGATTATTAATTTTTTCTTATCAACACAAGGACAAATTTCAGCGGTAGGCACAATCATCAGTGCAGGATATGGTTTCATTTGTGGTGCATATATGCCTATTTCTTCATTTGGAGAAGGGCTGCAAAAAATAATCTCATTTTTGCCGGGTACTTATGGTACATCACTTATCCGAAATCATACAATGCAAGGGGCACTTGCCGAAATGCAAAATCAAGGTATTCCAACAGAGGTTATTGAAAAACTAAAAGATTCCCTTGATTGCAATCTTTATTTTTTCGGAAGTCAAGTAAATATCGGAACGATGTATATGATACTTGGAATCACTATTTTGGTATTGATTGGAATTTATATTTTGTTAAACAAATCAAAAAAATATAACTGTTAATTTTGTAGCTGCAAATGATTATGTATGCCGCCGCTATGGGTAACTCCATAACGGCGGTTTTTCAATGTCTATCGGCTATCTCTGTCAATGGATTTTTTATGCTGTCTTTGCGGCAGTTTCTGCTTGTTGCGTTCCTGTTGGTGCTAGAATATAAATAGTACAAGCCAAAATGAGAATTTGTCTATCTGACCAGTGTTATGGATTTATTTTCCAGAAAAATCATAGCCTGGACGCTTTCAGAAACACTGGAAGTATCTTGCGTGATTGATACTATAAACAAAGCCAAAGCTCGCCGAAATATCGATCAACCATTAATTATCCATTCGGATCGTGGCAGCCAATATGTTGCAAAGGAATATAAAAAAGCAACCGAAAATATGCAGCGCAGTTATTCGAAGAAAAGCTTTTCCGTGGGATAATGCATGCATTGAATCCTTTCATTCTATTATCAAACGTGAATGGCTCAATCGCTTTAAAATTCGCGACTATAAGCAGGCATACCAGTTGATTTTTGAATATCTGGAAGCTTTCTACAATACGAAACGAATTCATAGCCATTGCAACTATATGTCGCCAAACGAATTCGAACGAGTGTATGAAAGAACGCACACTGAGGCTGAGCTTCTGGCAGGTTAAAATGGGGAGAAATTTCTCATTTTAACTTGTACTAAATCTTGACATAGGACCAATCTTGACATAGGACCATATCTTTGTATTTGATAATGGTATAGGATGGAAAATTGCTTTAATTGTTATTGGATTGGGTTGGCTCATATCTGCAATTTCTGGCTTTATGAGCAATTTGAAAAAATGAAAATTGGAAGTTGGGGAGTGTAAAACAAAGTGCGTAAGCTTTGAAATTTTATTTTCTCAACTTACACACTTTATTTTACACTCCCACAGAAACCATTCTGCAGCTCTTAATCTTGTCATCCGGTTATCTTTTCGCACCTTCTATGATCTGGATCAGGTTTTTATCCAGCTGGATCGTCCGGTTCCATGGATTGATGATGACTCCTGCGATTTCCGGTACGGTCAGAGCGGATGCAAACAATTTATCGATATTTGCCAGGAAGGTGGATTTTACGCTTCCGCCGCCTTTTAATTCTTCTTCAAAGCTTGTAAATGCTGCCCACCACGCTTTTCCGTCAGCGGTCTTTATCGCCTGCACCCGGATCTGACCGTCTCCGGTCGGCGGTTCTACTGCCACGATAAACTGTCCGTTTTCCTGCATACGCCTGCGGATTACCGTCAGGGTATGTGCCAGCATTTCCTGTGTCGGTTCCTGCTGAAGTGCCGCAATGGCTTCTTCTATTTTTTCGTTTCCACACAGTCCGGCATCGACTGTTTCGTTCTGTTTTTTGTTTTTATGATCTGCCATATATTCCTCTTTTCATCTGTGCCAAGCGGATATTCGCAATCCACCAATGCTTATATCAAATCAGATAGGCGATTGAATCCCGTCACTGATACAAACTTGTTACTCGCCGTCTACGGAGGCGGAAGTCATCTTACATTTGATATATTCTGCCTGCAATTCCTGCATTTTCAGACTTCTGACTTTGAAGTCATATGATACTTTTCCATGTTTTCTTTATTGCGATATTCATGTTTCTCATAATATCCGATCAGTTTTTTATCTGCATCACGAAGTGCCACCATATATACATCTTTGTTCTGTTTTTCATTATGAGATGTATATATGAGATTGTTTTCTTCGCTTTTGGCAAACCATGCAACGACTTCTTTGATTCTTTCGTTGGAATGTGCCCCGTGGCAGTCCAGAAGGCTTTTGCCAAGCAGTTCTGCTCCGCCATACTTATGATAATTGGCAGCTGCCGCCGGATTCATATAAATGATTTTGTGATCCAGGCTGCAGATCACAACAGCTGCACGATCCTGATCGATAATACTTTTAAAATATGCCCCTAATTCCATAATATCATCCTTTCTCATCCAATCTCCTGCTACGCAGATACACCAGAATCCCCACCGCATCCGCAAGGAACCATCCGATCGGAATGGATACCCAGATTCCTGTCACACCAAGCCACGAGATTTTGGAGAGGGTGTAAGACAGCAGCACTCTTGTTCCAAGGGAAATGACCGTGAGCACCACCGACATGTTCGGGCGGTTCACGGCACGGTAATAGCCATAGAGCATAAACAAAATGCCGATTCCGACATAACAGGCTCCTTCGATTCTTAAATACTGCACGCCGACTGCAATGATCTCCCTGCTCGTCTCGGAAACAAACAGCTGCATCAGCGGCTGTGCCAGAACAAAGACACCGCAGCTGATCACAATGCAGAACAGGATTACGCTGATCACTGACTGGCGGATCCCCTGACGGATACGTTCTTTCTTTCCGGCTCCGTAGTTCTGGGCTACAAAGACGGAAAATGCATTTCCGAAATCACCGACCGGCATATATGCGATCGTGTCGATCTTGACTGCCACGGCAAATGCTGCCATAACGGTCGCTCCGAAGCTGTTGACAATTCCCTGCACGACCAGAATACCGAAATTCATCACGGACTGCTGCAGACAGGTAAAACCGGAAAGTGACATGATCTGTTTTAAGTTTTCACGGTTCCATTTCATATCTTTTCTGCTGATATGGTATTCCGGATAACGCATCAGAAAATACAGCAGAATACCGACTCCGGAAACATACTGTGCGATCACGGTCGCAACGGCCGCACCTTTGATCTCCATGTGCAGAACCAGCACAAAGTATAAATCCAGAAAAATATTTAAGATCACGGAAATTCCAAGGAAAAAAAGCGGTGTGACGGAATTTCCGATTCCACGCAGTACGTTTGCAACATAATTATATAAAAAAGTGGCAAAAAATCCGATAAAGACATAAAAAAGATATTCCCGCATCGCCGCTGTCGTTTCCTGCGGCACCTGAAGCAGACGGATCATCGGATTCATCCAGATATAAATGATCCCGGTCAGGATCACCGCCAGTGAGCCGATCATAACCGCAGAAATAAAAATACCGTTTCGGATCAGATCCTGATTTTTTTTGCCATAAGCCATCGATAAAAATGCACTGCTTCCAAGACAAAGCCCGATGACGATCGATGTCAAGAAGGTCATTAACGTGTAAGACGAACCGACGGCTGCCAGTGCATTATCTCCGATATAATGACCGACCACCCAGGTATCGACCAGGTTGTAGAGCTGCTGAAGCACATTTCCAAGCATCAGCGGAACCGCAAATTTCCACAGGCTCGAGGTGATGTTTCCGACCGTTAGATCTATATTTTTTGTTTTCCTCTGTTTTCCCATTTCTTACTTTTCTTTTCTCAGCTGCCAGAATGCTACGGCACTTGCAGCTGCCACATTTAAAGAATCCACGCCATGCGACATTGGTATTTTGACGGTGTAATCGCAGTCTGCGATCGTCCGGGATGTCAGACCGTCTCCTTCTGTTCCAAGGAGGATAGCAAGCTTTTCTTCTTTCTGCAAAATCGGATCATCGATGCGGATCGAATCACCGCTTAAGGCAAGTGCCGCCATTTTAAATCCCATTTTGTGTAAAAGCTGAATCCCTCCTTCCGGCCAGGAAACGGAGTTATCCACAAAAGTCCACGGAATCTGGAAAACTGTCCCCATACTGACGCGGATCGCCCGCCGGTAAAGTGGATTGCTGCATGCCGGTGTCAGCAGAACCGCATCCATGTGCATTGCTGCCGCTGAGCGAAAAATCGCCCCGATATTCGTCGGATTGACCACTTCTTCCAGCACCGCAATGCGTTTTGCATTTTCACAGATTTCCCTCATGGACGGAAGTTTCCGGCGATGCATCGCACAGAGCATGCCACGCGTCAGTTTAAAACCGGTGATCTTTGTGAGCACATCAAATTCTGCCGTATACACCGGGATCTGCCCGCAACGTTTTATGATCTGTTTTGCTTCTCCTTCGACGTGTTTCTTTTCCACCAGAATAGAAATCGGCTCGTACCCCGCATCCAGTGCCCGCTCCACTACTTTCGGGCTTTCTGCAATAAAAATCCCGTCTTCTAGATTTGCACGATTTAAAAGCTGGATTTCTTTTATTCTTGCATATACGTCCAGTTTCGGATCTTCAAAATCCGTAATTTCTATGATATCTGACAATTTTGCGGTCTCCTTTATCAAGAATGGCTCCGATATTCTTGCTGCGGGGTGCACGTCATGGATCGCATGATATATTCTTCTGTGCACCTCTGCAATCTGCCGGAGGCTATATCAGATGGGAGTTTTCTCACATCTGATGTATCTTTTTCCTTACAAAATAAAAGCAGATCACCTGCATAATGATCGTGAACAGCCAGGAACCCGGATACGAAATAAACAGCACATACAAAGAACGATAATGCGGAAAGATTCCAAAAATCCATACCACTCGCATACCTACGGTACCGATAATCGAAAGAATCATCGGTACGGCAGAATAGCCCATGCCTCTGAGTGCTCCCGGAAACAGATCCATGATACCGCACAAAAAATACGGCACAGTCGTGATCGATAAAATTTCCATTCCGCAGCGGATAACTTTCTCTTCTTCTGTGTAGATCCGAAGAATCTCCGGTCCGAGAAGATAAGAACCGCATCCAAGCACTCCGGCAACAACAACTGTCAGGATCAGGCAGTCGATCAACACTTTATCCATACGTTTGTATTTGCCGACACCATAATTCTGGCTTGTGAAACTCATGCATGCCTGCGTGATCGAATTGACTGCCGCATAGAGAAATCCCAGTATATTATTGGCCGCCGTATAACCTGCCATGGCGGTAGAACCAAAGGAATTGACCGATGACTGCAAAAGTACGTTAGAAAAATTGATGATCATGCTCTGGATCCCTGCCGGGATTCCGACCTGAAAAATCTGCTTCAGATAAACGCCTTTGATCTGCAGTTTTGAAAAACGGAGCTGGTAGCTGCCTTCCGATTTATACAGGCACCATAATACCAGGATGCAGGAGATCAGCTGTGAGATCACCGTAGCGATCGCCACGCCTTCCACTGCCATATGACAGTAAATAACGAGCAACATATTCAATGCTGCGTTGATCAGTCCGGAGATGATCAGAAAAAGAAGCGGCCGCTTCGTATCTCCGATCGCTCGAAGGATCGCCGCCCCGTAGTTATAGAGCATAAAAAACGGCATTCCCATAAAGTAAATCCGCATATAAAGCGTAGACTGATCAATGACATCATCCGGCGTTCCCATCAATTCCAGTGCACCTCTCGCAAACAGAACACCGACAAATGCCATGATTACACCGCTGACCATCGCCAGCGTGATCGAAGTATGTACTGTTTCCGACATTTCTTTTGATTTGCCCATCGCATAAAACCTTGCCGCCAGTACATTTGCCCCAAGCGAAATACCGATAAAAAGATTGGTAAAAACATTGATCAGGGCGGTGGTTGAACCAACCGCCGCCAATGCCTGTTTCCCACTGAATCTTCCCACTACAATGATGTCCACTGCATTGAACATCAGCTGCAGAATACCGGATAACATCAGCGGGAGTGAAAACGAAATTAATTTGTCCATGATACTTCCATTGCACATATCAATTTCATATTTACTGTTTTTCAAAACAAAAACCTTCCTTCTTTACTGCTCATATTACTTTGTCATTTCTTTTTTACTGCGGACCATCTTCCTTTTGTTGTTCCGTTTACGCCTCGTACACGGACATAATACTTCTTATTTTTCTTTAAACCTTTGATCGTATATTTCAGTTTTGTGGTCGTTTTGGATTTTGCTTTTTTAAATTTCTTGTTGGTCGCATACTGAATCTGATATTTCTTCGCATTTTTTACTTTTTTAAACTGAACCTGAATCTTCGTTTTAGATCTCTTTAAGCTAATCTTTGGCTTGCCGACTTTTATCGTCTGCTGCGGCTTTGTCTGAGAATTCTCTGTTTTATCTGTGTCTGAATTGTCCGGTTTTGGATCAAATCCCCAATCCCAGTCGATATCACCATCACCCCAGGAAATATTACCTCCGGTGTTTCCGCCGTTATTTCCGCCGTTATTCTCTCCGGTATTTCCACCATTGTTTCCGCCGGTATTCTCTTCCAGACTTCCGCCGGTTTCTTTGCTTACCTCTTCAAGGCAGTATGGATTGATCTTGATCATCACCGGTTTGCCGTTGTCTGTGACATACCATACGACGTTTCCGTCTGTATCACAGATCGGCTGACATTCTGACAGGGCAAGCGGTGCGGAATATACCTTACTTGTCCTGCTTCCGTCTGCATTCATCAGCATCATTTTTGTGGTGTAATTCTGTTTTCCGGATGCTTTTTCTTCCCACATCAGCAGGAACTGATTTTTCGTGATCTTAACCAGTTTTGGCGTGGTAACATCAACGTCTGCACCATTTGCATAGTTGGTGATCCAGGTTCTGTTTCCGGAAGGTTCCGCTTTTCTCGAACTGCTTATAAATATATTTTTCTGATCATCATTCAGTTTTTCGACACCAAGGCCTGCAACCAGATAATATTCTTCTGACAGTTCCAGACCAGTCAGAGAATATCCAGTATAATTATAGCCTGTATTTCCATCGATTGTGAAAAGACTGCCGTACAGACTCGGATCTTGCAGTTTGTCACCGGTCTTGGTCATGGTAAATGCAATGCCTCTTGGATAAGCATCTCCGAGATCCACACGGTAAATGTATTCTCCGTCCGTTCTGATCAGCTGCATGAAAGAATGGCTGACATAACCTTCTCCCAGATTCATGACTCCTGTATAAGAATCCACAAGTGTCATATCTTCTTCATTGACCACAAAACTACAGTTTGCCTGATGATGATATCCGTCGTCCGACTGATACATTTCGTGGCAGGTGTGGATATAAAGTTTGCCGTCTGTTTCTGTCATGCTGAGACCGCCAGCATCAAATGGAATGTAGGTGTTGGCTCCTTTAACACTGCACTGTGCAAGGCGATTCCAGTTTTTATCATATTTCACGAAACGGAATACTTCACACTCATCCGATTCTTCTTTGTTCATCTGTCCAAAAACTGCATAATTATAATTTTCGCCAATATAGATCCCACCAAAAATCGGAAGTTCTGCCGCAACATTTTCAGAAGAAACCAGATTCAGTTTGCTGTCGTAAGTCTCAACCACGATCTTATCATTGATATATTCTGCACGCTGATATCCGCCGTCTGCTGTCTGTGCCAGATAAGACTTCGTGGTACTTCCATAATAAGAAGAATAATGCGGCAGATGAATGTTGTCGGATGCTGCTCCCTCCAGGTTTACCTTTGAAAACACTTCTGCATCTTCGTACTGTGAACCATCCACCGTGATCGTGACCTGTTTTGTAACGCCTATCGTTTCTGCTGTGATCGTGATGGTCGCTGTTCCTGCTTTCCAGGCATTGAGGCCTCCTGTTTCATCCACACTTACTATGTTCGGATCCGAGGATTCATAAGTGTAATCCATTTTGCAGGAACCTTCTGTTGTACAGATCAGCTTGTCGCTCTCAGATACCTTCATGGACTCTGGTGCCTGCACTTCAAAAGTTGTCGGGATTTTCAGATCCAATGTTTCAAGATAAAACTGATCCTCTTCTTTTTCTACAACACGGCATATATCACCATCCACCCAGAAACTGTAGACCGGATGCTCGGTAACGATGTCCACTTTTTTCTTTCCATCTTCCATGGAGTACTGCGTGAGCGTGTTTGTATCTGTCTTGACATAAATGCTCTTTTCATCTTCACTCAAAGTACATCTGGTTCCGTAACTGCTGACATCAAAATTATTTTTGTAGATTGATTTTCCCGCAAGTGCCACAAATTTAATCGCATCTTTGTCTGCAATATTCAGAGAAGAAACCGAAACACTGCTATCAATGATATTGATCACCGTACTCTGCTCCGTGTGATCGTTGTAATCATAGCTGTTGGAATCCAGAATCGTAATGGCGTTCGGACTCTGGAAGGTATTGAGCACTGCAAGATATTTATCATTTAACATCTCTGCCGGTTTATTTCTCTCATAGAAATAAGACTGATACAGCATCATCAGATTTGCCTCCGGCAGATGAAGTGTATTGTCCTCACCGACATTTCCTGCCATTAAAGACGCCATGTCATGATCATATCCCCAGTATCTCCAGTTATAAGTTCCTCTGTAATAAAAATTGCCGCTGACCGTATCAAATCCGTAAAACTGTAAAATGCTTCCTTTATACGGTGCTGTTGCCAGAGATTTTCCGGTGCTGTCGTACAGGCAAAGATCATCGCTGGCATTGGCCACATAGATCCTTCCCTTTTTATCTACGCCAAGTGCATTGATAAACCCTGAGAAATTCGCGGTGCTTTTCATGCTGTCCAGCGTGATTTCTTTTGTTTCCCCTGTTTCAAAAACATATTCATACAGCGTGGCATTGCAGTCATACCTATACGTTTTCCCATTTTGTTCAATGGCATTTGCCAGCCTTTTGTTTTCTGTTTTTATATAATAGATTCCTTCGTCATTCACAAAACTGTCTTCTGCCCGTAAAATGGTCGTTTTCTGCTCATAAGAATTGCTGTCAATATCATAAAAAGAAACTTCAAATTTCTGCTGATTTGAATAAAAAGGATCACCTTTTTTTACCAGATAAAAGCCATGATCTGCTTTGCTGTACACAACCTTCTCATAACTGCTTGCCATATTGAAATATTCACTCTGAAGCTCAACTGCTTTCGTCTCCTGCTCCTGTGCATTTACGACAGCCATCTTTGCTGCACCCGCCAGACTCTGTCCCGGAACCGCCAGTGCCGCTGCCATCAAAAGTACTATAATCTTTTTCATTCGCTTTTTCATTTTTTCTCCTTTCTGCATCCATCATTCTGCATTCATTATAAGGATCCAAATCACCCTGTCTGTATTCTGCAAGGTCGGTTGTCAAAATTCAAAAGCCTGCTTAATACTGTCATAATGCAGGAATTTTCCTTCTGCCGCAAATGCTTTGATCTGCTCTTTCGTCGCAAACATATATCCATCCGTCTCTTCTGTTTGAAGTTTCAGATCTTCATCTGAAATATCCATCACAAAACGATAGACATCCACAAAATAATTGTCCCCTTCGCCCGGGTTTTCTCTTTTATAAGTGAACAGATAACCGCCCTGGGCATTGCTTACATCAAGCCCGGTCTCTTCTTTTACTTCACGCAGAACGGCATCGTAAGAAGCTTCTCCGGCCTGTGCTGCACCTCCGGATACTTCCCACCAGCCAGGTGCCCATGCTTTTGTCATCACACGCTTTGTGATCAGAAAAGTGCCGTCTTCTCTTGCCACAACGCCAAGCACTGTCAGATGATATTCTCCGTCTTTTAAGTGCCAGTCGTTTCGTTTCATCGTGCGTCCGGTCGGTTTTTTATTTTTATCGTATATATCCCATAATTCCATTTGTTTTATCTCCTGCTGTTTTGTTGAAACATTCTTCCGGTATTCTTGCTGCAAGATGTATGCTATGCATTGCATGTTCAAGAATGCCTCTCCTGTCTCTTTTATGATAGCATTGCATCGTAAGCTTTGCAAACATAAAAAATCTCTGCGGAACATTTTTTGTTCCACAGAGATTTTCTTTTTTACACTGTTTTTTATCTGCTCTTCCAGCGGATGTTCTGAGGGAAGCTCCGCACTTGCCAGCAGACGTTGAAGTTTTCTCCGATTAAGATAACATTTTACCCACACTCATGCAAGTGGCATATGAAAAGAATCTTTTAATTGTCAACCTTCTTGATTTTCAGGTTGACAATCTTTTTTTCTCATGTTACATTGTTACCAGAATTTTACAAGGAAGGTAACACAATGGAACCAAATTTTTATGATCAGGATGATCCGATCCTCTCTCGTGAGGATGCCATTGCCATCCTGGATACACCGGATGAAAAACTTGATGATCTGATTGCCCGTGCGGAGGGACTTCGCCGGAAATACAAGGGCAATCGCGTCAGCATTCATATTCTGACGAATGCCCGCAGCGGCAACTGTTCCCAGGATTGTGCCTACTGTGCCCAGTCCTGCCGTTCCAAAGCGGATATCGAGAAATACAAGTGGGTGGACGAGGAAAAGCTCTACCACGACAATGATTTTGTAAACGAACACCATTTATCCAGACACTGTATTGGCCTTAGCGGCATGAAATTTACCGATGCTGAGATTGAAGAGCTTGCCCGCCGCATCCGCAAAATGAAAGAACAGGGAACGCATCTTTGCTGTTCCATCGGATTTTTGACCGAAAAGCAGGCGAAAATGCTCAAGGATGCCGGTCTTGACCGCATCAACCACAATCTGAACAGCAGCCGTGCGTACTATCACAACATCTGTACAACTCATACATTTGAGCAGCGTGTGGCAAACATCCGCATGCTTCAGGGGCTGGGATTTGAAATCTGCAGCGGCGGTATCATCGGTATGGGTGAAAGCAAAGAGGACGTCGTGGATATGCTTCTGGAACTGCGTGAGATCCAGCCGGAGGCTCTGCCAATCAATTTTCTGCTGCCGATCAAGGGCACACCGCTTGGGGATGCAGATATTTCCGGTCTGACAACGGAATATTGCATGAAAGTCCTCTGCCTTGCAAGACTGCTCGTACCGAAGTCCGACATCCGCTGTGCTGCCGGCAGAGAAGTCTACTTCAAAGGAGAGGAAAAGAAACTGCTCAGTGTCGTGGATTCTATCTTTGCTTCCGGATATCTTACTGCCGGCGGTCAGGGCATCCAGGATACCATCAAAACGATCACCGATGCCGGATTTACTTATGAAATTGAATCTGCATGATTTTTCGTACTTTACATCCGATATGAAGTGACCTGACTCTGTCTGATACAGCCTCCGGCGAATTGCAGAGATATTCGTCAAGCGGATATTCGCAATCCGCTTTGCTACTTGCTCATAACCAAATAACTGCTCCGCAGTTTATCAGAAGGAGCTTGCACTCCTCCTGATACAAGCAAGTCCCCACCCACTGCTTATTGCTTTTCGCAATTGAAGCAGGGGACTTACTTGATTTGGTTAAATCGTGAAATCATGGAAATATATTACAAGGAGAACTTTTCAAATGAACGTTACAAAAACTGCTGCCTCGCAGCACAGTAAAACTTACGAAATGACCGTCACCGCACTGATGACAGCTGTGACCTGTATTTTAGCTCCGCTGTCCATTCCGATCGGTCCGGTTCCGATTTCTTTCACAAACCTTGCTATTTATCTTTCTTTATATCTGCTCGGATGGAAACGCGGCACGATCAGTTATCTTGTCTATCTGTTGATCGGTCTGGTCGGCGTTCCGGTATTCTCCGGGTTCACAGGCGGAATCGGCAAGCTTGCCGGTCCTACCGGTGGCTACATCATCGGTTTCATCGCCATGGCAGTGATCGCCGGACTGGTAATCGACAAATGCCATAATCGCTGGCTCCAGCTGCTCGGCATGATCGTCGGAACGGCTGTATGCTACGCTTTCGGAACTGCCTGGTTCTGTATCAGTGCCAACTACACCGTTGGTGCCGCACTGACGGTATGTGTGATTCCTTTTATCCCGGCTGACCTGATCAAAATGGTTATTGCCATGCTCCTCGGACCGGAGATTAAAAAAAGAATCCGCTAAAAAAGAATTTCAGGAAAAAAATTTAAACTGAAATGTTGTTTTTTCGTTTTTGTTTTTGTCCGAAGAAATGATCTGGATTCCGTGATCGATCACTTCTTCGGATTTTTCTATATACTGATAATGGTACTGTGTGCCTGCCAGATCTTCAAAGATCAGCTGATCTCCCACCTGAAGTTCTGACAGGTTTTTTGTAAATGCAGCAATTCCATATACGGTCATGCCCTCCGTATCCCACGGCATGGATGTCCCATCTCTGCAAAGTGAGAATGATGCAGTATTTGCATCAAAGGTATTTAATATGGCATACTCTGTATTTTGTGACGGAATCTGCAAAAATCCAATCACCACTTTACCTTCCACACTCAAAAAGGTATCCCGGTCCGGATTTTTGACGTTTTCCAGCAAAATTTCTCTTTCCTGTTTTGCTTCATCCAGCAGTCTGGCTGCCCGTTTCTGATCCTGTATTCCAAAATGAAGGCAGGTGACGGCTGCTGCCCCCAAAAGCAGCAGCACGATCATCAGCCCTGGCAGGAACCAATTTCCGGTACGTATTTTTAATTGTTTCTCCGCACATTTTCTTTGTATTTCTGCCATATGAATCTCCCCCCAGGTCTCTTTGTCTTCGCAGTCATTCAGTTGCAGGCATTTTAACTTTCACTGAATGATTACTTTATTTTCATGGTTTTTTTCTGGAATCCGACTTTGGCTGTCAGTTTTTTCCTTAACTTTTTCTTTGCTTTTTTCGGTACCACAAAGACGGCTTTTTTATGAATACCCTTAAATGCATTTTTACCGATCTTTGCGATCGTCACTGACTTGATATTGATCTTCTTCAGATTTTTATTCTTGTAGAATGCTTTTGCCGCAATGCTCTTTACATTCTTGCCGATCGTTACCGTTGTCAGCTTCTTGTTGCCTTTGCATACATTTGCACCGATTGCCGTCACCTTGAACTGTCTGCCGTTGATGCGGACCGTTGACGGAATATTCATCTTCTTCGCTCCCGGCTTTTTGTAGGATACCAGCATGACAGCCTTTTTGGATGTCACTTTATATCTTGCCTTGCCAACCGGATAAATTTTTCCAATAACTACATCCTTCGGCTTATCCGATGGAGTCGGAGACGGTTTTTCCGTTGACGGTTTTTCGGTCGTCGGATTGGATACTTTTTTCCAGATTGCATACAGTTCTGTCGTTTCTGTGATATAGAATTTATCACCCGGCAGATACGTAGTTCCGCTACCATCTGCCTTTGTATTCCAGCTGACAAATTCCATGCCGTTATACTTAAATCCACAGTTTGCAGCCTGAACGGTATCGTATTTTTTATACGGACTGTTCGGATCTGTCATCGCACCGCTTCCGCCGTTTGCATGGTAGATCACCTGAAGACCTTTTTCCTCTTCGATCTGCCCTAAGACTTCTGCTCCGTAAGTGAAGGAGGCCGTCATTGCCGCACCGTCTGCCAGGTTCCATCTGCCCTGCACAAATCCATGGCCGTTTTTGGAAACAGTCAGTTTGTTGCCTTCGATCGCGGCTGTTCCGGAAACTGCATGCACTTCCAGATCCACCGTATCCAGATCATTGAGGATGATCTTCTGATCATTTTCGGTCACGGCACACAGCCGCAGTGCCACTTCTACGCCGTCTGCATCTTTCAGGAACAGATTTTTATTGGTGTAGGAAATCCACTGTTTCTGTGTGGTTTCGGTTGTATCTGCACTTAATGCAATATCCAGATTTTTAATATTACCCATGCCATCATTGTATACGCTGTTTCTTGCAGTCTCTTTATTTCCGACTGCGTCGCTTACTGTAATCTCTACTTCTTTTTTATAATAACCACTGCCAATGTTCACTTCATAAGCAAATTCATTTCCTTCGCCAAGTGCTGTTCCAAGATCCCCAAGCGTTTTTTCTCTTGCAAGCGGTTTTCCGTCCACCGTAATGGTCAGTTTTGCATCCGGCTCCGTGATTCCGCTGATCGTCAGCGTGCCGTCTTCTGCAAATCCAGATCCATTGGTCGGGGAGGTCAGCATCAGGGTCGGCGGTGTCGTATCGATGTTAAATACAAAACTCTGATCGAAACCGTCACCTTTTTCATTCTTGCCGTAAATCTGAAGGGTATGATCTCCGTCTGCCAGGTCTTTTAATGGAATGGCAATTTCTGATGTATGTTCAAACGTTCCTGTTTTTACTTCTTCGCCGTCCAGCACCCAGGTTCCGGACACTGCCATATCGGCTTTTGCCGTGAAGTTGACAGAAGATGCTGCATACGTGTCGTACATCACAATCTTTTCTGTGACATTTCCATCCTCATCTTTTTCATTTTCGCTTCTTCCAACCTGATAAACCTTCTGATCCGCTGCAAGTGTGATCTTTGCTTTCTGCGGTTCATTTAAGGTAAGGACTTCGCCAAACGTTTCTTTTCCGTAAACGATACCGGTCAGATTGCCGTCACCGTCTAAAAGTTTGTTAAATGGTGTCGCACTGATCACGTATTTCGTTCCGGCAGTCAGTCCGATGGTCTCAACGGTTTCTTTTCCGTTTTCATCGACACTTCTGGATTCGCTGCTGCCGCCAAGCACCGCATAGATCTGATTCTCTTCGTCTTTTACGGCAGAAACATTATAATCTGAAAGTTCTTCTTTTTCGCCATTTGCACCGACTTCATAAACCTTAAACAGTGCACCCTGACATTTGTCATCCGTTACCGTATCAAGGGAAGCACGGATCTGCAGATCGCCTGCATTTTCCGCATGGATCGCTGTGATCGTCTCCGGCTGGCTGCTGTTCGTATAGGCAAATGCATTTGCAGTATCAACGATTCCGGTCGTGACTTCTTCCTGACTGTACACAAGTCTTACATAATATTTTCCGCTTTCCATCGTATCCGGAATTGTGATCGCAGCCTTTCCTTTTACGATATCCGCTCCTGTCAGGGAAGCGATCGGTGTACCGCCGTTTTCTTCCGAATCCGGATTTTCCAGAATGTAAATATCAAGTTTCTCCAGATCAGACATTTTATCGTTTCCTGTCCATGTCAGATTGATCTTATTATCTGTGTTGCTGTAGTTCTGTTTATCCATCTGAACTGCGGTGACCTCCGGAAGCGGATCTACGCCATAGAGGATCAATTCAGAAGAACTTGCTGTTTTTATCGTATAAGTTTTATTTGCCAGAGACGGATCGGTAAAGGAGACAACAAGGGTTGCTTCTTTCTTCTCTTCGTCATAAGTAAAGTTGGCATTTGCAGTCTCATTCTGTTCATCGGTTTTGTCATTATCATAATACTGGAGCGGATATGGCGTTCCATTCTCATCGGTAACTTTGAGTCCTTCTTTTCCTGCTTTTGCCTCTTCCAGTGATTCTGCTGAAAATGCAATGCTCAGAACCTGTGCCACGCCGTCCTGGAAATTGCCAAGCGTTACGTTATGCGTGGTTCTTGTAATATCAGAGCGAAGGCTGGAGCTGATTTTTCCGTCTGCATCTGCCAGGGTGCTGTTTTCGCTTGAATCCTTCTGGTAAATATTCGGGCCGATGCTCATGTAAAGCATATCCTGTTTTTCTTCATCATAGCCAACGGCGTACCATCTGCCGGAAATACCCTCTGTGCTTCTTGCTTCTTCCAGATACTGCGGATAGGTTGGATTTACTTTTGCCTGTGAGCCAAAGGAGAGGTCACCGCCATAGGCATAAGAAATACCGGTTGAGAATCCGAGAACTTTCAGTGCACCCCATATACGCTTTGTGTTCAGTCCAAGTGCCGCACCGCCGATCTGGATACCGCCGATCAGCGGGATCACATCCGGAATGCTGACGATCGCCTGTGCATAAGCTTCAAACGCTTCCTGTGCATCACTGCTGGCATCGATCACAATATAGCCCTTGCCATCGATGATGCCCATATAGTTGATGCTGCACTGCACCAGCGTCTTGAAATAAGGAATCCACTGTGTCTCCAGTTTCGCATATTCCATGATCTTGATGTCCGTGTTTGCCACTTTCAGGTTCGAAACCTTGATGCCGAATCCTGTCAGACCAAGGCTCATATCGGCACGGGCCTCCAGCACCTGGAAGAGATTAAACGATACGCTCAGCAGCAGTTTGATCGGAGGTACTTCGCTGCAGCAGAAGATCGTATCATACAGATTTTCAAATCCGCCGCCACCGCCGATGATCCAGCATACACCGAAGGAATCTAGGTTGATGCCCGGTTTGATACCTTCCACATAGAAATACAGGTTATCCACAACCGGGATCTTATTTTTACTCTTTATCCCCAGTTTGATCTCCAGCGTGATGGATTTCAGGAACGATGCACTTCCTTCCACACCCATCGACCAGTCATTCACTGTGTTGACTTCCAGCGTTCCCTCGATGTTCGGCATGGAGTCGGTGTAGCCCGGAATTTTTACTTCAGCTGAGAAATTCACTCCGATAAATCCCTGATTCATGCCGTAGAGTACATTTTTTACCTCTACTTTTGCATCGGTATCGCCATCATCATCCTCTTCCTTTTTGTTATTTTGGTTGTTTCCGGCTTTTGTTTTCTTATTATTTTTCTTATTGTTTTTTGTAAGAGAACCGGAAGAGCTGCCGGTCGGTTTGTAAGTTTTTTTATACGCATTGCGGAGCGTATCTGCTTTTGCTCCGTCATTTGCAAATACATTCTGATTTACTTTATCAACCTTTTCCCCGGTGTTTCCTCTTTTGGATGTCGGGATCAGAAAGCTTAAGTCGAGCTGTGCGGAGAATGACATCACAAACCCTTCTGCATCCTCCACCTTCAGTTCTTCCACCCGATCTGCATCGCCGTCATACATCATGCCAAGCCTTGCAAAAGAAAGATTAAATGCCATCCCGGCGATCGTCATCAGACCATTTAATGCCGCCGGATAGATCAGGGTAATCTCCTCATCCTGAAAACCTTCGATCTCTTCTCCGTTCATGTTATAAGGCACAAGCCCGTATTCTGTTCCGTTTTCGATGCTTGTAAAAGCAGCATTACCTTTGTAGATCCTGGTGTTTTCTACAGAAGCATTTAATGTAATATCATTAAAATCTGTGTTGATCACGCCGTCCTTCTGGCTGACTTCTACGGTACCGTTCAGGGCATCGATACAGCCGTTGATCACAACTTTGTCTTTTTCACCGCTGATCGATTTTGCAACGTATTTCACATTTGTTCCGTCCGCACCTTTATCAAAGGTATCATCTTTGATAAAGCTTCCCTGGAAGAACAGCAGCGTTTCTTCGTAATTGTTTTTATCTGCTGCGTAAGCTTCTTCGCTTGCATAGGTTTTCAGCTGATATTTTGCCTGATCTCCTGTTTTGCCTTTTTCCTGCACAACTGCGAGAATCCCGTAATAATCATTTCGATAGCGGATGTCATCCGACATGACCACCTTCAGAGCATCGCCGGTTGTGATCTTGTCAACGCCGGTCGGTGGTTCTGTCCACTCAAAACTGAGCTGATATGTGTCCGGTTTCATCGTCTCCGTAAAAAGAATATCCAGTTTGTTTTCCTGCGGATCGATCAAAATGTTTTCTGATGGAATTTCGTACTTTTTGCTGTCGCTTGCTCCCTGTGCATACAGTGTGTAGCGGCTCTTATCCTCCAACATGGTGAAATTACTGCCGCTCACATAGAGATGTCTCGTCAGATCATTATAGAGGATCTCCGGTGTCGCACTGTGAAACGTAATCTTCGGCAGTTCACCGTTTCCGCCCGGGCAAAGAATGTAAGTAGAACCTTCATACAGAAGATTTTCATATAACAGTCTCGCATCCGTAGAATCCGGAAGGTTAAACACACGGAACGTAATCTTTCGATAGCTGGATGCACTGTCCACTTTCGCCCGGAAATAAAACGGGATCTTGATCTCCGTTCCCCTCTTGAAATCCACATAAGTGCTCTGATACGGCACTGCATAGCTGGTCTCGTAGATTGGCTCTTTCTGATCTTCGTCAAGCGGTGTAAGACCTTCTGATGCATAAGCTGCGATGACTACTTTTTTATAATCGTTCTTCTCAGAAATATTTTTTAAAGTTGCCTGAATATCAATGATGCCGTCCTCTTTAAAGGTTCCGTCTGTATTGCGGTTGCAGGTAGAAACATAATTTTTTCCGTCTGCCGACAGATCCAGAACGGACGGTGAAGTCATATTAAAGGTTACCTGATCTGTTTCAAGATCTGTTTTTTCATTGGAAAATACTCCATAGTATGTGTTTACAATTCCTTCTTTTCCCGACTGGATCGTTCCAAGATCATAGTACATTGCCATGGCACTATCTGCTGTCCCGTACTGATCATTGCCGTCGCTTGTAAAATCCAGAGTCTCATCCGGGGCAAAATCAAAGCCGGTCGCTGCCAGAGAGTTCCAGTGTGCAAAAGCGACTTTTTTTAACATTCCTTTGGAAGAGACTACGGTTGATGCCGTTGCCGTCGGACTGTAAATGTCATCGTATGCATAAAACGCGGTCGGAATATTCGCTGCATCCAGCACACATTCCCGTTTGATAATATCGCTGTCATAAGATGTATTTGGAATTTCATAATATACAAAATCCTGATCTCCGACGGCCGAATCAAGCAGCATTCTCGCCTCAACTTTTACGTCCTCACTGCCATGATTCTGTACATCGTAGTTGATCATGACCATGCCGTGTTCGTTTGATCCGGTATTTGCCAGCTCGAGCCGCTGGGTGAATTCCAGTTCACCCAGGCTCCATTTTGCTGACAGTCCCTTTGCATCCTGCGAAACGGTTACACCGCCGGACTTTATTCCTTCAAAAGAATAATCTCCGCCGAAAATGTAATCTTTTGTCTCTCCGTTTCTGGTTATGCGGAAGGAAGTAAATGAAGTGTCATAATCATCGCTGTGGTACAGCAGATCTTTGTTATTGTCGGATTTTATTGTCTTATCACCTTCCACATTTGAGATATAAAATCCGCCGTTTTTACCTGACATGCGGACAGATATCGAATCGTTCTGCAAAAGCAGCACATCTTCATCCGCCACTTTACTCTCCATACTCTGCGGTGCCGCCAGCATTTCCAGCGGAATGCCCGTAAAGAGCACAACCGCGGAAAGCATCAGACTGAAAGCCCTCTTTAAAAATATCTTGTTTTTTCTCTTATCCATATACCTGCCCTCCTTTACTGTTCTAAATCAATATAAATATAAGTCAGATACGTTTCTTTATTCTGTGTTACAATATAGAGCGTATAGAATCCTGCCTCCAGATCCGTCAGCTTACCGTCTTTCACAACATCTGCCTTCTTCATCGCTCCGGCTTTCTGAATTCCCTTTTTGTAATATACCTTAAAGGATTCACCGGTTCTTCTGGATTTTTCCAGTACCAGATCTGCCCGATTTTCTTTCAGGATCGTTGTATCACACGGAAGCAGTGATTCGCCGTTTGCCGTGATCTTCAGATTTGCCGAGCTGATGACTTTCACATACCGTTTGACCAGTTTTTCATTTCCCACACGGTCACTCAGTAAATATGTGACTTCATGAATACCCTGCTCGTTCATCTGTTTTTCCGTCAGCATGTTTTTCAGTGAAATCTGCGGATTCGAATCAATGTTATCCCAGAGCCGGAATGTCGTCGCATCCAGAAGCTGTTCTCTTAATTCTTCGGCAGTCGTTCCCTGGAAAACATTTACAATAGAGCGGTCAAACTGAATACTCGGTGCAATATCATCCAGATACTGGATCTCCAGTACACGGTAAGAAACCAGTCCTGCCTGATCGGTTGCTTTGACCTGATAACTTCCGTTTGTCGTGATCGGAAATGTGATCCAGTCCAGTTCATCTCCTTTTAATTCGCCATCGCCGTTTTTGTCCGTCGGTGCTTTGACCGGATATTCTTTTCCGCGGAACGTGATCGTTCCTGCCTCGGACATCGTAACCTTTACGCTGCAGTCCTCTGAGCGGATGTACGTTTCCGGAATGCCGGATGCGTAGACAACCGGAGGTATTTCATCGATCGAATCCACCGTGATCTGCTGCTGCGTCATATTTCCGGCTGCATCCGCAAATGTGAAATCATATACACCGTTTTCTTTGATTGCCAAAGAAATATTGGTGTTGCCGCCATATTTTCTGTTCAGACCGCCACCGCTTACAAATACGGTTTCATCGGAGCGGAAGATAACGTTCATCTGGTTGTTTTCCAGTTTCTGTGTCACTGTGATCGTCGGTGCATTTTTATCAATGATGTCAACCAGGTCGATATCGGTCATCTCACCAGAAACACCGTTCGGCGAAGTCGCCACAATCTTAACCATTCCTGGAACCGCTGCGAAAAATTCTACGTTTCCTTTTCTTCCGCCCAGCTCGATTCCTGTCTTTGAGAATGTTCCATTGTCTTCTACCCAGTTATCATTCTGTTTATAGTATACTTTCAGTTCCGATACTGTCTTGTTAAAATCAAGACTCAGCAGAACGGAGCTGTTTGTCGGTTCGATCGGCGGCAGTTTCTCATAAGATTCTCCGTCTTTGACATAACACGGACTCCAGGAAGATACACTGATCTTCGGTGCATCCTTGTCGATCTCCGTTACTTTTGTGCTGATCTTTGCCCGGTTGCCGCTTCGGTCTTTAAAAACAGTATCGTAGGTTCCGTTATTTTCTACTTCCCGGAAATAGTAATAGCCCTTGTCATCCATGCCCTTCTGCAGTCCCGACGTCACCGGAAGGATGGTTCCTTTTTCGTTTTCTTTATCAGAATTATCATCTGCATAGAATTTCAGTCTCATGCGGGTAAAGCTGATACCTTCTTTTTCCACGCGGACCGTCGGTGCTTCCTGGTCAATCTTCGCAGCCTCAAGACTGTGCCAGAATATGTTTCCTTCCTGATCGATCGCAATCACCGTGATCTGACACGGCTTTGTGATAAGCAGGCTGTTATTGTTCGCATCCAGTTTCACACCATCAATCTGATCTGAGGTACTGTTGAAATTCAGTTTTCCCGTATCTGCCTGCAGTCCGTTTTTCACGATCAGTTTCGTCCGGCTGTCATCAGAAATGGTATAAGAAATCTTATAACCGCCGCTGTATCCGATCTTTTCTGCCAGTTCGGCAAAAGCATCTTCTGACGGTGTCCAGGAACTGAAATAACTTGCCAGTCCGTCATAGACCGCATAGACTTCCGCAACGACTTCCGGAGGTGTTGTGTCTTTTTCATAAGCACCTTCTTCTTCCACCGGTGCTTCATACGGCTTCATGTTCAGCTCATCCGACAGTGTGACTGTGATCGGTGCACCTTCGTTTCCGCACTCATCACTGTATTCAAAGGTATAGCTTCGTTCCATGTTTTCCGAATAGAGGAACGTATGCTTTAATTCCTTTCCATTTGCAGCATACAGATCTTCACTCTCGGAAGCGATCCAGACTTCAATACCGTCTGTGGTACTCTGATCTTCAAGATTTGAAATATCCAGTGTATTTCCTTCCTGTACTTCTCCGTTCTCCAGAAATCTCCAATAAACCTTTGCATCCTTCGGTGCATCTTTATCCATGTTTTCTACCGTAACATTGTAGTCCACCGTTTTCTGCTCAGCTGCTCCCGGAATGGTCAGTTCAAATGTAATATTTGCGTTTTTGTGGAACACGATCGTTGCCTTTGATTTCTGCTTGTTCCAGCTGATCGTATAAGCGTCACTGGTATCTTCTTTGTTTTCGCTGTCATCCGTACTACTTTCACCGGTATCGTCTGTCTTTTTCAGGGAAATCTGTGCGTTTTCGCTGACACCTTCGATCGTTGCCACTACATCTTCTTTTGTTTTCTCTGTCGTGCTGTACTGGATCTGTGCCGAATAATCTCCGAAAAAGTCCTCCAGTGTAAACTGCTCCGTATATGAATTTCCATAAATATCTTCATACTCGATCTCGTAAGTTCCATCCTTACTGATTCCGCAGTAATCCTTCAGCAAGACGTTTTCGTCGTCCATCGGCACATCAAACTGACGCAGCATATCTCTTGCCCTTCCAAGCATAAAGTACGAGCCATAATAGATGTATCTGTACATGATCTGCGGAAGTTCGATCCCATTTATTTTTTTGATATGGACTTCCATATTGAATTCAAAGTTTACCATGCCGTCCTGCGGATAAACATCCATTCTGCGGATCTTCGGCCGCTGGTTGATTCCGTAGAAGTCCTGGTCTTTGGAAGAAATCGTTTCCATGACATTACCGGCCTCATCGACAATCCTCAGCTCAATACTGTGCGGCATATGAAGTCCTTTCTCTTTGGAAAGATCAATGTCTGCCTTGAAATCTCCCATAAGACGCAGGGTGTGGCTGCCATCTTTATTCACCAGATAATTTTCACTCAGAAAACCTAGACTCTGGTTGATATCCTTTGTGAACTCCATACCGCAGTAATAAGAGCCATCCCAGTCGGATCCATATCCATCGTCTGTCTGTACCACATGGATCGGATCTTTTCCATCGATGATCAGCTGAATATTTGCATTTTTCAGATTCCGATCGTCGCGGATCTCAATTTCAAAGCTCGGATTTGTGATATGTTCATCCGTTTCTCCTTCGTTCTGTGCGGTACTGTCTGTGCTGATTGTAGTAATCTCGCTTGTGGCACTTTTTAACACTGTAAACTCTGCTGTTGGTGCTGTATGATCCACATCTGTGATATAAAACTGCTGATAGCTTAAGTTTCCATATCCATCCAGCAGATAATACAGGTGTCGCTGGTTTTCTGTATAAGCAAAACTTCTCTCTTTTATCAGCGTATCCGCAGTGTCATCGGAAGCAGAAAGATTCACTTCATACATTTCCGGATCTTTTGCAACCATCGTACTGTCTGCTTCTGTTACTGCTGCAGAAATACTCTGCCTGGAAGCCTCACTTTCTTCCACTTCTATTTTGAAATCCGGTGCTTTTGCAGAATAATAAATCTCCACTTCGTGACGCTGTGACTTCACGCCTCCAACGTTCATCAGTTCATAAGAGATTGTGTTGCTGCCTTCAAAGACCGGAACTGCACATACATCTGCATTTGCATATCCGCCTGCATAAAAGGCTGCCGCATCCTCCGCCTGGAACATTGCTTTTGCATCCGTCGGCTTTACGTCAAACATCATCACTTTATTTTCTGCATCATAATCCTTAAGCGGGAACCATTTCGCAGAAGCCTCGTTATCACCCGCCCAGACTTTGATCCAGTAATTGCCGGCATCGTAATCTTCCATGCCGTTTACCGTAAACTGAATGCTGCGGTTGTAAGTAATCCCTTCCGTTGTCTCAGATGTTGCACAGTTTCCAAGATAGAGAACATCTGTCGTATAGCCATCCGCTCCGGTTGCGGTAAAATCCGGTTTCTGGTCATCCACAACGGTCCGGTTAAATTCATACGTTCCGGTTGCGGCAAATCCATAGTACGGAACTTTATCTGCTCCCTGATATGGATCTTCTGCTGCAAAATGAATACTTCCCGTCACTTTGCTGATACCAAATGCTTCTGTCATATCAGCATCATAATTATAAAGATAAATGTTGTCATACTGCTCCGTCGTAATGACCGGTTCTGCCGAATTACCCTGTTTGTTGCTGACAGAAACTTCCAGTTTATACTGTCCGTTTGGCAGTGTCAGACCTTCCGGAATTTCTACCGTCTGGCTGGATTTTCCCTTTATAATATTCCACCGGTAAACTTCGGTTTCCTTATCACCTTCTGTCTGTTTCAGGCAGATATAGGTATTCGGCGATGCATAATCAATATCATCCATCACAAAATGTCTGGTTCTCTGATTTGCAAAGCTGATGTCAAATGCTGCCCCGGTAAGTGTGGAGAGATATTCTGCTCCGTTTACCTCCGGATTGTATGCATCTCCAAAATCTTCCCGTTTTACCTGCTGCCCGTAATTTGCATTATCCTTTGTTTTGATCGTCACGGTATTTGCCGGTGTCCGGTCGATCTGATAACTTCCGGTTTTTACATCTTTCTTATCGGAAAATCCATACTCGTCAGGAGTCATGGTAAAGGTCTTTGTGACCAGTTTTCCTTTGATGCATCAAATGTTTTTATTTCCTTGCGCAAAGCACTGCTCTTAAAACCGGACCCTGCTGCAACGGTTACATTTCCATAGTATTTATTTCCGCTGATCGCCAGGAAACGTTCTCTTACGGTCGCCGCATTTGCATCATTTAAACTGTTGTAAGTTGTCGTGATCTCATATTTCTGATCTCCGGTCATGATAAGCGTTCCGTAGGACCATTTTCCGGTCTCGCTGCTCTGATATCCGGAAGAATACGGAAGTTTTGCCGCATCCAGAAATTCTTCGTTATCGATCAGTATTTCTGATGCCTTTCCTGACACGCTGCGGATAAAATAAGCATCCTGTTCGATCGGATCTTTTACTGCCACAAACAGTTCCGCTTCATTTGCGGAAGAAGTGATCGGTCCGCGGACTTTCAGCGAAGATTCTTTGTTTGCTTCGTTCGTTTTTGTTTCCGGTGTTATAATTTCCACTGCCGGAATATTTCGGTCGATTGCCGCATCTGCAAGTTTTTCGCTTATGGTTTCATTCTTTGCGATATCGGCTGCCGAGACATAAAGTGCTGCCTGATAAGTCTGGTTTGCTCCGACTGTTTTTGTACGGATCGTAACTAGGCACTCGGTCACTTTATCGCCGGACTGGTTCACAACCGTCACATCCCCCACAGCTGCCGTAGTAAATTTGTCACTTCCAGGAAGCGTGCTGCCTTCTTTCAGCCAGAAGTAGCGGATATTGTCGATATTGATGCCGCCTGCATCTTTAACTCTCACAACGGCTTCCTGATATGCACTGTTGTCATTGTTTTCTTTGAGCTGTATGCTCTCATAAGAAATCACAGGAGCGATCTTGTCTTTTGCCGTGTAGCTGTATTTTGCTGTTACGGTCTTTGTATTATGATTAATATCACTTGCAGATACCTGCACTTTGACTCCGTTGTTTACGGAAGAATAATCAATATTTTTGTCGAATTTCAGATACAGATGAAGATCTGTTGTATCATTGGTCAGATCAAGATCGATCTTTGTCTTTCCAGACTGTGCCTCTTTGAATCCTGTCTGGTCGATCTCATCTTCTTTCAGTGCCGTCTGTGATGCATAATACCAGAACTTATTGGCATCTCCCTGTCCCTGAAGGTTCACCGTCATGCTGGCTTTTCCGCCGATCACACCCGAGGCCAGAGGCCCGGAAGTATTTCCGCTCACCGTATCATAATCTTTTACGCTGAACGCCAGAGAATACACTTCATCTTCTGACTTCGTCATTCTCGCCATCTCATACGTTCTTGTTTCTGATACAGCCTGACTGTCGATCATGATCGTCGGAGCTTCGTTATCCAGATAGAAATCTTTACTTGTACTGCCTCTCAGATCATTTGCCACAGAAAGTGTATTTCCGGAATAATCTTTGATCTCGCTCAGGCCTGCAATTCCCGTAATCGTCACTTTATAATCCGTTTTCTTTTTGTAGTTCAGTTTATCCTGCTTCTGGAAAACCATATCCCGATCCACGATAAAATCCTTGAATATGACAACCGTTTTTCCGGTTGACGACTGATCAAAAACATATTTTGCCTCAAGTTTCACCGGACTGCCGTCTTTCTTTTTGATATTTAAAGAAGCGATGATCTTTTTCCTGTTAGCATCACTGATCTTCTGGATGCGTTCATTTAAAACAGCAGATACCGTCACGGTCGTTCCGGCCTTCAGATAATTGGCTTCGTTTGCATTTTGTGTCTGGTTTTTCTGGTTCGTGGTGATCGAAACTGTTTCGACGATCGGATTTACCGTATCCAGGTATGCCCTTGTCACGCTGCATCCTGCGGATCCTTTTTTCACATTGCGAAATCCGTCCAGACTGAGCGGATTGCCGGCAAGGTCTGTAATGGCACTGCTTGTTTTTTTCAGTGTGTTATAATTGGAACTCCCAACAGCTGCTTTCAGTTTTTTCATCGTCCCACTTCCATTAGACAAGGTACCCCCATCATAACCGACAAAATTTCTATCATAATTTTTGTTGCCGTTCTGATCAATGATCGATGTCTGATAGCCGATATCCGCAAGTCCGGACACATAAAAATCTACCGTTTTGTTATCAATGGTTTTTGGAACTTTATAAGAAAATATTGCAATATCATCTTTCAAAGTATCCAGATTCGCATACGCAGTTGCCACATCTGCCGTATTTTTCTGTCCAAGCGACAACGCCAGTCTGATGTTTTTTGACTGTGTACTGCCTGCACTGTTATCTGCCAGACGCACATACTCGCTGAATTTCACCTTTACATAAATCGTCTGACCTTCCTTAAAATACAAGGCCGGTGTGTCAGAGTTTTTATCACTCGTGATCGTGATCCTCTTGATCTTCGGAGCGGTCTCATCCTTAAATGCAATCGATACATTCTGGATCTTGGCACTTCCGCAGCTGCCGCAGCTTCTTCGATGCAGCAGAGCTGCTCTTTTATTTTCTCCCAGCGATGGCTGAAATGCTGCCGGGTATGCGATCCCGACCGTCCAAAGCTTCCTAAAGATTATGATCGCCTGTATTGTAGCTCTGCCCGAGCCAGAAACTGTTATTATCTGCACTGGTCGGATAACCAAAAATAATTTTCCCGTACTGCGTCCGGTTTCCCCAGTGGTGTCCGAAATTCTTATGTTTATCATTCGTTATGTATGCCATCAGATTCTGACTGATCTGTCCGGACTGATTGTACAGCACCGGATAGTCCTTCTGCACTTTGACTGAAAATGTCTCCCCGGAGCCGGCTTTCGTCTTGCTGTATTTGTATTTCACCATACCAACATTGTTGTAAATACTGCCGTAAAGCGAATCCTCTTTCTTGGACTTGCACCGTACCAGTGCATTGAAAATTTCCTTTGCCTTGTCTCCGGTCGTCAGATCCCGGCACAGTACGCACACCATACTTCTGTGCGGACTGTAGCAAGACGCCGCCGCACGCACCTGTATGGCATCACCCAAAAAGGTACTCGCCGGAACACTTCCAAGCACAAGCGTTGCCGCCAGCACGGAACTTAAAACTTTTTTGACTTTTTTCGAGATTTTTGGCTTTAATTTCTCCGCGAAGCTTCTCGCGCCCTGTTTTAATTTTCTCCCTGTGCCGTCCCCGGCACATTTTCCTCTTTTATATTTTACTTTAAAAAATTTTTACAGACATCGTCCATTTAACAAAAAAAATGGACATTTCCTCTTCAGAATGTCCATTTACAAAGAAAAATTTTCTTTTTTAACTTCAGGTAGTGTCTGGTTCTTTTATAATGATGCTACAAATTGCTCTGTTACAAAGTAAGTCCCACAATTTTTTAAACATTCGGCATCATCTCAGCATATAGTCCTTTAATTGTTTTCGGTTGGAAATACTCATTTTGTTGAAAATACAGGTCATATGCTGTTTCACGGTTCTTGGCGTGATCTGCATATAATCAGCGATTTCCTGATTTGTCCAGCCGCGGCTCGCAAGCATGGCAATCGTAAACTCTGTGGTTGTTAAATTATCCGCCACATATTCATTCGTATCCGTGTTGTGGATCCGCCGCCAGCCAAAACTGAACTTATAAGTAATTGCGATGATCCGCTCATAATCTTTCGGATAATCTTTCTTAAGACAAGTCTCGATCAGCCCCTGCAGAAGTCCGTGATGTTCGCCGATGCCTTCGATCAGACCATCCGGTCTTGCGATCTCCCACGCCTGCATAAAATATTTCTTTGCAAGCTCTGTCTGCATCAGATTCATGGCATTCATTGCCGCCACCAGATTCAGGTAGATCATTGAAATCGGATATATCTCTTTTGTCGTCATCAGACATGCCTCCACGATGCCAAGAGAACGCTGGTATTCCCGATCCAGATATGCCTTATGTGCAAGCACGTAAACACCCCACAGCTGTTTTCCTTTTTTGAATTCTCCGACATAATCTGACAGTGGCGGAATATCGCCAACCGGAAGATGCAGAAGTGTGTGTGCCGCGACAGCTACAAAGACACCAAATGCCTTTGCCTTCCGATCCGTATTTCCTTTCATCACCTGATCGAGATTCTCCGTCAGCCTGTTCAGCCCCATCCGTGCCGAATGGATATGGTTCAGCGACAGATTTGCAAATGTATAGATCAGGCAGGCCGACATCTTCAGCATGATATCCGGATGATCCAGATACATTTCCGCATATTCTACCGCCTTCTCGTGATGGCCGCTGAAATAATAATATTCTGCGTACGCCATCATCTTTTCGTCCTGATCTGCAAGTGACTCAATAAAATCTATGCAGCCGCCAAGCGGAAAAGCAGAACTCATCAGAAGCATCGGCGTGTGAAACGGCTGTTCCCTGCGTTCCTCCATGTCCTTTGATTCTGCTGCCAGGTTTTCTGTATTTTCCACACTTTGCGTATTTTCCGGATTGTTCACAATTCCAAGAATATAATCCGTGGATACGCCAAACTCCTGTGCCAGAGCCATCAACATATCACTGTTGATCGTTTTCGTCTCCCCTTTTAAAATACGGCTGATCTGTGAAGATGTCACACCGATCCTCCTTGCCAGCTCCCTCTGGGAGATCTGCTGCTTTTCACACAGTTTTACGATACGTTCCCCCGGAGTCTTGAATGACTCCTCCTCTGATTTTGCATTTTCCTCCATCTCTTTCACCTCTGTAATGATTTTCCATCTTTCCCTGTATTCCCGTTTTTCGCCCCTCTATTTTAACACAGAATACCATCTGCTGCAAATCTGCATCACACCGGCCAGATGAGTTTTTTTTGCATCTGAATCCTGCTGTTATGCTTTCATCCGGCCTATCCGAATCATTCTTAAAGATCGGAAATTTTCTTCTGTCAATTCTGTCCCGATTGTTATATAATTGCCCCGTACAGTCTTTGAAAGGAGACAAAAATTATGCTTAAAAAACAACCGGGGTTCGTCCTGAAAAAAATCAAAGATTCTTACTATCTTCTTCCGTTCGGTCAGCAGGTTGCCGATCAGAAAAAGGGACTGTTTCTCAATGAAACGGGCGCTTTTCTGTGGGAATGTCTCTGTGATACCACAAAGCATGCAGAACTTGTAAAAAAGCTTGCCGGGCATTATCAGCTGGAAGAATCCGACTTTCCGATGCTTGAAGAGGACGTAACTTTATTTCTGAATCAGCTTACTTCTTTTGACATTTTAAAGGATGACGGTGATTCTGCCGATTCTCTTTCTTCTATATATATGAACATTGCAGATCTGGTGATCCGTCTGTGCGGACCGGCAGAACTTTTTCCAAAAGAATTTTCTGCTTTTGCCTGTGATCCCAAAACAGCCCAAAAAATCACACAGGAAATCCATCTGATCTGTCAGAGTCCGACAAAGCAAAACGGCACCGTACTGCTTCGAAACCGGGAACTTTCCATCCTCGAACATGCTGACGGCTATGTGATGCTGTTTCCGACACTGAAAAATATTTTTGAAGCCCATATGACAAAAGACGGCCATCTTGTACAGATTTACTGTTCTTCCGCCGTGACAGAGAGCAACCTGGAAAACCTTTTCCATGCAATTCGGCCATTCTTCCTTTTTATCGCTCAGAAAAACGGAAAATTCGCCGTTCATTCTGCCTCGCTTCTTTATAAAGAAAAGGCATGGCTCTTTTCCGGTCACTCCGGCATGGGAAAATCCACTCACACCAATCTCTGGAAGGAGCTTTTCGGCACACCGCTCCTGAACGGAGATTTAAACCTGATCGGCGAAGAAAACGGGCAGTTTTTTGTTTACGGTATTCCGTGGTGCGGAACTTCCGGCATCTGTACCACCGAAAAACAGAGGCTTGGCGGTATTGTACTGCTTGGACGCGATGCGAAAGACAACCGCTTTGAGATCATGACTCCAGCGGAACGAGTTCTGCGTGTCATGCAGCGGATGATCTCCCCGTCCTGGACAGATGAGCTGGTCTCACGCAGCCTTGCATTTGCAGAAACACTGACAGATGAGATTCCGGTCTTCCATTTCCTTTGTATGAAAAATCCTTCTGCGGCACACAAAATGCGTCAGAGAATCGATCTGTGGGAGGCAGTAAAACAATGAAAGATAAACTGCTGCTGATATGGAAGCACCTCAAACCGGAGAATCTTCAGAAAATGTGGCTGCAGTCCAAATGGATCTGGCAGTATGGAAAACGCTACTGGAAATCCATGGTTGTTTATACACTGCTCGGCATTGCCGGTTCCGGCGTATCACTGGTTTCCAGTTTTATATCAAAAGATTTAATAGATATCATCACCGGACACCAGACCGGCAAACTGCTCTCCACTTTTGCCGCAATGATCGGTTTTTCCATTGCAAATATTTTATTTTCACAGGCATCCACTTACGCTTCGACATTCATCAACCTGAAAGTCGATTCAGAGATCAAAAATGACATTTTCGCAAAAATGCTGGTTACCGACTGGGAGTCCTTGACCGACTATCACACCGGTGATCTGGTCACCCGCTGGAGCTCCGATGCTTCGAATATTTCCAGCGGCATCCTCAACTGGATCCCGAACCTGGTCATTTACATTTTCCGTTTTATCAGTGCACTTTTCGTCGTTCTCTACTACGACCCGACCTTTGCCCTGTTTGCCCTGATCGGCATTCCGTTCAGTGCGATCTTGTCAAAACCACTGCTCCGCCGCATGAGCAACAACAATGCAAAGAGTGCCGCCATGAACGCCAAAATGTATGGATTTAATCAGGAAACGTTTTCCAATATCCAGACGATCAAAGCATTTGACCTGATTCATTTTTACATCGAACGCCTGAAATCTCTGCAAAAAGAATATATCCAGATGCGAATGGATTTTCAGAAAATGTCCATACTGACTTCCATCCTGATGACGCTGATCGGTTTTATCGTATCCTACAGCTGCTACGGCTGGGGAATTTACCGCGTCTGGAGCAATGCCATTACATACGGAACAATGACCATGTTCCTCTCCCTGTCCGGGACTCTGACAAGCTCTGTCAATTCGCTTGCCAGCCTTGTTCCGTCTGCAGTTTCCCTGACGATCTCTGCCGGCCGTCTGATGGATATTGTGGAAATGCCGCAGGAGGATTACAGCCATGATGACCAGGTCATTGCCTTTGAAAAAGATCACAGAGCAGAAGGCATCGGCATTGCCATGCAGGATCTGAGTTATAGTTACAACACCGGAACCGAGGTATTCCGCAATGCTTCCATGGAAGCTTATCCGCACGAGATCGTTGCCCTGGTCGGTCCTTCCGGGGAGGGCAAAACAACGATGCTGCGGCTGATCCTGTCGCTGCTCCAGCCATCAGGGCGAGGTTCGTATCATGTCTGTGCCGGGACAACCATCGGACTGACAGATTGAAATGTATCACCTTCCAGAAAACTGTTTTCTTATGCCTCAGGGAAATACCATGCGGTACGATTGCAGAAATATGCGAAACATCAAACCAGATGCCACCGACGAAGAAATCATCCACGCCCGCAGCTGGATGTGCCTGGGATTTCGTGGAAAAGCTTCGGACGGCATTCAGAGCATGGTCAAAGAACGCGGCGGCGGATTCTCCAGAAGGACAGGCACAGAGACTTTCCATTGCCAGGGCACTGCTTCGCCACTCGCCGATCCTGCTGCTCGATGAAGCAACCTCCGCACTCGATGTCGCTACCGAACGGAAGGTGCTGAAAAACATCATGCAGGATACCTATCCGAGAACCTGTATCGTCACGACTCACCGACCGACCGTACTCAATATCTGCACTCGTGTTTATGCGATACGTGAAAAAAAATGTGAAGTGCTGAAAGATGAAGAGATTGAAAAACTGATGAGAGATTTCTGATCACAGTATTTTTTTCGAAAAAAAAGCAAAACCAGAAATGGTTTTGTCTTTTTATCTATGCTTCTGTACGTGATCCGTCTGTGATACCGACACTTAAAACAGATCACCCAATATCTTTTACCCTGAAATTATTTTACAGAATATTCAAAGCTTGTCATTTTAAGATTATCAATGCTTGTTCCATGGTTCAGATGGATACCCATCGTCAGCGGATTTGTTGCTGTGCTTGCAAATACAAAAGTAGCAGTTTTTCCTGAACATGATGCCTGTACAGATGCATCGTCTGTCTCTGCCTGATCTACTGTATCGTTAAAATGAACGTTCAGAGTAATGGTTCCGTCGATACCGGACCAGTTTGCCATAGCAAGTCCCTTTACCGCCATTTGTTCCCCATTTGTCCCATACACCGATGTATGTAACATTCAGGGTTCCTGTGCAGCACCACGCTGATATACACCTTTCTGTCATTCCTTGCATCTACAGATACGACTGGTTTTTATATGTTCTCATATGCTTTTTACCTCCTTTGTTTTAAATATATATTAATCTTATAAGGATTAAAAGTCAATATTTTTTATGACTTTTGCAGCATTGTTTTTGTTCTGAAAATGCTAAAATCAAAACTCAGTAAGACCAAAACAACGATCCACGAGGAGGTTTCATCATGGCATCTTCCAGACCTGATCTTGAAGCTTTACTTCAGGACGGCAATCATCCGCATCAGACCACAGGGCTACAGTATGTACCCACTCTTTATCCCGGGGCGAGATGAAGCCCTGATCGAATCCGTCTCTGCCGACACGGTCCGCAAAAACGATGTCGTTCTTTACCGCCGTGACCAGAGTATCCTTGTCCTGCACCGCATCTGTAAGATCACTGCGGAGGGATTCTTTATGGTCGGAGACAATCAATCTGAAATCGAAGGTCCGCTGCGTGCCGACCAGATCAAAGGCCGCCTGATCGCCTTTGTACACAATGGAAAGGAAATTTCGGTAAAGAATCCGCTGTACCGCTTTCTCTCTGCTCTGTGGCTTTTTATGCTGCCGCTGCGTCCTGTCTGCTTTCGCATCACTGCTTTTTTGCGAGGATCTAAATAGCAGATTCTTTTTACAGCAGAATTCCTTTCTGCTGTAATGTTTTTACCACTGCCTTTACATCTTCCAATACTTCTGACTTTGGCACATCGTATTCTTCTGCAACCAGTCCTGCCAGCTCCTCTGTACTGTCTGCTTTGTCAGCATTGATATAGATAAATCCCGCTGTTTCACTTAAGGAGATTGTCTCGTTCATCTCTTCGGCACGCTCGCCGCATGGGATTAGCACATATTCTTCTTCTAACTTTCGTATCACGTAACCTTCTGCTTTTTTCATTCCTTTTTCCTCTTTTCTTCTTATTTTATAAATGTTATGATGACTAAGACAAATTTGTTGTTCGCCACTTTACAAAAATGAAAATCAGTCCCCATATCATGATCAAAGGAGCCACCTGCTATGGATTCATTATACAACACTTACTTAAAAATGCTCACCACGCCATTTGATGATCCCTCTTCGGATCTGCCGGATATTTCACCGGAAGATTATCCTGCACTTTTTGCACTTGCAGACCGTCACTGTACGCTTCCGTTTGTGCTTCCTTATTTCCGGAATACCGGTTTTTATCCGCAGATACTTCAGAAGAGTAAGCACATGATGCTGAATTACTATCAGATCGATCAGTTCACACGTCGCACGGTATCGCTTCTGGAAAAGCATGGCATTACCTGCTTTGTTATGAAAGGGATCAGCCTTGCTGCCTCTTATCCGGTTTCGGAATATCGCAAACTCGGCGATCTGGATCTCTATATTAATGATAAAGATGCGTTTCACTGTACGCAGAACAGATTTTGCATGAAAACGGCTATCTGGATGAAGAAGAACTTTCTGATCATCACACCACTTATCGCTATACGTTTGAAAAGACAGGACGCAGCTTTCTTCTGGAGCTGCATTACCGTGTGGTTGGAGTATATCAGTATAAACCTGCGAACCAGCTGATCGATGAAGTCTTTTCCGCTGAAAATCTGAAAGCAGAAACACAGGAAATCAACGGATCTTCTTACCATGTATTTCCGCCTACGGAATACGTGTTTTACATGATCCACCATATGCTGAAACATTATCTCTACAGCGGATTTGGTATCCGGCTGCTGTTTGATTTTTCTTTTTATCTGGAGCAGCATGCACAGGAGGTTGATTTTGCAAAGATCCACAGCTGGTGTCAGCAGTCGCACATTCTCCATCTCTACGAGAGCGTCCTAGAAACCTGCCGAATATATCTGAATTTACCGGAGATGATCGATCCGGATGTGCACTACTATCTCTCCGACTGCGATGCTTTCCTGTCCAGGATCCTGGAGGATGGGGATCTCGGTGCGGATGTATCACAGGAACTTGTTGGCAGTCATTCTTATAAAAAAGTAAATCTGCTTACTTATTTCCGGGAAGGACATTTGCAGATGAAAGTACGTTTTCCAAAAGCAGGACGCTGTCCGCTTCTGTGGCCGATGCTGTGGCCGATTACGTTTTTCTGTTTTCTGAAAAATACTTATACGCTCCGAAACACCACCTTCCGGGAAACATTGCAGCGATTCAAAAAAAGCAATCAGAAGACACAGCTGATCCGTATTTTTGAAAACAGCGATTCCTGACGGAGTCGCCGCCTGTATTTACACTTCCCGCAGTCCGGTATCAGATAATTTCTCATCTATTCTTCGCCGGATCAGGCTGCGGATTCCGATGGACAGCAACAGATAAAGCTTAAGCTTCATACCGATACAGAATCCTTTGGTCATAACAACCCATTTCTTATCCTGTAATTTCCAGATTTTTTTATCTGCTGCCAGTCTGCACAGACATTCCCGTGCAAATTCATCTTTTCCATAAAGCCGCAGCGTTTTCCAGATAAATCTCAGTTTCTTTTTGTGTTCTTCATATTCCATTTTTGCATCAAAAAATGTCGCAAAAAAGATCAGATACCAGACAAGTTCTTCACAGGACTCCATCTGGATTTTATGATCCGACATCCATTCTTTCAGATCGCGTGCCATCGCAATCCAGCACTCGCTGGAATTTGCACGGTACCGGCTGGATATGGATGTTTCATTTTTTCGATAAATGTAGCCGATCCGGGAAAGGAAAATATATTTTGCACGGCAGAGATAACACTGCATGTTGAAAAATTTATCTTCTGCATAATCATATTTTGCGAAACGGATCTGATTCTTTTCCAGAAACGATCTGCGATAAAGTTTTCCCCAGACATAAGAAAGTGTCCCGGCGGAAAAGAAGCCGCGAAACTGAAATTCCTGAGAATCTCGATGATATCTGGAAAAAGATGCGTGGCTGACTGCAGGCAGCATTTTTCCGTTCCAGAGTCTCGCATAATTGGCAACTACAATATCTGCATCTGTCTGCTCTGCCATACGGACATAACGCTGCATGACGGATGCATCCGGAAGATAATCATCCGAATCCAGAAACAGCACATATTCTCCCTGTGCCTTTTCCAGCCCCTGATTTCTCGCCTCACCGGCTTTATTTTCTCCCCTCTCTATCATATGGATGCTGTTGTATTTTTTCTCGTAATCTCTGACGATCTTTTCACTTTGATCCGAAGATTTTCGAACAAGCAGAAACAATTCCCAGTTTTCGTAATCCTGACTTATCACACTGTCCAGTGCTTTTGCCAGATATTTTTCTGCCTGATAGACCGGCACGATCACAGATATTTTTCCTTTTTCTTCGCTCATAGTCACTTTTTCCTTACTTTCTTCCATATATTCTGAAATACTTTATACAGCAGGGCTTCTGTTCTTTTCCAGTTATCCGTTCTGCGGTAAACCGCCCACAGAAGCAGATTGACCAGAAGCAGACAGATACAGAAACGGTAAACCAGAAGGAAGAGCGGCGATCCGCTTGTGATCCGGCAACAACATTCTGCAATCGTCCACGCTCCTGCCATGACAAGCATATAGTATGCATATGTTTTGAAAAACTCAGATACTGGTCTTTTCAGACGATATTTATAAATGATATAAGGTTCTACCCACACAGAGGTCAGAACCGTGCTGCAGAACGTTCCGATAAAAATTCCCACAATTCCGAAATGAAGTACAAGCAGAATGGAAATGCTGAGGTTCAGCAATGCCTCTGCGATCGCCTTATAACGGTCATACCAGAAAAGTCCCATCGACTCTTTAAAGATTAAAACTGCTCTTCTTGTCCCGTTGATAAAGAAATTGATGCACAGAACCAGCACGATTTCTCTTGAAAACAGATACTTTTTGCCAAACGCAAATTCCACAAACGGATTCAACATTTCAAAAGGCAGATACCGGCAAATCCAAACAGCCAGTACCGATAAAACAGCTGTTCAAAACGCTTTTAACCCGGTCTTTATCCTCCAGTACTCCAAGATTTCCGACACTTGCAGAAACCCCCAGAAGAGCCTGTTCAAGAACCTGACGGATTGAACCGATGATCAGGAAATAATTGGAGTAAATTCCGGCACTGACCACTCCGACAAAACTGGAGATCAGCAGATTGTCCGTATTATTGACTACAACATTTCCAAGTTTATGCATCAGCATCGCTTCTTTACATTTTAAAATATCCCGCCGCTCTTCCTGCGGCAGTTTTTCATGACAGGTCTCCTTCAGATATGGAAACAATGCATCTGCTTTTCTGGACATGCACACATTTCCGATAATCGTACACACTACGGCAACGCTCAGAAACAGGACAAAATTTTTTGTTGTGATCAGAATAATGATCTGACAGATATCCTGAAGCACCAGGAACCCATTGTGATACAGTACAGTAATATAATTCATCTGATGAGCATCGATCAAGGTTTTTTTATAGATCAACAGATACGATACCACCGAATTTAACAGATACAGACAATAGATCAGCACCAGATGATCCACGTCCGGGCGGTCTTTCATCAGAATATTCAGAAACGGGATCAGGCACAGACCTGCTGCCATGACAAAAAGTGCCGTCATGCGATAAAAGGTGCGGAACATCCGCATCAGAATCTGCTGTTTTTTAATATCCCCTTTTGCGATCGGGGCATACAATGCATAAGTGATTGCCGTTCCCACGCCAAGCTCGGATAACGACAAAATATTCAAAATATCGGTGAACAGGCCGTTAATTCCAACGTAACCTTCGCTGAGCATTCTCGTAAAAACAACTCTTGTAAAGAATCCCATCAGAATTGCCGAAACCTGTGCCACAAACGCTACACTTGTATTCATAACGGAATATTCTGTTCTTGATTTTTGTTTCACTCTTCACGAATCCTTTCTTTTTAGGTATAATAACATGATGCCAGAATTGTGGGAGTACGAAGTACGGAACAATTCGTATGGCATCTTTTGACCCCAACATCATAACATGAGCCAAAAGACAAATAGACATAAAATCCAAAAGGAGCTAAACCATTTTATGAAAAAAAAATTATCTTTCTGGGGCAATATCGCCGTCTTTACTCTGTGCGTTGCACTGGTAATCGCAGCTTCTTTTTATGCCCTGTCGGTGCGGCAGCTGAACGTTGTCTATACACCGGCAGACTCAAAAGAATCTACAGCGGATATTACAAACCCTTTCTGCGGTTTCTATAAGATAAACGGCTATGTACTTGCCGAGGATAAAACTGCCAGGGATGCCGACATCTGGTGCCAGAGAAGCTGTAAGGACACTACGTACCCTCTCATGCTTCTGGAGATCAATCTGCGGAATTATGCTGATCAGGATCTCAGTGCCAACGCTCTTTCGCAGCTTAACCGCATTTTTAAGATCTGCGAAAAGAAAAAAAAACAGATCATTCTTCGCTTTCTCTATGACTGGGACGGCAAAGCCAAAAAAACGGAGCCTTCTGATTTTTACCGCATCAAAAACCACATCCAGCAGGTTTCTGCCACAGTAAATGCCCATGCCGACTGTATTTATATCCTTCAGGGACTTTTTATCGGCAACAATGGCGAGATGAACAATACCAACTACGGAGACATTGACCAGATGCGTCAGCTTGCAGAGACACTGGCAAAGAATATTTCGCCTTCGATCTATCTTGCTGTGCGTACCCCGGCTCAGCTCCGCGGCATTCTCTACAGCCGTACACCAATGGCAGGCCAGAGCGACGAGGGGAGCCTTGCTTCCAGACTGGGACTTTTCAATGACGGTATGCTCGGCTCTGTCTATGATCTCGGTACATATGATGATACACCACTGACTTCCGCCAGTGAATTTAACGAACAGGGCACAAGGAGCGAAGAACTTCTTTTCCAGAACAAACTCTGCCAGTATGTTCCAAACGGCGGTGAAGTCACGATCGATAATAAATACAATAACCTGGACAATGCCATTTCGGATCTGTCCACGATGTGCGTATCGTACCTGAATTCGGATCACGATCTTGCCGTGCTGAATAAATGGAAAAATTCTACTTACACCGGCTCCGGCGTATTTTCCGGATGCAGCGGTTACGATTATATCCGTGCCCATCTGGGCTACCGCTACTTTATAAAATCATCCAGCCTGGATTTCCATGCCTTTATGAGCGACAAGGCCTCTCTGTATCTTACGATTGAAAACGTCGGTTTTGCCCCGGCATACCGGCAGTTTGATACTGCTCTGATCCTCACGAACCAGGAGATAGGCGAGTCCAGACGGATGAAAACAGAGATCGACAACCGCTCGATCGCCGGCAGCGATCAGTCTGAGTTTAAGATTGAACTCGATGTACGCTCTTTTGCAAAAGGCACTTATCAGGTGAATCTGGAAATGAAAGATCCCTACACCAGACAGGTCATTCATTTTGCAAACACCGGTTCCGAAGAGAGTGCCACCGTTTCTGTCGGAAGACTTGTGATCCCATGATGAAACAGGACTCAGCTCTTACCGTTCCGACAGAACTCTTTCTGGCTTTATACACTGTGCAGACTTCCGATCAGCAGGCGGTCTGCACTGTTTTTATTTGCAAAAGAAATGATTTTTCCGTCTTTTTTCCTGCGGATCTGAAGAAAAATATTTCCTTTCATTGCCCCGGTCTCTGTCTCCACTTTGTATGTGCTTCCGCCATGCCACTTCTGCACTTCTTCTGACAGCAGCATCTCTTTTCTTTCTTTTTCGTTTTCCTGGATCAGAAAAAGCTGTGCCTCCTGAAACAGGGAAGCGAATCCGCAGTTTTCCACTTCAAAAACAAACTTTATTTTATCACGTTTTGGCACCAGCATCTCCACTTTTTTCAGAACAAAACGATACCCGAGGTGGGCACTGACGTATTCATAAAGCGTTTTGCCGCTCCAGATGCCGTCTTTGCCGCAGCTCTGTGCTTTCCACTGATCCAGGATTCTCGTATCATGCACCAGATTCAGATAAGCAAGATGCATCTTTTGCATCTCGGATATCACCGCTTTTGCATCCTTTGTAAGGATCTGATCTGCCCTGTCCGGATCTGCCTCAGCGATCGCCTCTCCGCCACACGGAAATCACGGCTGATCTGTTCGATAAACTCCAGCTCTTCCTTTCGGCTCCACGGCTTTTCCCATCCGGCCGCCTCACGCATCATCGTGCCAAAAGTCCCAAGATGCGTTGTCGATCCGAAAATCCCGTCATCAAACAGACCTAAAGCCTTCCATTCCCGTTTCTGAAATTTCTCTTCCGGGATCAAAGTACGCCACTGTGCCGGTGTCCGCACTGCCACACGAATCTTGTCTGTGGTATGTATTTTCAGCATATCCCACATCTGTCTGATATGTTCTTCCGTCAGATATGCCGAGGTATGCATCTCTCCCCAGCTTCCCACCAGAAAGCCCTGAAAAACAAGAACACTGTGCTTCTCTTTTTCCAGCACTTCCCCGATCTGTATGAGATGCGTCAGAACCAGCTCAAAACTTTCTGGCTCCGCCTCCAGCCCTTTTCCTTCCCGGTCGTATACGGGACGCAGGATCACATCTTTTTTATGTGATGCGAAAAAATATAAAATCGTTTTTATGTTATAAATCGCCTGTTCATCCAGCGGTTTTTCACGGAATTTCTGAAGATCCAGCAAGACAAGTGCCAGTGTTTCCTGCTCATGCAGACTCCATTTTAACTCCTGTGGATCGATTTTTTCTTCCACCGGAAAGGTATAGATCTCGTACCATCCTCTCTCCGGATTTTCGTAGAGGATTTCTTCTCCTTCTTCCAGAACTTCCTGTGAAAATTCCCAGTCTTTCTTTTTCTTCCAAAATCCAATCATATTTGCTTTTATCCTCATATCTGTCCCTTATTTTAAAGTAAAGCGGACATTCACAATCCGCTTCTCTGCGTTCAAAAACTGCACATCTTAATTATCGTTAAACCGAAACATCTGAAGGACATCTTCTTTTTCTGCTGTCAGCTTTTCTGAGGCTTTCTTGCAATACTCCCGACATTTCTCTTCGTCTGAAAGAAGTTCTTCGATCCCTGCGCTGATGCCTTCCGGGGTCAGCTGGCACATTTTTCCGTCCACGCCATCAATGACCTGCTCACGATTTCCGCTGCAGTCTGACACCAGTAAGGTGCATCCCAGGATCTGTGCCTCCTGAATAGCAATACTTTTTCCCTCAAACAGCGTCGCATGTACATATAAGTCACACTGTGTATAGTAAGGATAAGGATTGGTCTTTGCCCCAAGAAGAATAAAGTCATCTTTCAAGCCAAGATGGTTGATCTTTATCTGAAGCCTATCCCTTAACTCACCCTCACCGAGTACATACCATTTTGCTTTTACACCATGATCTTTCAAAATCTTCATGGCATCAATAGCAATATCATAGGCCTTCTGTGCCGTCAGCCGTCCAACCGTCAGAATTCGCTTGCCATCGTAAGCATCCTCAAATCCTCCTGCCAGTTTTGATTTTCGGATAATTTCTTCGTTATCCAGAAGATTATGAAACACACCAGTGTAACTTCTACACTCCGGATAAACTTCCAGAAAACTCTTTTTACTTCATCGGATTACCGTAAACACCCGATCAAAATCCAGATAGCAATCCCGATCCAGACTGCGGCTGTGCATAACTATAATCTACATGCAGAAACGTAACCTTGCGGTCTGCCCGAATATGATCATGGATATAATATGTTGATCCGCCCTCCAGAAAGGCAACTGCCATATCATAATGTCCATCGATCACCTGTGTGCTGTCCGCCATCACCCTCCAGAGCAGCTTATCCGGATAAAGCTTTCCTTTTTTCAGCATTTCTGCCATATTTTTGAGCATATATCCAAGATTTTTGAAAATAGCTCCTCTCACAAAAAGACGTTTGAAGATCTGCTGGTTCAGAATATGCTTTCCCTTTTTCGATAAAACCGACGCATCCGAATAGGATTGATTTAAAATTTTCACCTGTTCCGGGACCTGATGGATCAGTTCTCCCTGTGCCAGCAGTACATAAAGTGAAACTTCATATTCGTTCTCAGGAAATCTTTTCAAAAGCTCCAGCAGAGCTTTCTCTGCACCTGCACCGCCAAGTGTGTTGATTACAAACAGTACCTTTTTCATGATTCTTTCATCCTCTCTTCTGTATCTCCCTGATATCGATCAAATACTTTCGGCGACGGGCAGGTACCTTTGGTTCTCTTCAACAAATGTCCATTGCAGAAAATATGAATATCCAGATTTTTTCCATATTTCGGATCCTCGCATAGGCAACGTTCCATCCGACAAAGCAGCCAATAGCCACAGACCAATTCCATACCAGATTTCCGAAAATGCGTGAATGATGCTGCCGATCATAGTGGAAAGGCAAAATGACAGACCGGTCATCACAGATCCTTTCAGATCATTGAAATAGTATAAAAATATAATTTCCGCATACATCAGAAAGAGAATGAAGTATCCGGCTGTCAGACAAGGATAAATACGCATGGTCATACCTCCAAATCCAAACCTTGGAAGAAAGATCATACAAAACAAAAATATAACAAGTGTAATAATAAACTGTACACGAGCAAGGCTCATCAACTCCTCAGCCAGCATACGGAACATTCTTTTTTTGGTAATTTCAATATCGCACCCTCTTCCGCCGATCACGGCTTCCGAGTAGGCTTTGTATCTCTCATGGAAATGCATTTCCACACGGCTGATAAAAATGACACTCGCCGAAATATTCGTGAACATCGCCAGACAGGTTGCCATATCATACGGCTGCACACAGACAAAACTCCGAACTACGATCATCCGCAGATCCGTCGTCCAGAAAACAAAATTGTGGATATACAGTCCGAGCGTATACAGAAAGTTTGTCGCAACCAGCGGCCAGTATTCTTTAAAATATCCAAACACCGCCCGGTAATTTCCACTGTTCTCACGGAAATAACTTCGTACCACCGAAAATTCCAAAGCCGCGATCAACCAGAATCCGATCGTCAGTGCCAGAAGCATACTGTAGGTGATGCTTTTATGTAACCCACGCACAAACCAGAAGGACAATAACACCGTAACTGTCATTCCAATGATAAAGAAGAACGAAATCTTCTTGTAATCCTTACAGATGGACAGATAAAGCATCGAATAAAATACAAATACCAGTGCGATAAATCCACAATATCCGGTAAAAACATAAATGATATCCACTTTTCCGACAAGATATTCATGAATACAAAACGGAATTCCGACCAGAGAACTCAAAAGAATATTTAAAAACAGTCCGACATAATAGCATGCCATAATGTCCGCATACGTTTCCTCATAGATCACGTCCGACATATACTTTGACAGCACCGAGTTAAAAGGCGATGCCGTCAGCAGTGCAAAGATAAAGATATAAAGCACTGTACAGGAAAACAGCTCCCTTGTCACATATCCGACCGAAGAAAAATCGAGGAAATATTCCATGATACACAGTGCACCGATGACCGTCAGCATCGGAGCGATGGTCATGACGGTGCTGTAGCCCATACCGATTACGTCGGTTGTCAGGGTATTTTTTCCATATATGTTATTTAATTTAACACCTATACCAGCCATAGCTTCTTTCCCTTCTTTTTCTATCTGATCTCAAAAGGCTTCTCTGTCCATTCGATCTGCTGCTGATCCGCAAACTCCTTGTAAATATTCCGGTAAACCTCTTTCATCTGCTCAATCCGGTAAAACTGTTTTACTCGTTTGTATCCGGCTTCTCCCATCTGCTCCCGCAGTTCTTTGTGCCAGGCGAGCGTCACCATCGCCTCCGCGATCTCCTCAATGTTCATGATATGTGTCAGGATTCCGGAATCTCCGAATCCGTCATTCACTCCGAAAAGCAGTTCCCGACAGTTTCCGACATCCGTTGCAACGACCGGCTTGTGTGCCGCAAAACTCTCCAGAATGGTCAGCGGCTGACCTTCACTGATACTGGTAAGCAGCGTAAAATCCATTTTCCCCAGATAATCCCGGACATTGATCCTGCCCGTAAATTCCACATCCGAAACATTCAGAGCCTTTACCAAATCAAAACATTCCTGTGCATATTTTTTGTCTTCATCCGTTGGTCCCATGATCCACAGTTTCAGATTCGGAACTTTCTCTTTCGCAAACGCAAACGCCTGGATCATCGTCTTGACATCCTTGATCGGTGCGACACGCAGCACTGCTCCGGCATTGATCCACTGCTCATCCTCCCTGGTTTTTCCCGGAATATCTGTAAGGTTCGCCATATTGATCCCGTTTGGTGTCACCCGGATCTTCTCCGGCGGACAGCCAAGATCGATCTGCAGAAGTTTTGCACGTTCATAGAGGCATGTTACCGTATCTGCTTTCTGATAAGCCAGAAGCGACATCTTTTTGAACTGCTCGATCCAGATGTTTTTGTAGACACCTTTGACCCAGTTTGCCTTGATCAGCTCCTCCTCTCGCTCTCTGGTGTAAATGCCATGCTCAGAGATCAGAAGCGAACTGTTATGGAAATACTTTGCCATACTGCCGAGCACACCGGCATATCCGGTTGCCACGCAGTGATAGAGATCTGCCTGCGGCACTTTCATCTTCAATGTCCAGAAAAGCGGCAGATAGATCGATCGCATCGTCCACAGGAAATCCGAAAAAACGATATTGGCATACTGTCTCTTATAACACTCCCGGACAATCTGAAAGAAATCCGGTCCCATCAGAAGATCATCCACCGACACGCCTTTTCGCTGGAACAGATCAAAGATCACACCCCATTCGATTTTCCGGTTCATAACCAGATTCGTCAGTTCGGTGCGTTCCTTCTTCGAGAGATGGAAACGCTTTCGTACTTTTCGCTCTCTCTCTCCTTCTTCCCACTCGCAGTCCTCCAGATAAAGTTCATAGACCTGCGTCAGATTCTCCGGCAGTTCATACACAAACTTGCCTCGCACGGATCTGTTTGCCACGATCGTCAGCAGAATAAATTCAATATTTGGAAATGACTTGATCATGCTGTTGATCCAGCCAGAAACGCCTCCGACCACATAAGGATAACAGCCCTCTGCTACAATACAAACCTTCATGTTCTTCCTCTTCTTTATCACTGATGCCGGGAATCATAGGAAAGCCCCGGTTCGTCAACCTGTATCTTTACGGTATGATCTTCCGCATGGATCAGATAAGCATCTTTTTCAATCTTTGTCTGACTTCCGCCTTCGATGTCCTCGATCTTTTCTCCGTGCGTCCGCAAAATAAACCAGCTGTCCGCTTTTGTCGTATTTAAAGTGATCACATTTTCTTCCCGCGATTCCGTATAATCCACATTCAGGAAGGTACGCACCCTCCGGTCGCTCTCGGAAAGTGTCGTCGCCGTAAAACAGTTAAATTTATTCCAGTAGGTCAGAAGATTGCTCGCAAATCGCCTCTCCATGATCTCCCAGCGGTCTTTTTCGTTCTGCGGCCAGAAAATATCCTGCAGATTCAGCATGATATTCGTATACCCCAGTGCACTTTGAATGCTTCGCATGCGAAAATCCGCACTGTATGTATAATGCATGCCGTCACCGACTACCGGCTGCAGTGTGATCGAGTCCGAAGCATAGGACACGACCGGATGCTTCTCGGTATACTCACAGATCAGCGTACTGACATTTTTCAGCAGCTTTATCTCCGATAAATTCAGCACATCGGTAAGATCCCGTTCTTCCGCAAATGCTGCACCATAGCGATAATCACTGTCTGCATTTGCAAAAAATTCGCCGTCACGATCCACTTTTTCCTCCAGCGAATCTGCACTTTTATATTCCATGGAAAGACCTGCTTCGGCACTTTGCTCCTTGAACTGTTTCAGATAAAACTCCAAAAACTCACTGTCCGGCTCAATCCCGTCTTTATAATCTGCCTGGGGCTGGATAAAGCAGGTCATCTTCAGGTCGCTGTGTTCCACAATGGAGATCAGGGTCGGCCAGATAACATCACGTCCGACTCCGGTCACCGACTGACTGTACAGCTCCATCATTTCCGCATTATTTTCATCCGCAAATCCCGGGAAATTGACCATCGACAGATTCTGTGCATTTACGATCGGATAAATGCTGTACTCTGATGCCTCTGTCAGCATTCCATCCAGAATCCCGCTGGCCGTGCTGTCTTTTAAATAATCGCCGACCACTGCAAAAATACTGCCCCGGTACATACCATTTCTCCAGATCAGCGTCGGCAGATCTTCATTTTTGATATCCCTGCTGGTTTCTTCCTTAAACATTCCGACCATATAGGTCTTGGTGCCGCTTCCAACCTGATACCACGGCACATCGAGCGTCAGATCCTGCCTGTCTTTCTCATTCTCTTTAACCGGCGTTTCATAGATCTGTTCACCGCCAAGAAGCAGTCCTTCAAATAACTTTACACCATTAAGCTTTACTTTTTCTGAAATAACCTTACTGATTCCGAGAAAGTGCATCAGTTCCTCATTATTTTCAATCAAAGCCGGATCTTCCAGACATCCGAAGACAATGATCGCTCCCCGTTTCTGAAAACGCTCCAGGCAATCCAGATCTTCTCCCTGTGCATACTTTTCTGATTCCAGAATGATCATTTCCGGAAGATGAGTCTTGCTTTGAATGTATTCGTCCATGGATTTAACGGAAAACATATCCCACTTCACATAGTCCGCCCATCTCTTTACCTCCGTTCCCATAGCACCGGAAACATCGCCGATAAAAAGCACGCTTTTTTCCGAAATGAGTAAAGACAGATCCTTTCTTTCTGCCTTCGACTGTTCGATGACCTCTTTTCCGTCTGCTTTTCGCTCAGACAGACTGGCATTGGCATCATACTGGTTTGCCTGATCTCGCAGTACCATGGAAAACTGAGTCAGGAATAACAGTACAACCATCATAATCACAATACTGAAAAATTTTCTTTTTGAAACCATACTCTATTTTCCTGCCTCCTGTTTTCCGGATGCATCGCTCTGTTGCTGCGTTTCATTCGTTGCTTCACTCTGTTGCTGCGTCTCATCCTGTGTATCTTCGGCTGTCTCATCCTGCATCTTGTTCTGATTGTATCTGTAGTCTATCGCAAAATTATACTGATGATACATATTCTGCTCGATCTTATAGCAGATGAACTTATTGTCCTCATAATAGACCTTCATTTCATTCGGATAAAGCTCCATAAACGCCTGTGCCCAATAATACATTCTGGACATCACGATCCATCTTCCTTCTCCCTGATACATACCGATGCCGCCCACATTCGGCAGGGAACGGCTGGCTCCCTTTCTGGAGATCGACTGACCGCTCTTTGCATAAGAAACCGCATAATCGCCTGGAATTTTTTCAATAAAGAAATAAACCGTTTTGGTCGGAATGATGACTTTCGTATTTTTTTCCAGAGTTTCCATTCCACGCAGAAACGTAATCGTCTCATAATGCCATCCGTGATCCAGTCCCATCTGCGTCTCATCGTTCGCCGATACGATCGTCCAGGTCTTATCTTCATTTTCATGGATAATATTGCTCAGGCAGGTGATCGCTCCATTCATCACAAAACCGCTGGAGAAATCGGACTGTTTGATCATATGATTCTGGAACATTCCCATCAGAACCGCTGCCGTAACAGCCAGCGACACAGCATTCCTTACCAGCCGCAGTTTCCGCAACGGCAGCACCATATACAGCAGTCCGTCTGCCAGTGCCGTAAGAGCCGCACTGAGCAGATAAACATAATAAATACTGCATCTTGCTCCATCCATCAACGGCGGCAGTCCAAACACGCCTGCACACAGCAAAATGGTCACGATCCACATACAGAATCCCATGGACATCAGCATCGCTCCGTATTCTGTCTGCCTGAAAACACAGAATATAAATCCAAGCAAAAGCAACAGTGCAAAAGATGCCAGGATCATGTAACCGATATTTTTCACATCCAGTTTAATAATGAATTCCAGGATTCGACTGCTCATTTCCGATAAAGCATTTTTTGCTTTCCCCGGAATTTTTCGAATTTTTTCGCCAAAAGATACTTTTGGCACGGCCGGTACCGTGGTTTCTGTCTGCGTCTGTCCGCCGCTTTCGTTCTCCTGTGCAGACGGCAGATCACTGACATCAATCTCCATAACCGTACCATCCGGCTTCACAACCCGCACCGTATTTTTGTCATCTCCGGTGGAGACTTCCAATGTTTCTGCTTCGTCTGTCTCTGCCTCTGTCTCTGTCGAAGAAGAACTTTTGCCTCCATTGATGACACTTAAGCCCCATCCGAGGGAACCCTGAAGCGGCGTTCCGGTCGCAAAAGCAATCCCCATCGGCAGCACCGCCAGAAAAACGCTGCAGATTCCTGTAAACATGATACGGCAAAAATATTCTTTACGCAGAAAGCGAAAACAAAATCCGCACGCGATCCCGATACAGCAAAGTCCGGCGATCATCGTGCCGTAAAAATGGATCGCCAGTGTCAGAGAAAACGCCATCGCAAAGCACTGCAGCGTAAGCCTCGTCTCTTTATCCGCCAGTTTCTGCTTCGGTATCTGAAAAAAACGGATCAGGAAATAAATGGAAGGGATCACAAAAATCATACCAAATTCCTGCGGCAGAGTCGCATAAAATCGTGAGTAAGTCTGGCCGGACCAGAAATTTCCAAGCAGAAATACAAAAGTTCCGATGTATGGAATGTATTTTGTTTTGCAGAGCTGCTTCAGCATCGCCAGCAATACCAGATGCATAAAGATTACCTGAACAAAAAAGAACTGGCATAAGATCACATACGTATCAAAGCGAAAGACTGCATGCAGATAATAGATTATGCAGTGAAAACCAAACGGATAGACACCTTTCGCAAAAATCTTTCCTCTGCTCATCTCATTGATCCAGCTCATATGCACCGGGATATCCGATGCACGATAACCATAGACTAAGATAATCTGTCTTCCGTAGATCCAGCACAGACACACTCCGATTCCCAGCAGAAGCATACTCTGGATCGGATTTTTCACAATATGACGATAGAAAAATTTCGCCAGCCTCTTTATTCCCGCTGCACATTTTCCAAGGAAAAGAAAAATTGCTGATTTTAATTTCATTCTTCCTCTCAGAAGTTTGCCAAACAGATGCCAGGTATTTCCCGCCTGCTGCTTTAAAGGAATCCGATTGACTCTGCCTCCGATTACAATACTCAATACCGCAGTCAGCCCGGCAAGCGTAAAGAAATTTGAAATATGCAACAGCTGCAGTAAGAACACAATATTGATAATATAAAAATTACCGAAGGTGTAACACATCAGAAACTGTTCTGCCAGACTTCTGCCCCGCAGGATCCTGCGGAACATCAGGGCCGGAAGTGCCAGTGTCACACCCGTATAGGCTGCAAAAATGCCCAGAAATCTTAAAATTACCAGTGTTGTCATTGACATATCATTTCATCCTTCTGCATTACATAAATATTCGGATCAGTTCCAGTGTTTCTTTATCAATCGTGATGTCCGAAGCCTTCAGCTCATTCATGACACGGAAAAAATTCTCCTTATCCCCATTGGAAAAGAACAGTTTCAGCTGGCAGGTATAGCTCGAGAGCACTCCTGGATACTGCTCCATGGAACGCTGTGCCCACTTGCCGCATTTTTCATAATCCGGAATCTCCATCAACCTTGCACACAGTTTTTCGTAGACCACACTGCTGATCTTTTCCGGTTCCAGACTCCAGGCCTTCTCAAGTACCTCATCCATTCGCTCAATCATGGAATTTTGTTCCAGATTTGTCAGAATTTTCTGTTCCAGGATCGGATTCATATACTCGATCAGCTCAATGCAGTGCTGCACCTGCTGTTCATCCTCCATCTGGCTTAACTGATACTTCTCCTGTACGTTCTCTCGGAATTCTCCGAGTACATCCTGAAGGATCGAAGCTGCATAATGTGCTGTCTCCGTATCCTCATTATTCAAAGCCAGTGAGATCGAAGACAAATATTTTCGATAATCTCCCCGGATCACATTCATCATAAATGTACGAAGGCTCTTTTTATCCGTAACCTCCAGGGCCTCTTCGATGGAAACCATATTTCTTCCCCGCTCTTCATCCGGAGGAATAAAGGTTTTGACTCTCTCTTTGCTGAAAACAACATCTGAAAGATCCATCGCCTGTGACATAAACAGCTTGTACAGCAAAAAGGCTGCACAGAGAAACGTCGGTCCGACCACCGGGCATAAAAGCATCACGATCGCCTTCATCCATGTACTGAGATTTTTTTCTTTTCCTCTCAAATGGTTCCAGATCACATAGATCACAACCACAATAAAGTTTATCACAAGTAAAAATATAAAAAATTTCATTCTCCGGGACATACTTTATCTACTCCACAATTTCTGTACGATATCCATTCTCCTCAAATCGCTTCTGAACGATCACGGCATTTTCCTGACCGGTATTAGCAAGCAGCACATAAAGCTGATCATCTTCCATAATACCGATGTAATCACTGTCTCGCATCTTTTCAACCATTTTCCGGCCAACCTCCTGATACTGTTCCGACTGTACACAGACTTTCAGCAGCGTACATTCTACCAGGTTCTTTTCTTCTGCTTTCACATAGGCCTGAACCAAAGACTCAAACGCATCTTTTTCCAGAATACGGGAGCCATGGCTGTAACGCTTTTCTTCCAGGGCCTGTATATATCTCTGTGCCCGCAGCACGGCATTCTGGATCAGGTAGCTGACAACCGTCAGGAAGTTTGCCCGTCCAAGTGTCATCTTCTCCCAGTTTAAGCCCCAGAGCATAATGACCATCTGCAGTTTTCCATCCTCATAGATGCCCCGTACCATAAGCGGATAACGTTCATCCATCGTTTTATTGATATACACCTTTTCTTCCAGAAGTTCATCATAGATTTCCGTCATTTCACGGTAGCGGATGGAGTTTCCAAGACTTCTCGCTTTTTCCGAAGATGCCGAAAAGAGACGTGCATAATCATCATTCACCACACTGTAAAATGCCACATCTTTTGTTTCCATCAGTTTTGTGAGCATTTCAACCGCATGGAAGACAACCTTATCCGGCATACTCTGATCCAGCTGTCTTGTGATACTGTAAATCTTTCCAAGACTGTCTTTCTGGCCGACCAGCTGCTGCTCCATGACCTCACGCACACGCACGTTGCTCTCGTTGATATCACGGATATCCACGATCTGCCTTGATAAATGCTCCTCCAGCTCCGCACTCTCCGCCCGCATCGTACGGATCTGATCTCTCATATAGCCCACAACCAGTCCCAGAATAAACAGCTGTGCGATCCAGACATAAGTATTATAATCTAAAAGTACCTCAAAACCGGTCCTCGTATACATCTGCCGGAACATATATCCGGCTACCGCACAGATTGCCGAGAACGTTGCCTGCTGTTGTCCGTACACGATTGCAAACAGCAGCACATAGAGCAGAAACGGGTCCAGATTTGCAAAATACTGACTGCCGACCGTTCGGTTATTGAGCATGAAAAACGGAATAAAACAGATCAGGTTCTCAATAAACGGTACCAGTGCCCGCACCAGCCATTTCCATTTCTCCCAGAGGTTTTTCAGGATGGATCCCTCTTTATCTTCATTTACAAATACATTCTTGTGCTTCTGCATATAAAGAGCCATCTTTTCAATGGTCTTTTTGCAGTCGCAGAATGTGTAAACATCAAATTCTTCTTCAAATTTTCTTCCGGAAAGCACACATCTTCCGTTTTTCCCCGGTGTCGTCACGATGTTTGCTTCACTTTGCATCGCCTGCAAGATCCAGGATGCCAGCTCTACCTCATTTACCACATCATTGGATGACAGATGATAGATCGAATGTGCCCTTTTCTTACTTTTTACTACCTTGTAAATATATTCCACAGCATCTTTCTCGTACAACATCGAAAAGGTGTGGTTCTCGTCCGCTTTGATATATCCGTCACGCAGATACTCCAGACACATGCCCGCACAGATATTGTTGATATCATTTTTATCCTTCGGAATACTGTACAGATGATCCAGCCGCAGAACCGTGATATCCAGTCCCCGGTTCACCCGGAAATTCTCACACAGCTCCTCTGCCTGTGACAACGCTGCCGGGCGTATTCCATATCCGGAAAATTTCTCTCCTTCTGTGATATCATCCGGATAATCGCCACTGAAAACCTCATCCGAAGACAGATAAATCAGTTTGCCTCGGTTCACCATCGAATACGCCACCAGGATATTCACCATATGCGAAATAAAATGGACCGTCTCACGCTCCTCGCCATTCCAGAGATAGTTCGTATCAAAAGCTCCCAGCAGGATCGTTACATCCGGATTGACACTCTCGATGACCTCATTGAGATTCTCACTGTCATACGGAAAATCGTACCGTTCAAATACTTTTTCATATTTGTTGTGTTTATATTTATCTCCCGTCAGCAGAAAAACTCTGTGCCCTTCTTTTCGAAGCTTGAGAATGATATTATTCATCAGGCTGCAAGTGCCGCCTACCAACAGAATATTCATACATTTCCCCTTTTTCAGTTAGTTGTAAATCAAAGATTTGCGTTCCGCTTTCGCCTTTTTCTATTCACACTCAAATGCAGACCTCTCCGGAAATCCCTCTGCAAATGCTGCACTGATCTCCGCTTTCGCCTTTTCAAAATCAATGCCGTGATTGCTGTCATTGACACAGGCAATTTTTCCTGTGTGCTTTCTGATCATTCTGAGCAGCTTTTCATTGTGATCTGACACATCAAAATATTTACAGAGCCAGTAGCTGTTTTTATTCACAAAATCACCGCTGAGCTTCTGCCATTCTCGGATCACATACTGGCTGACATCCTCCTTGTGACGAAACGGATGGCTGCACACCTTCCTCAGAAGCTCCGGCTCCGCCTGCCACAGCGTCTCATACGTGCTCTTTTTGAGCGGCGACGGGCCATGTACCGTATAAAAGCCCGTAAACCTCGGAAAAGCCATCTCCATCACATTATAGCAGTAATACTTCAGCGGGTAACCCACATGAAAATAAGCTCCCGGCTGCTTTTTCATATTTTCATACTTATCAAAATGCTTTGCCAGCAGTATCGCATTATTTAAATAAATGTAGGACATCACTTCATTATCCTTATTCGCCACCACCGGCTGCAGAGCCAGCATATCCACCGGTTTTCCGTGTTTGAAAAAGTGCGTCGGTTTCACTTTATTTAACAAAAACATATCATCATTAAAATACAGAAAATGCTCCGACAGTCCCTCGATCCTGTGAAAATTCCACTCGATCGTATGCGAATTAAACGTCGGCAGAAACTCCTTCGGAATAAAATCCTCATGCTTTACGATATGCAGCTTCGGGTGATCCACATTCAGCCATTCCGGTACATGTCTCCAGGTAACAAAATGGATCTTCCTCACCCACGGTGCATACTTCTCAACGCCCCGGAACCAGTACTGCAGGTTGTCCCAGTCCCGGTAACGCTCCTTCCTGCCATCTATATGACCACCCAGTCCCTGAGCAATCAGCGTCTTATCCTTTTCTTCCTGCCATTTTGGGTCATTTCCATCTACCCAGGTAATTACAAAATCTATTGGTTCTTTTTCTCTCCTGTTCACTTTTTTTCTCACCTTCAGTTAAAAAAATGCCTCCGCCATTCCCCTGTCATATATTACATTTTT
>SCPN01000413.1_pt1 | contig 61431 bp, 91 predicted proteins | sample 6106831 | NCBI WGS metagenome assembly SCPN01 (sample SAMN10720447, study PRJNA508395) | human gut metagenome | isolation source: Participant 1, 0 month | reverse complement strand
GTTATAAATTCCGAAAATCGTTTGTTTTAAAGTTTTCTATCTAATTTCAAAGACTAAAAAAAACTATTCATTCATTTTGAATAGTAGGACCGTTTTAACCAATTCTCTTAAGAAGTCATTTTCAAGGCGCTCACGATAGAAGAGTTCTGAAAGATTATCCTCTTCAAACACACGAAGGAGATTAAGCATGTCATAGGCTAAATCCATATGAACTACCTCCTCTCGAGCAACCCACCGGACTTCTCCCTCTTCCGTTGAACGAAGATCCCCTTCAAAATCCGAGGTTCTATAGAGGAGGTAAACCAAGTACCGTTCGTCATCTGTCGTGTACCAGTGCTTCATACCGACCAATTTAGGACTTTTGATGGTCAAACCAGTTTCTTCCTTTACCTCACGGATAACTGATTCTACTAGACCTTCATGTGCTTCGATATGACCACCGGGTAGGGCTGCTCCCGACCAAGAATAACGTTTTGGATCGCGGATTTGCATGACAATGTTTCCACGGCCATCTTCAATGAGACACATGTTGGTCAAAATAGTTGCTTGTGAACGTGACATATATTTCCTTTCTTACTTATATTTCCTAAGTAATGAACCTAGCCTTAATCCATACTCTTCAGCTCTAGAACCATATCACGAATTTGGGCTGCCAATTCAAAATCAAGCAGCTCTGCCGCTTCGTGCATTTGCTTTTGAAGTTTCTTGATGGCTTCTTGGCGTTCTTTCTTGTTCATGGCACAGTAGTTCACAGTATCCTCTGCCACTTCTGCTTCATTAGCCTTGGTAATCGAAATAAGGTCACGAATTTCTTTCTTAATCGTTTGCGGAGTAATACCGTGCTCCTTATTATAGGCCATTTGGATTTCACGACGACGAGCAGTTTCATCCATAGCTTTCTGCATAGACTCCGTAATCTTATCCGCATACATGATAACGTGCCCTTCGCTATTTCGGGCAGCACGTCCAATCGTTTGGATAAGCCCACGTTCATTACGAAGGAAACCTTCCTTATCAGCATCCAAAATAGCAACCAGACTAACTTCAGGAACGTCAATCCCCTCACGAAGAAGGTTAATACCAATAAGAACATCAAAGACACCCAAACGCAAGTCACGGATAATCTCAGTACGCTCCAAAGTCTTAATGTCAGAGTGCATGTATTTGACCTTGACTCCCATTTCCTTGAGGTAATCGGTCAAGTCTTCAGCCATCTTCTTAGTCAAAGTGGTTACAAAGACACGCTCGCCTTTTTCCGTACGGGCATTGATCTCACCAAGGAGGTCATCCATTTGTCCCATAGTTGGACGAACTTCGACTTCTGGATCAAGGAAGCCCTGTCGGACGGATGATTTGCTCAACGACAGTCTCAGTCTGCTCCATCTCATAGTCACCTGGTGTCGCTGACACATAGACAATCTGATGCACATGACTTTCGAATTCTTCACGACGTCGAAGGGGACGGTTATCAAGCGCTGATGGCAAACGGAAACCGTAATCAACCAGCATCTTCTTACGGGCCTGGTCCCCGTTATACATTCCCTTAATCTGACCCATGGTCATGTGACTTTCATCAATCATTATGAGATGAGGAAATCTTCTGGGAAGAAATCAAGCAAGTGAACGGTGGCTCGCCTTCTTTACGACCATCCATATGGCGTGAGTAGTTTTCGACACCATTGGTGTAGCCCATCTCACGAAGCATTTCAACATCGTATTCTGTCCTTTGGCGGATACGTTGAGCCTCGATGAGCTTACCCTCAGCTTCAAATTGCTTAACCTGAGCTTCCATTTCTTCCATAATATTCTTGATAGCTTCTTCCATATGCTCTTCATTGGTCATAAAGTGAGTTGCCGGGAAAAAGAACAAGGTGCTCAACCTCGCCGAGATTGCGTCCTGTCAAACTTTCAATCTCACAGATGCGGTCAATCTCATCACCGAAAAATTCCACACGAAAGGCATTTTCATCACGGCTGGCAGGGAAAATTTCAACCACATCGCCACGTACACGGAATTTCCCACGTTGGAAATCAATATCATTTCGCTCAAACTGGATATCAACCAAGTCATTGAGCAACTTGTCCCGAGAAATTTCTTGACCAGGACGCAGGCTAACCGCTGAATCGGCATATTCTTTTGGCGAACCCAAACCGTAAATACAAGAAACGGAAGCCACAACGATAACATCATTGCGTTCCAATAGGGCTGATGTCGCTGAGTGACGGAGTTTATCAATTTCATCATTAATAGAGCTATCTTTTTCAATATAGGTATCTGATGAAGGCACATAAGCCTCTGGCTGGTAATAATCATAATAGGAAACAAAATACTCTACAGCATTGTCTGGGAAAAACTCCTTGAACTCACCATAGAGCTGGCCTGCCAAGGTCTTATTGTGGGCGATAACCAGAGTTGGCTTATTAACGCGTTGGATGACTTGACTCATGGTATAGGTCTTACCTGTCCCTGTCGCACCCTTTAAAATTTGAGCCTTCTCCCCACCTTTGATATTATCAACCAAGGTTTCGATAGCCTGGGGCTGATCTCCTGAGGGTTCATATTTAGAAACCAAATGAAATTGGTTGTCTTCTTTTCTATCTATCATGGTTTTTCCTTTCATTTATGCAATCATTTATCTCTTGATCGGAGAAAATCTCCCCACTTGTAAGTGGAATCTCAATCATTCGCATCTTTGCGACATAGGTACGTTTCTTCCGTGATTGATGACCAAGTTTTTGTCATAGGTAATGGCTATCTCACCATTTTTGAAGAAGATAAGCAAGACCTGATATCTCTTTTTATCATCAACTTCAGCATCAAGTCAAAGACATGCTCGATGCATTTCAAAGAATATCTCACCATCGAAGAGCGTTCAATATCCTCCATCTGCGTTGACCAAGCCTTCTTGACAAACTCAATCTCTGATAAGGGAATTTCAAAGGTTTTGCGTCCAAATACTTGGCCGTAGTAGGTCAAAGAATTGTCATCAAGTTCCAACAGTTTTCCATGACCTTTGAGATTTACAATACCATCTATGAGAAGAACAATGGATAATAAGAGCCAAAATAAAACAATGAGACCAAGGAACTGCTTGACTAGATCTTCACGAAGGGAACCTCTAATAAGCTCAGGAAAAAGGATCCATAGAGACAAGACGGAAAATATAAGGCTAACCACTATTTTCAATTTCAATATGAGCCCATCAAGCTTTACTATCATCTCGTCCCCTTTTTCAAACCTTTCTTCTATTTTAACATAGAAGTAAAAAGACCGAGTCTTTAGAACTCAGCCTTAAGAATTTTCTTTTTTCAATTGTAGTCGAAGAATAACAATACCAATCAGGAGAACGATACAGGTGATAATATTACCTTCTAGACCAAAGGCTCCACCTGATAACCAATCCGGTACACCTGACTTGGTAGGGAAGCGCAATAGGCTATCACCTGCATTCTGTCCACTGACTGCCACGCCAACTAGATTTCCTTGCGCAAAGTTCCAAGCACCGTGAAGGGCAGCGACACCCCAGATATTATCTGTCTTGAGCATGTAAAGAGCCATGAGGACTCCTACTAGAATAATACTGATAAGAGACAAGGCAGTGACACCTTGATTTCCTAGGTGTAGTATTGAAAAGAGAGAACTTGAAATAGCAATTCCCCAGGAAAGGTTCAATTTATTAGTCACCGTCTGAAGTAGCCAACCACGTGTCACCAATTCCTCAGTCCCGCCCTGGATAAACTAGAAAGGAATCAAAGATAAGAGATATATAAAGATTCTTTGAGAAAAGTCCACTTTTACAAACTCTAAGCCACCAAGTAAAGAAGTCCCAAGGAAACTAACGCTAACAAGAGTAGAGTCCCAAAGCCCCACCCCTAAGTAAGTTCAAGCAAATATTCCTAAAAAATCCGAGTGTATGAATGGACGTTTTTCAACAACTTTAACTCAGATAAAGATAACTAAGGCAGTAAAGAAAAGGTTCCCAGCTGAAAATACAAGCTGAAAACAGTTTAGTGAAAATCGTATTTATATTTGCCGAAACTGAATGTTGCCATTAAATATCTAAGAATGAGAGAATAACAGTCGGGAACTCCCACAACAATCCCTGCTAGAAATCCACCTATAAGGACATATCCAGAGGCAATAAAACAGGAAGCATAATCATCAGCCAACTAGGAACTCTTTATCATATCGGCTGTATTTCAAGCATACTTTCTCTTCATTTTCAGCTCCTGTAACTAATCTTCCTGTATTAGGTACAGTGTAACGAATTGACACAAACTTGTCAACTTCTTTACAAAACAACTCTCACAATTAACAATTATTGTTATATTTTATAACATGGAAGCTTCTCAGAGTTTGATAACAAGGGCTTTTTGATAGAATAGAAAGGTTATTTTATAAAGGAGAACTTTTTATAATGAAGAAAAACTTCTGACACTCTTTTGAGTGCCATGTCAGCTCTTTGTTTCGGGCAAGGGAGCTAAGGCATCTGCTAGCACGATTTCAGTAGTTTCAGATACAGCCTATGCCCCATTTTGAATTCAAAGACTCTTCAGACCTGGGAATATCGATGTTGATATTATCAACGAAGTTGCCAAAACGTAAGAATTGGGATTAACCAAACTTATCCTGTTTTGATGCAGCCGTTAACGCAGTTCAGTCTAGGACAAGCAGACGCCCTCATGGCAGGTACAAGCTGAACCGATGCACGTAAGAAGGTCTTCACTTTCTCAGACACTTATTACGACACTTCAATTGTTATCTATACACGTAGCAGCGACAAAGTCAGCGACTACAAACAATTGAAGGGTAAAACAGTCGGTGTTAAAAATGGTACCGCCGCCTCAAACCTCTTGATAAAAACGCTAGCAAGTATGGTTTCACTGTTAAAACTTTTGACACTAGTGACTTGATGAACAACAGTTTGGACTCTGGTTCAGTTTATGCAGCCATGGACGACACACCAGTTGTTAAATACGCTATTGGTCAAGGAAAAGACTATGCTATCAACATTAAGCCTGAATCTATCGGTAGCTTCGCTTTTCGCTGTTAAAAAAAGGCGGAAAACACGAAAATCTTATCAAAGACTTCAACGAAGCTCTTAAGGAAATGAAGAAAGACGGCACCTACGACAAAATCATGAACAAATGGTTGGGTGACTCAGCAAAAGCTTCTTCAAAATCTTCATCGTCAAAACCGTCGGAAGCTCTTAACTTGACTGGTGATGCTAATGCAAAAGCTACTCCTACTAAGGAAACTTACACCATCTCAATGGACTCATCGTTTGCACCATTTGAATACCAAAATGGTTCAGGTAAATATGTAGGTATCGATGTTGACATCATCAATGCCATTGCTAAAAACCAAGGTTTCAATGTCAAATTGACTAACCCTGGTTTCGATGCATCACTTAATGCCGTACAATCTAGCCAAGCTGATGCCGTATTGGCTGGTATGACCATCACTGATGCTCGTAAACAAATCTTTGACTTCTCAGATCCTTACTACACTTCAAACATTCGTTTAGCTGTGAAAAAAGGCTCTAACATTAAGAAATACGAAGATCTCAAAGGTAAGACTGTTGGTGCCAAAAACGGAACATCTTCTTACTCTTGGTTAGAAGAGAATGCCGACAAATATGGCTTCACGCTTCGTGCTTACGATGAAGCTTCTACTATGTACGACAGCTTGAACTCTGGTTCAATCGATGCTCTTATGGATGATGAAGCCGTTCTTCTATACGCTATCCAACAAGGACGTAACTTTGAAACACCTATTAAGGGAATCTCTACTGGTAAAGTTGGCTTTGCTGTTAAAAAAGGGGCTAACCCTGAGTTGATTGAAATGTTCAACAATGGTTTAGCTGCTATTGTTAAAGATGGTACTTACGATAAGATTATCAACAAATACCTTGACAATAACAAATCTAAAGAAAAGAGCTCAACCAATGTTCCCGATGAAACTACAATCGTAGGCTTAATTAAAAACAACTATAAACAACTTCTCCAAGGTCTTGGAATTACCCTTGGATTGACCCTTCTTTCATTTGCTATTGCCATGATTATCGGTGTTATCTTCGGTATGATGGCAGTTGCACCAAACAAGACCCTTCGTGTGATTTCACAAATCTTTGTTGACGTTGTCCGTGGTATTCCATTGATGATCGTTGCAGCCTTCATCTACTGGGGTATTCCTAACTTGATTGAAAATATCACCGGTCACCAATCACCAATCAATGACTTTGTGGCAGCGACAATTGCCCTCTCACTTAACGGTGGTGCTTACATTGCCGAAATTGTACGTGGTGGTATCGAAGCTGTTCCTATTGGTCAGATGGAAGCTAGCCGAAGCTTGGGTGTCCCTTACAATACAACAATGCGTAAGGTTATCTTGCCACAAGCAGTTCGCTTGATGTTGCCAAACTTCATCAACCAATTTGTTATCTCATTGAAAGATACGACTATCGTATCAGCTATCGGTTTGGTTGAACTCTTCCAAACTGGTAAAATCATCATTGCTCGTAACTACCAATCATTCCGTATGTATGCGATCTTGGCCATCCTTTACTTGGTCATCATCACATGCTTGACGAAATTGGCTAAACGACTAGAAAAGAGACTTAAATAATGGCTGAATTGAAAATCGATGTGCAGGACTTGCACAAATCATACGGCGACAATGAAGTCCTTAAAGGCATTGACGCCAAATTCTACGAAGGTGGACGTTGTATGTATCATCGGTCCTTCAGGTTCAGGTAAATCAACCTTCCTTCGTACGCTTAACCTACTTGAGACAGTGACATCTGGTAAAGTAGTCGTTGATGGCTATGAATTATCAGATTCTAAGACAAATCTTGACAAAGCCCGTGAAAATATCGGGATGGTCTTCCAACATTTCAACCTTTTCCCACACATGACAGTCCTTGAAAACGTGACATTTGCACCCGTTGAACTCGGACGTATGAACAAGGAAGAAGCTGATAAATTAGCTATGGATCTTCTTGATCGTGTTGGACTTGCTGACAAGGCCGATGCAACGCCAGATAGCTTGTCAGGTGGACAAAAACAACGTGTGGCGATTGCACGTGGTTTGGCAATGAATCCTGATATCATGCTCTTTGACGAACCTACTTCTGCCCTTGACCCTGAAATGGTCGGAGACGTTCTTAACGTTATGAAAGAATTGGCAGAGCAAGGTATGACCATGATTATCGTTACTCACGAAATGGGATTTGCCCGTCAAGTTGCCAACCGAGTAATCTTTACTGCAGAGGGTGAGTTCCTCGAAGATGGTACTCCAGATCAAATCTTCGATAACCCACAACACCCACGTTTGAAAGAATTCTTGGACAAAGTTTTAAATGCCTAATTATTAAAACAGTTACTTCAATGAGGTAACTGTTTTGATTACCAATTTAAATAAAAAAACAGGGCAAGTACTACACTTGCTCTGTTTCTTCATTTAGTTCAGGGTGTTTTGCTGCTTCTTCCCTTGCCAAGCGCTCACGCTCAAGACGGAGTTTTCGGTTAGGATTTAAGCGCGTAAAGAGTTCTTCAAGTTTCTTTGGATTCCAAACATCGGCCGCAGAAACAAAATTTCCATCTTTATCCCTGAAGGATATCGGTTTATCTCCCATTGTAAACCTCTCCTTTCAATAATTTGTTGTATTCAACATGTATTTATATCACACTAATCCATGCGACACAAGTCAATCCTTAACCTCCACTTTAGGCAGGTAATGAGGTTGCCATAGCGGCCGCCGTAGACTATCAAGTGCTGAAGCACTTGATAGTCTTTCAACGTCAATCAACAAACTCAAACTCGAAGTTACCGATACGAACGATGTCGCCATCCTTAGCACCACGTTCACGAAGCACTTCATCAACTCCCATACCACGCAATTGACGAGCAAATTTCATAATAGATTCATCACGTTCCATGTTAGTCATGACAAAGAGTTTTTCAAGTTTCTTCACCAGAAAGTACCCATGAGGCATCGTCATCACGGCTAATTTCAAATGGACGTTCATCCTCGTTAAAGCCGTAGTACACTTCTTCTTGTTCCATATCATCTTCGTTATAGAGCAAGAATTCATCTGTTTGATCAAGTAGTTCAGCAGTAGCTTCCAAAAGATTTTCCAAACCTTGGTGAGCCAAACTTGAAATTGGGAAAATTTGTGGCAACTCATCAAATTCATCATAGTTAGCAGCCAATTTTTCCTTAAACTCTTTCAAGTTTTCCTCAGCCCCAGGCATGTCCATCTTATTAGCCACAATAATTTGTGGACGTTCCATCAAGCGAAGGTTGTAAGTTTCCAGCTCTTTGTTAATTTGAAGATAATCCTCGTAAGGATCACGCCCTCACTCGCTGACATATCAATCACATGAAGGATAACACGTGTACGCTCAATGGCGAAGGAACTGTGTTCCCAAACCAACCCCCTGTAGCACCTTCAATCAATCCTGGGAGGTCAGCCATGGCAAAACTCTCTCCTGACTTCGTACGAACCATCCCCAAGTTAGGAACAATTGTCGTAAAGTGATAGGCACCAATCTTTGGTTTTGCTGCCGTTACCACACTGAGAATTGTTGATTTACCAACAGATGGGAAGCCAACCAAACCAACATCAGCCAAAATCTTCAATTCCAATTGAAGTTCACGTTCTTCTCCTGGCTCACCATTTTCAGCGATTTCAGGAGCAGGGTTACGAGGTGTCGCAAAACGGATATTTCCACGTCCACCACGTCCACCGTGAGCAACGACAAACTCTTGGCCATCCTCGACCATATCAGTAATAACCTTACCAGTTTCAGCGTCACGCACTGTCGTACCAGGCGGGATGCTAACGATAAGGTCCTCAGCTCCTCGACCATGCATACCCTTGGTCATCCCTTTTTCGCCATTCTTAGCCTTGAATTTACGATTATAACGGAAATCCATAAGGGTACGCAAGCCTTCGTCAACCTTGAAAATGACTGAGCCACCCTTACCACCGTCACCTGCCCCAAGGACCGCCATTTGGCACATATTTTTCACGACGGAAGGCAACCATCCCATCACCACCACGACCAGCTTGGACACTGATCTTGGCTGTATCTAAAAACATACTCATCTATATTTCTCTCTTTCTGATTTGTATGCTGTGTTCTAATTTGATCTCAGACCAAAGAATCTCCGACATACACAAAAAAACGCTTGATAGCGTCTTAAAGGACAGCTGCGACTGCTTGGAAAATCAATGCCCCAACTGTTACTAATAGCATAATCAAAACGACCAATACTGTTAGACGTTCAAAAAATGATTTCTTACGTGGTCCGTTATCTCCAAATGCCACTTGAATTTACCTCGTTTTTTCTTCTATTATTTCACAATAATAGTAACAAAAATCTGCCTATTTCGCAACTCTTAGACTATCTTAGGCCAAAGGAATTCCAAAAATAGTTAGAGCGTCTAACTCCTCCTGTGTCAAACGTCGCCAATCACCAAGCTCTAAATCATTTGGCAGGCTTAAAGGTCCCATTTTCAAACGTTGTAAATCCGCCACTTCCTTACGCAAGCAGCTACCATACGCTTAACCTGATGAAATTTCCCTTCAGCAATGGTAATCTGAACCAAACTAGTACTCGCATTCCTGTCGACTGATACAATCTCTAATTTCGCTGGCTGACAAGTATGGTCTTTAAGCGATCCCTTTTCAAAAGCCAAGATATCCTCTTCATCCATAATACCAGCCACCTTGGCCTGATAAATCTTGTCCACATGCTTGGGAGACAGCATAGCGTGAGCTAAGTCTCCATTATTGGTAGAAGAAGACCATGAGTATCAATATCCAAGCGACCAACTGGAAAACCTGCTTATGTCTTGCTGTCTCATCGAGTAAATCGAGGACAGTCTTATGACGAGAGTCTTCCGTTGCTGAAATGACACCTTGCGGTTTATTTAAGAGATAGTAAACAAAGGTCTCATGTGTCAACTCCTGACCCAAGTATGCAATTTGGTCTTTATCCTCATCAATCTGAGTCTTAGGTGATGTCTCCACCTGCCCATTTACGGTCACTTGCTTCTTTTTCAGAAAGGTCTTGACTTGACTACGACTCCCGACACCACAGTCTACCAAAAACTTGTCCAGACGCATCTATACTTCCTCCTTTATTGGAATCCACACTTTCATCTCATAATCGTCAGCCTGATGATTACCTAGGGGATAAACCTCTACACTTGGTTGGTCAATCATCTCACAATGTTTCTTCGCAGAATGAAAACTTCCCCAGACAGCTGCCGTTGCAGGGCCCTTCAACTTGAAAATGGCATACGTAGCTGACGCAAGAACAATCATTTCCAGACTATTGTCCTCACCATCAAAAGCCATCCCTGAAAAACTCAAAACTTTTCGAACAACCTTCACATCATGACGAACGGTTACTAAATCTAACTTTTGTATCACTTTTTTAAGCTTTGTCAGCTCAACTGGAACCTCATCATCTAGTATATAGGAATTTTTTCTACAAATGCTTCTTTTTCAACATTTCAAGATCCAACACCCAACCTTCAGATCTCACACTCTTATCTTCAAAAAGGTAGCTAAAATGCTTACCTCTCTCATTGAATGACCCATCAACTAAACAATAAAGGGATTCAGACAAACCAATAACCACCATCTCCAGCCCAGTCACTTGAAACATAAGTTCTTGGTCCCTAAGTCGTACCTTCATCGTCAGACTTTCAGCATCTATAGTAAAACTATTATCCAAATCCACTACGGACTGAAAAAAGATCCGGTGTATACTAGAAAAAGTCCAGACGGTATGCCAACGACACGTCATCTCATAATCATCAATAGTCACAAGAAGAGAAAATTCCTGCTGATCAGAGGCACAAGAATATTCCTGAATACTCAATTGGTCTGGTGTCAGGTAGTCATTTACAAAGACTGCAAAGTCATCCATAGTTTAAAAATCTGACATAAGATTCCTTCTCTACTCCGAAATCGAGCCCGTCACATACATGGTAAAGGTCGCTCTAGTAAGAATTTTTTCCTCCTGATTAGTAATGAGGACTTCTACCAACTTGGTCGTTTTACCATTATGCACACAAAGACCTTCAATCTTGAGTTGGTCAGACAAATGACCTGCCTTTAAATAATTGATATTGGACTGAAGAGTTACAGCGTAGTCTCCTGTTGAAAGTGCCACAAGTCCTGCCACCTGATCACAGAGCGTAAATAAATAACCACCATGAGCATTACCAAAATAATTTAAGGACTTCTCGACCACCTCAGTAGTGACAATCACATGTCCAGTTTCAAATAGTTCTTCTTGAAAATTCTCAAACACACGGATTTCATGTAGTTTGTCTTGCATAGCAAGCCCTCCTATCAATACCCATTCCACCACAAGTGAAACAGGTTGTCTATAGCTACTAGTATAACACGAATTTCTCAACGGATAACAAGCTTATTTGACTAAGCTGATATCAACATCTATATCCTCACGAAAAAGATTCTTCGATCGGCAATAAGTATCTAAAAAGACAAGATTTCCTGCTCATTATCACTATTCAAGTCCTTAGGTAGATGAATGTCAAGCTTGAAATGCCCTTCTTCATAGCTAGAATCAACCTGAATTGCAAGCTCCTCTATTTCCTGATAATTGGAAAAATAACTCTGTAGACACATGGTCACGCAAGAGGCTAAAGCAATATTCACCCAACTCATAGGTGTCATCCCATTTTCCATATATCAGAATAGTTCCACAGACACTCCGTAACCCTCTGAAACTGAATAATAGCGTTGTCAACTTTAATCGTCGTTTGATACGTAATGCACCTACATTTGTTTTTTTATTATAACAAAGAGAAGCCTAACAACCGAACTGAACACTTTGAAATATCTATCACAACCCTTAAGGAATCCTCTTACTTTTCAACAGATTAATCTTATACAATACCTACATTACTAAGAGATTACAATTAGGTAAAAACAACTGGAAGTGCTTTTAATTTGATGAGTTTTCATTAAATTAACTCTACTAATAAAAAAGGGAGATTATTATGAGAGTTTTTTCTAAATTAACTTTAGCATCTGTCTCAGTTCTTGCCTTGTTGACCCTAGCAGCATGTGGTAACTCCAAAGATAAAAGTAACTCATCATCTTCTTCATCATCAAGTAGGGTGAGAAAAGACTCTTCTTCTACCGACTCAAGTGCCTCAGTTAAAGTTAACAAAGACGGTTCAACTGAATTGAACGGCGAGAACGGTAATTCTGCCAAAATAAATGGTGAAAATGCTGTTTAAGCCAAGACGATACAAATATAAAAGTTGGTTCAGACGGAACTGTCTCAATTGGTAACTAATAAGATAAGATGGGCTAGCTATTCTGCAAATCTTTTTAGATTCAGAATCATAAAATCGTTACCTAAAGATGCTATAATAGGGGTGGAAATCCATAATCAGGGGGTAAGACAATGAAAAATAAAATCATCTTGGGATGTTTGGCTGCAGCTGCCTGCGAGATCCTTTTTGGGCTCAGTTTTATATTTACCAAATCGATTACAGCACAGGCCAGTGGCCTTGCTTTAATCTCTTGGCGTTTTGTCACAGCCTTCTTCTTTGTCAACCTTTATCTTCTCACAAGAAGACAAAAGGTAGTCATAAATGGCAGAAATCTCAAACCACTGATACGTATTGCCATCCTTAATCCTATTATCTATTTTATCTGCGAAACGATTGGGATTCGTATGACTACTGCCTCTGAAAGTGGAGCATTCCTCGCTTGCATTCCGGTCGTCGCACTTATCATGTCTAGTCTTATTTTGAAAGAATGGCCAAGTCGTTGGCAAGTGGTAGGTGTCGCTACAACCCTCATCGGTATCATTATTGCCGTATTCGCTGCGGGTGGCTCCACCAACTTCTCACTTGTCGGATACTTCATTTTAGGTTTAGCCGTTGTCTCCTATGCCCTTTATTGCGTTGACGTTGAAAAAGCCAGTCAATTCACTAGCTTTGAGATTAGCTATTTTATGTTAGCCAGTGGTTGCCTTACATTTGGACTCTTTGCACTAAGCCGTAGCTTTCTAGCGGGTAACTTGAAAGAGCTTTTAACGCTCCCTTGGAGTAATCCAAAGTTCGCCATAACCATCCTGTACCAAGGATTGGGGTGTAGTGTTATAGGGTATATCCTTTCAAATTTTGCTATCGCAACTATCGGGGTTAACCGAACTGCTTCTTTCATTGGCATATCAACGATTATCTCAATTCTAGCTGCTGTAGTCTTCTTAGGAGAGCCCTTCTCACAGTTACAAATCTTAGCGGGAATCTTGGTAGTCCTTGGAGTCTATGTGGCTAATAAAAATTAAAACTCTTGGAAATTTATCCTCCAAGAGTTTTTTGCTGTCAATCAAGTTCTAACTGAATCAAAACCACAAGCTCTTTCTCATTAGGAATACTACTTACTGCCGTCAAATCAGGCAAGACCTGGTCCACATAATAATAAATAATATAAGCCAAAAATACTGACGATTTCGTCATAACATTAAATAAAGAAGCTACCTGAATAATCCGACCAAAATTGGGAAAACTAATCCTGCAAGATTCCTCAATCGTGTGAAAAATAGCTGGATATTCGTATAACATGTCCCTTCTCACATTTCAATACTAGACTCCTTTATGATAAGATGAGTTCTAAGAGATGTCAACCGAAAATTGTGATAACAAAAGTTTTGGAACCATTCGAAACAACACAGCTCTAAAACATAAGATTGAAACATACTTGTGCAAGTGTGGTTTTGGAACCATTCGAAACAACACAGCTCTAAAACAATTATCTTGGTAGAAAACTTTATTATTTAGTTTTGGAACCATTCGAAACAACACAGCTCTAAAACTCTCTGTATAGAGTGTATTTATCGCTGTCCGGTTTTGGAACCATTCGAAACAACACAGCTCTAAAACTAAGTTCACTACGTGCCATTTCAAGGCTAAGGTTTTGGAACCATTCGAAACAACACAGCTCTAAAACATAACGGTCAAAATATAGCTTACTTAGCTTGTTTTGGAACCATTCGAAACAACACAGCTCTAAAACATGCAATAAAATCGTGCTACGGGCGTTTTAGTTTTGGAACCATTCGAAACAACACAGCTCTAAAACTTTTTATTTTATAGTTTGCGTGGTCTAGTGGTTTTGGAACCATTCGAAACAACACAGCTCTAAAACATAACGGTCAAAATATAGCTTACTTAGCTTGTTTTGGAACCATTCGAAACAACACAGCTCTAAAACATGCAATAAAATCGTGCTACGGGCGTTTTAGTTTTGGAACCATTCGAAACAACACAGCTCTAAAACGTATCGACGTTCGGACATATCCTAGCAAAAGTTTTGGAACCATTCGAAACAACACAGCTCTAAAACAGCGTAGCGTAGTGTATGTGTAGCGCCACCGTTTTGGAACCATTCGAAACAACACAGCTCTAAAACCCACTAGCATCATATTCTTTTGACTTAGAAGTTTTGGAACCATTCGAAACAACACAGCTCTAAAACATGTACTTCGAATTATTCAATTTTAAGAAGGTTTTGGAACCATTCGAAACAACACAGCTCTAAAACTTAGGTCCAGGTACACCTTGGTCACCTCTAGGTTTTGGAACCATTCGAAACAACACAGCTCTAAAACGGTCTTTCCGAATCCATTTATTAGATTGAGGTTTTGGAACCATTCGAAACAACACAGCTCTAAAACAGGTGTGGCTACGGATTGAAACTGCTAACGGTTTTGGAACCATTCGAAACAACACAGCTCTAAAACCACAAAAGCCCAAAAATAGACAAGCCATTCGTTTTGGAACCATTCGAAACAACACAGCTCTAAAACTTTAAGTTGTTTTATTAAGCATAGGCCGTTGTTTTGGAACCATTCGAAACAACACAGCTCTAAAACTTTCTATGGTACACACCTAAACGAACACAAGTTTTGGAACCATTCGAAACAACACAGCTCTAAAACGATAATCAAGGGGGCTTTTTTGATATTACTGTTTTGGAACCATTCGAAACAACACAGCTCTAAAACCTCGTAGGTCATTTTTCTCTACCAGATTTCGTAATCGCGCTATTCATCTCAGCATGACTTCAGCTTCAAAATGATTCCATTTTTATGTTTATTATACCTTAAAAAGCCTTATATAACAACGTTTTAGACAAGATGTGACTGTCACCATATTAGATTATTTCTTAATAATCATATGTCAAGCAACTTAATTCCTCCTCTATCAAATCCTTATAATCTACTCTCTAACAAAATGATTCTTCCACTCAACTTCATGTAGAAACTACTAAATACTAAAAGATAGTCTTGAAATAACTCAAGACTATCTATACTTATTACCAAATTACTAGTTATTGTAAGGCATCAAAATATAATCCTTGTCTAAAATAAATTGTTGAATACCTTTAATCTTTCTAGGTTCCAAAAATAATACATCAGCTTGTAATAACTTTGTATATTCCAAGATTTGATAAATTTCATCATTAGAAAAATACGACAAACTATTGACGAACACCAAAATTCTCTTTTTAACTAAATATTTGAAAATCTGTAAAATCTCAAATATTTTTTCAAAAACCGTACAAGACGTAGTTTCGATTCTGATACCTAACGATTTAATTAGTTCTAAAAGTGTAATCTCATCATACTCTATATCTAGTTCATTTTCTAAACACTCTGCCATGATAATATCAGTAATTAATGATATCAAAGAATCTATTTCTGATCTAACTTCTGGTTTATCATTCAACTGGCTTACAATATCTGTGTGAAGCAACTTTAATACCTGAGAAGTATTAATATCGTAACCTAAAATATCCGTTATTAAAAGTAATTCAGAGGACCTTATACTCCTTATTTTACTATCAAATATTGTTAAATTCGATTGTTCATCATACTGATAGAATTCCTTAACTATTTGAGCAAACACACTCACATCCTCAATTACGAGAACTGTCCCCTGGCTAATCTCCATAGGCTCATCCAAAAGCGAAAAATTAATCTTCATCACAATAATCTTCTCCTAAGAACACTAACCTTTCGTCTGAATTGGCAACACTGGTGTTCTTATCTCCGTACAAATAAATCATACGAGCAAATTGCTTTTCAGTAACTGTTAATATTGTTATATTTCCTTTTTTAGGATTATTAGCCTTAAGTCGTCCAATCATTGCTGTATTTGCGGTATTGTTTAACAAAAGTTTACTATAAACCGAATACTGGTGCATAATAAAACCTTCACTTAAGAGGAACTTTCTAAACTTACGATACGCTTTCCTCTCTTCAGCAGTATCTGTTGGCATATCAAACATTAATATCATTCGCATATATCTGTAACTCATATTCTAAATTCAGGAATTCCCTCACCTAACTGATTTAACACTTTTATAACTTTTTTTGTATAATCACTAACAATGTTTGATAAATACATCTCTTTTCCATTGTAGAGATAGGTTTCTGAAAAAATCGAAAAAAGAGTTCTTTCTTTGATTTTGACAAAATTATTATGTCGATTTTGATAAACAATTCTATCTATAATTGGTCTAAATGGCTTCCATAATATCACTAGCAAGGTTAAATTGATTAAACTGATTAGCATGCTTTAAACCAATTTGTGTCATACAACCACAGACGACAACCTCACGTGCAAACATACTCAATAACAAGGTATAACCATAATCCAGCGCTGCATTGATATCATTATCACTTTCCCTAGTAAAATCATTACCGAAAAGCGTATTAAAATAAATTCTGGCAGAGTGACCCTCACGATTACTAGGATCAAACCGTTCTAATCCATGATATAATTCCATAATTGATTGAGATTTCTCAAAGAAAGAACATTCTCCCAAATAGTATGATTGATTCAATATCTTTTGTGCAATAATAGCAGTCCATACTTCACATTTTACATCTTCTTTCCAAGAAATTTGTCTAGCTATTTGTAGACTAGAATCATGACGTGCATAATACGGTGTAAGAAAAGCTGTCGGCAATCGTTTATCATCACAGAAAATAACTAGAATATTTTCATCAACTAATCTCTTCACTAACATAGTAGTCAATACAATGTCAGTAGTTTCCAATAAAAGTATATCAATTTCAGAAAGATGAATCATCTCAGTTTTATATGAGTTTCTAAAAATAAGATGATTATTCTTATATGACAGTTTAGAATGTGTGTTTACGACTATAGTTCCTCCAACCCGCCATTAACCCCTCTCCTAGTTTAAAGGGTCTATTCGTGTTTCATAGAGGCCTGTAAAGATTGATGAATAAGTGTAGCATCTTTTAATAGGGATGATGGGGTATAGTCTCTATACCTTGGAATTTTAACACCTAAAAAGTCAAAATCAGCAGCACCTCCTCGAGAGGTTAATTCAAATAGTCCCTTTCTTTCACTTCCGGTAGTTCCTATAAAACTACTACAGAGTTCATCTATACTATGATTTTGCCAAGATTGAAAGGCAGAGTTTAAAAGTTTACCATTCTTTTTAGCTCCAACATAATTCTCATTAAACTCAAGAATGTAGTAAAATAATTCTTCAAACTCTTTTTTATGGTTCTCAACATATTTTCTATGATTATCATAAAATGTGTTGCTTATTCTTTTAGCATGATAAAGTAATTTCACATACTTCTGTGAAATAAAGATTTGATTTCCCTTGTGAATCTCTCCCCTCTTATTATTCGTTGACAAAATACTAGCCAACATCCGTCGTGAACCATCTGAAAGTTCAAATAAACTATATTTAGGTAATTCAATAATTAAATCAATATCTTTATAACCTTTTTCAAGTAAAAAATTAAATTTATCTTTTCTATACGTAATCCTATCTAAAATAGAAATACCTTGAAATTCAAGTATATTTGTTATTTTTTTCTTTGCACCTTTTTCAATTGTCCCTTTAACAAGAACAGCAAAAGAATTAGAAATTCCAGCATACCCCCCATACTTTTTGGGGTCAAGATACTCTTTAGCACCTACTAAATTTTCATTACTATTTGGTTTTGGCTTTGAGGAAAGATTTGCATTAAACAATCCCTTTGGTTTTCCTCTATCCAATCCGTGATTCTGTTCCTCAACTTTTTTCACAACATTTACTTGCGGATAAGAGAGTACTCTCCTTACAGTTGCTAAATCAGATTCTTTATTCCAAACGGATTCGCCGGTCTCCTCATTTACCTCAATAAGTGGTCTTTCAATAACTGTACCATCAGCTAAAGAAATAGATTTTTTAAAGATATTCATGATATTTGAATAGAAATATACCTTTTCTGTAGCGGACTTTCTTTCTCTAAAACTATTGTATTTTGGGTAGTCACCATACACAAATTCTGGCTCTAGTTTAGGGTATTTCTTCAGTAAAGCACTTGCCACAACAGCATTCAAATAGGCATCATGAGCATGATGAAAATCGTTGATTTCACGGAACTTTATAAAGTTCAAAATCCTTACGAAATTGAGAAACTAAGCTAGATTTCAAGGTAATGATTTTTACTGTTCGTACCGCTCTATTATCTTCATCTTTTTTATTATTAAATCTCTCATCAAGTAAACGAGCTACATGTTTTGTTATTTGACGTGTTTCTACCAACTGGCGTTGAATAAAACCAGCTTTAGCCTCAGGTGACAAACCTCCCCGTTCAGCTTTTGTCAGATTATCAAATTTTCGTTGAGAAATTAATTTTGACTTCAATAATTGATACCAAAATGTCTTTCTTTTTTTGACAACCTCTAAACTTGGAACATCATCTGATTTACCACGGTTACTAGCAGATGAAACAAGTACTTTATTGTCAATAGAATTATCTTTCAAAAAAGCTTGAGGAATAATATGATCAATATCATAATTACTTAATCTATCAATATCTAATTCTTCTCCGGTATACATATCTTTGCCGTTTTGAAGATAATACAAATAAAGTCGATCATTTTGAAGTGCATTATTGTCTATTTTAGAAAGTTTTGCAGGAATATTTTCCTTAAGTATCTTACTACTTAACTCTTTGAGAGATTCTTTCTAAACGTTTCAAGCGTTGTTGAGAATTAGATTTACCTTGGTTGGTATATTGGTTTTCACGAGCCATCTCAACAACAATTGACTCAGGTCTTCTTCCCCATAACTTTAACTAATTCATCTACAATCTTTTATGCTTTGTAAAATACCTTTTTTTATCGCAGGACTTCCTGGCAAAGCCTGAACGACCTCTTTAATATTATTATCTTTGTCACCAATAATTTGTGCCTTCTTTATCTTCTTTTTAAAAGAAAGAGCATCATCGTGAATAAGTTGCATGAAATTACGGTTAGAAACACCATCATCAATTAAGTAATCAAGAATAGTATTACCAGATTTTTCATCTCGAATACCATTAATAAGCTTAGCAGATAACTTACCCCAGCCAGTGTAATGTCTACGAGATAACTTTTTCAAAACGGATTTATCGAATATATTCTCAAATTTTGAAAGACGTTGTTTTATCATCTCTCTATCTTCAAAAATTGTCAAAGTATGGATAATTTCTTCGATAATCGCTTCATTTGAACTATCATCCAAAAACTCTTTATCATTAATAATATTTAAAAGATCGTGATAAGTAGATAAACTAGAATTAAACTGTTTCTCTATGCCTTTTAATTCAATTCCATCATATCCATCAATTGCATGTAAATATTCAATAATATCCTTATCAGTAACTCTCCTTTTATTTTAAAATAAAGTCGGACAATATCTTTCTTCTGCTTACTATCTAAAAATTGATAATCTCTCATACTTTCGGCAATAAATCTAACTTTTGTTAATTCATTATATACATTAAAAGTTTCGTATAAGAGACTATGCTTTGGAAGTACCTTCTCTTCTGGCAAATACAAATCAAAACTAGTCATTCGATTAATAAAAGCCTCTGCCGAAGATTCTTTGTCAATAACGTCCTCAAAATTCCAAGGTGTAATTTTTTCATTTCGTTTTCTTATTGACCAGGCAAAATCACTATTCCCTCTCGCAAGTGGACCTACATAATAAGGAATTCGGAAGGTTAAAATCTTCTCGATTCTTTCTTTATTTTTAGCCAAGAAAGGATAAAATTTAGCTTGCTTATCGAGAATTGCTCTCATTTCTTGAAGATGAATCTGATATGGTATTGAACCATTGTCAAATGTACGTTGCTTTCTCAAAAAATCTTCTCGATCAATTTTTTCAAGAAAATAATCCGCACCTTCAAATTCAGCCAATAGTTTTTTTAGATGTACATAGAAATCTTCCTGACTTGTTTTTCCATCAATATAACCAGCATAGCCGTTTTTGGTGTCGTCTTTAAATACTTCATTATACGTTTTTAGTGAAATATTTCTTATATATTCCTTTAGTAACGCTAAATCTTCTTCGTGTTCTTTATATCGCATTATCATAGCAGAAGAAAGAGGTGCTTCTGTCCCATTATCAGTTACAGTCAGAATACCTGATAAAAGAATAGCATCATAAAGTTTCTTTGCTTTGAGAAAGACATCACTATAATCATCTCCAATATAACCTAACAAAGTCTCTAAATCTTCATCATAGCTTTCTTTAGAAAAATGTAAGGGGGCTTTTTCGTCTAAATTAAAATATTTCTTAAAATCAGCTTGATTTCCTACAATCAACTTTAGAAACTCTGAAAAAATACCCGAATTCTTCTCCCCAGGAAAGAGTTTTAAAATACGATCTTTCTTTGCTGATTTACTAATCTTATCTTTAACAATTTCCTCAAGTTGTTTACTGTTCTCAAGTGATAAATCCGATTCAAAAATAGCATTATAAGTGTCCAAAAAGTCTTGAAAATTCTTCTGAATATCATTATTTTTTGAATTAAACTCTCCTTCAATTAAGAAGTGACCTCTATATTTAATCATATGAGCCAATGCAAGATAAACTAGACGCAAATCTGCTTTTTTAGTACTATCTGCTAAATATTTCCTTAAATGATAGATAGTTGGAAATTCATCATGATAGGCTTTTTCTTCTACTAAGTTTCCAAATATCGGATACTTACTATCACGTTTATCATCAGGAACTAAAAATGAATCGTCAAGTCTTTGAAAGAAAGCATCATCTAATGTAGCCATCTCTGTGCTAAAAATTTCCTGTAAATAAAGGATACGATTACGGCGTCTAGTATAACGTCTTCTTGCAGTACGTTTCAATCTTCTTCCCTCTGCTGTGATTCCAGAGTCAAAGAGTAATGCACCTAACAAGTTCTTTTTGATATACTTTTTACTCGTATTTCCTAAGACTTTCATTTTTTTAGATGGAACCTTGTAATCATCAGTTATTACAGCCCATCCAACACTATTCGTCCCAATATCAAGTCCAATTGAGTATGGCTTAGTCATGCTTTTCTCCTTATTTGAAAAATCTAAATTTATAGAAATTATTATACACTTATTAAACAACATTTCAACATCTAATAGAATTACTGATTAAATAGTATGACGTTGAAATCTTGTAATCAAGAATAAAATTTTTTATACTTTACCCTATAGTAAATTGACATATTAGTTATAAAACTATATAATAATAATTGTGGTTTGAAACCATTCGAAACAATACAGCGAAGTTAAAATAAGGCTTAGTCCGTATTCAACTTGAAAAGGTGGCACCGATTCGGTGTTTTTTTTATACACAAAGAGTCCCTTGGAATCATCCAAAGGACTCTTTATATCTCTACTATTTTCCCACCTCATCCAAGATCTCAATGACCTTATACAAATCTGGTTCTGTGATCTGATAAGGAGCTTGTGCACGGACAATTGGTTTGGCACAAAAGGCGATGCCAATGCCAGCTGACTTAATCATAGGCAAATCATTGGCACCATCACCCATAGCAATGGTTTGAGAGAGTTTAAGTCCATTTTCCGCTGCCCAATCTTTAAGCTTAGCTACCTTGACATCTTTTGGTAACAATCTCACCATAAACCTTTCCAGTTAAGAAACCATCGATCACCTCAAGGTGATTGGCCTCACATAATCAATACCTGCCTCTCTTGCCAGTCTATCAACTGTCTCATGGAAACCACCAGAAACTAAACCTACCTTGGCCTACGTGAGTGGAGTTCATCCACAAGTTCCTTGGCTCCCTTGTTGAAATGAATGCGGGCATAGACCTTCTCAAATATACTGTCAGGCAATCCCTTAAGGGTTGCCACACGCTCATTCAAAGCCTGTCTAAAATCTAATTCTCCACGCATGGCCCGCTCTGTGATTTCAGCGACCCCTCGACCAACACCAGCCTCTTCCCCCAATAAATCAATTACTTCTTCTTGGACCAGAGTTGAGTCTACATCCATAACTAATAAGCCTTTTACTTCTGACATAATTTCCTCTATTCTCTAATACCTATATAACTTTTATTAAGCTTCTCATTAACCTAAAAAGAGATAAGGTTCTTCAAAAAAGATTCTGGACCTAGGCCCAGAATCTTTCTTCTACATACGAATTTGTTCGCGTGTTTTTTCGTAAGACGATACAAAACGATCTGTTACACCTGGTTCTACTTTTTCCAGGGCGTAAGAGATTTCTTCCAAAGATGCATCATAATCATGATCAACTTCAAACAACTTAAGCGCATGCTCAAAGCTGCTTTGAACAGCAGGTTCGAAAGAGCGGTAACGGTTTGAGTACTGCAAAAGTTGTTCAGTCAAGGTTGCATTTTGAACAACCAAGTAGGCAGTCTCTTCCAAATGATCAATAGCATTTTTTGATGTTTCTGTCAAACGCATTACCGCATCGATATTGATACGTCCACGGCTGAGTTCATCCATAAGTGCCTCAATTTGAGCACTTGTTGAGAAGAAGACACTCAAGAAGGATTGAGGAATACCTGGAAGATTACGTTTTTCCATGTAACGCTTGATAACATGCAATTTATTAACATAAATATCAAGCTCTTCACGTGCCTTAGCTTCGTTTTTCTCAATAGCCTGAAGATTTTCAAAAACCTCAACCTGTCCATTTTCAACAGCAGACAAGGTGTTGAGACTCTTTTCGAAGATCTTTTCAAGTTCTGAGAAGGGTTTCACCTGATTATCAAAGTTTTCAAGTGTTGGAAGAACTGCTGTTTCAACACTCGAAATATCTGAAGTAAAGCTACGTACAGCTGCTTCATAAGTTTCATCGAAAATGTAAGTCAACATGAGACGCTCAAGCTCTTCTTGAAGTTTCTTGTTGTTTTCTTTAGCGTGTTTAAGATAGTCTGGCAAGATTTTCTTATGACGCTTAACAACCTTGTATGAGGCAATTTCACGTTCGAAAATACTATACAAGTTGTCAATCTTTTCTTGAATATCAGCATTTTTTTCTTCCGCACGGTCCAAATCAAGAGAAACCAATTCACTTGAGTTAGAACGGATAGCTTCACGAATTTCTTGGAAGCGACGTTCGATATTTTTTTCAGGGAAGTGATAATTTTGCTCAATCAACTTGCGATAGCCAGATTCCAAATCATCTAACTGATCTGGGAAATCATCTTCCAACTTAGCTACAATCGCAGGAATCTTCTCTGAAATTTGACCCAATGCAATAGTGTGTTCTTCTGCACGATCCAAAATGCTTGATGCCTCAACAGGGTCACCTGATGAGTTAAGCGTCACGAATTCGGCAAACTCCGATTCAATATTTTTAAGCTGTTTAGTGATCTCATCCAAAGTAGAGCCAAAATTATCAGAGTTTTCCTCGATTGAGTTTTGCAACTCTTCGTACAAGTCTAATGCATGCTTAACGCGAGCACTGTTCTTTTCTTCTTGTTCTTTCAAGGTTGAGAGCGCTTCGCGAATAGACTTGATGTCTTCTTCCACAAGATCCAACTGACTCTCAATGTTATTGATTTCACCACTAGCCTTGAAGAAATGGAAAGTATCATTCATATTTTCAGCTTCGAAAATATGATTCTCAATATCTGCAAATGAGTTTGTTGAGATATCTACCCATTTCTGATTCCATTCACGGAAGGTTGTTTGACTTTGTCCAATCAAGTGAAGCTTTTTGACTTCTTCAATTTCTTCATTAACTGGCAAGTCAAACAAGCTTTTGCTTGCGCTCTTCAAGCTCTGCAATCCGCGAATCATTTCGTTTTCTAATAAGAATACCGACTAAGTAAGCGACAATTACGAGTATAACTACCACTACAATCAGTAAAACAATTCCGCTAGACATAGTTTCTCCTTAATCGTCTATTATGTTCATAAATGTAGAATAACATTACGATTATATCATAGTTATCCTAGCATTGCATCCTTTTTTAAAAGAATATTAGATATCTAGAGTACTGTAAACGGCATTTTCTTCGATAAATTCGCGGCGAGGTTCAACCTTGTCTCCCATCAGCATATCGAAAAATCTTATCTGCCTCTGCAGCATCGTCCACAGAAACACGTGCCATCAAACGATTTTCAGGGTCCATGGTAGTTTCCCAAAGTTGGTGGTCATCCATTTCACCCAAACCTTTATAACGTTGTACCGTAGGTTTTGAACGTCCCACACTATACTTTTCAAGTGCAGCACGCAATTTGTCTTCTTGATCTGCACCAGGTTGGATATATTCTTTAATCTCAGAACCAACCTTAACCCCATAAATTGGTGGTTGTGCAATGTAGACATAGCCTGCTTCCAAGACTGGACGCATAAAGCGGTAAATCAAAGTCAGAAGCAGGGTACGGATGTGAGCCCCATCGACATCGGCATCGGTCATAATTACCAACTTGTGATAGCGAGCTTTGCTGACATCAAATTCTGATCCAAAACCGGTTCCCATAGCTGTGAAGAGAGAACGAATTTCTTCATTGGCTAGAATCTTATCCATGCTAGCCTTCTCAACGTTCAAAATCTTACCACTCGAATTGGCAAGATAGCTTGGAATTCACGGTTACGACCTGATTTAGCAGAACCACCGGCTGAGTCCCCTTCGACAATGAAAAGTTCATTCATTTCGGCATTATTCGATGAACAGTCTGCCAACTTCCCTGGAAGGTTAGAAATTTCAAGACCTGACTTCTTACGGGTCACCTCACGAGCACGCTTAGCGGCGATACGGGCCTTAGAGGCCAAAATCCCTTTTTCAACAATCTTCTTTAGCGATAGCAGGATTTTCCAAGAGGAAGCGACTTAGAGCTTCACTGAAGAGACGATTGGTAATCTTAACCACTTCAGAGTTTCCAAGCTTGGTCTTGGTTTGACCTTCAAACTGTGGGTTTGGATGCTTGACAGAGATGATAGCAGTCAACCCTTCACGAACATCATCCCCAGTCAAATTATCATCTTTTTCTTTGAGAATCTTATTCTGACGCGCATAGTCATTGATAACACGAGTAAGAGCCGTACGGAAACCTTGTTCATGAGTACCACCTTCATGAGTGTGGATATTATTGGCAAAACTCATCACCGTTTCATGATAGCCAGTCGTGTATTGCATAGCAACTTCAACTGAAATACCATCCATCTCACCATCAGTGTAGATAGGTTCGTCAAAGATAACATCCTTGTTTTCATTGATGTATTTCACATAAGACGTGATACCACCTTCGTAGTGATAATGTTTCTCTTGTTCGAGACCCTCACGCTTATCTGTGATAGAGATACGGAGCCCCTTGTTCAAAAAGGCTAGCTCTTGGAAACGTTTAGCTAACTTTCCAAAGTCAAACTCCGTCGTTTCTTGGAAAATTTCTGGATCTGGAATAAAGTGAACAGTCGTTCCATGTTCTTCAGTTTCACCAATAATCCTTAAGTCGTCTACCACAACTCCTCGTTTATACTCTTGGAAGTGGATATGTCCATTTTTATAAACCTTAACATCAAGTTGTGTTGAGAGGGCATTAACGACCGAAGAACCAACCCCGTGCAAACCACCAGAGACCTTATAACCGCCTCCGCCGAATTTACCACCAGCATGAAGAACTGTAAATACTGTCTCAACAGCAGGACGACCTGTTTTTTCTTGAATATCGACTGGGATACCACGACCATCATCAACAACCGTGATAGAATTATCCGGTTCAATAAAAACTTTGATATGCGAGGCGAAGCCTGCTAAGGCCTCATCAATTGAGTTATCGACAATCTCCCATACCAAGTGATGCAACCCTTCTTTGGAGGTTGATCCAATATACATACCTGGACGCATACGTACCGCTTCAAGGCCCTCTAGGACTTGAATCTGGCTGGCATCATATTCTTGCGCTTTTTCTTCAAGATTTTTTAATTCATCAGTCATTTATGTCACAATCTCCAATAATGATTTATGGCCATCAACAAGCAAGGTATCCAGACCTGCTGCTTTTCCTGCCTCTATATCTATCTGGCGGTCACCAATGACCAAGCCATGTTTAATATCGTATTTTTTAATTAAATAAAGGAAACTATCTGGACTAGGTTTTCTAGCAAAACCATTTTCAGAAGTTACGACCTCTGTAAAATAATGAGCAATCTCTACTCTATCAAGGATATCTAGCACCAAGTGATTACGGTGGCTAACCAAAAAATTACGCCCACCCTTAGCCACAATCTTAGCTAGGACAGCCTTAGCACCTTCAAAAAGAACAGGTTCCTGTAAATGCTTGGCTTCCTCCTGCTTATATAGGGTTCGAAAATCAGCTATATCAGGCGCAAACATATCAATGGCAGTGCTCGTTGATAACTTAAGGGCATCATAGACTGCTTGAGGTTCTGCTGTACGCTCAAATTGTTCTAAAGTTGCTAGAAAGGCTTGGGTTGATATCTGGTAATTATCCAACAAGGTACCACCCAAATCCCAGATATAATCTCCATAATTCATAACCTTAATTATAACATAAAAGGTCAGATTTTGCTTGTTTTTCACAGCTAAAAAGGCTTGGAAAACCTATCCAAACCTTAATTTTTTATTTCAGAATCAAACTTGCCACAATAGGACTAATAAAGACATATAGAATCCCTGTCACAGCGATTGAAAGACCGCCCATAGCACCTGCAACTTGACCATATCTGAAGGCAGTTCCTGTACCTACGGCGTGTCCAGTTCCTCCTAGTGAAAGTCCGATAGCAACTGGATCTTTAATACCAATCATCTTTAAAAAGACAGGTCCTAAAACTGATGTCAAGATTCCTGTAATAACAACGACGACCAAGGTTACTGTCGTAATCCCCTGCATTTTTTCCGAAATCCCTACAGCCATGGCAGTTGTTACAGACTTAGGAAAGAGAGAGATGGCTAAGAAATAATCCATCCCAAAAAGCTTAGCAATCAAAGCCGTATAAGTAGTGTTAAGAATACAGGCAACTGTTGACCCAATTAAGATACTCTTACAGTGATGACGCATGAGGTGGAGATTTTTATAAAAAGGGACAGCTAGAGCAACCGTTGAAGGAATAATCAAACTGTTAAGATAAGAACCACCTACATAGTAATCCTTGTAGGAAATACCTGTATAGTGCAAAATGACGATAATCAAGGCAGTCGATACAAGAAGAGGCGTTGTCAAAGGATTAGGAAAACGGCGATAAAGCGAAAGCCCCAGTGTGTAAGCCAATACTGAAAGAGTTAAACCAAACAAGGGTGTGTTAAAAAAATTAGCCATGATTAACCTCCTCATAATCGCCTTCAAAGTGCTTTTTGATATAGACAACAACTACGGCAATCACTACAATATTAAGAACCAAGGCTCCCATAATAATCAAAATAATAGGGACAATATTCGCTGAAATAGCATTCCATCGTTCCATAATACCGACACCTGCTGGCAAAAAAAGGATAGTCATATTGACTATTAAAAACTCTGCTACAGCATGGATATGACGTGGACGAATCCACTTAAGCTGTAGAGCAATCAGAAGCAAGAATAAGCCAATGATACTCCCAGGTACAGGTAATTTAAAAAAGGTTGAAAGAGCTTCACCAATCACAGCAAACAAACAAATCAACATGAATTGAACGTAGTATTTCACGACTTGCCTCCTAGGTTTAATCACCTATTAGTCTACTCCTTTTTTTTTGAATTTCAAGAGTTTTCAGTAGATTTTTTTGAAAAATCAGCAATCGCTAATCAACTCCTTAACACATAAAAAATCCAACCCCGAGGCTGGATTCATTCACAGATGCCACCACCGAGAATTGAACTCGGAACGGAGCATTACCATTGCTCTATTATACCATTTAACTATAGCGGCAACTGTTTCTATCTTATCATATTTCCACTTACTGTGGCAAGAGTTTTTGCTTATTATTTATAAATTTAAGTCTTTGTAAGGACTACGGTAACCAACCTGTAAAACCTTACCATCTTTAATCAAGATAGGACGTTTAATCAACATACCGTCTGAAGCTAAGAGTTTTACGGCTTCATCTTGTGATAAGGTTGGAAGTTTGTCCTTCAATCCTAAAGAACGGTAGGATTGTCCACTCGTATTAAAGAATTTCTTAAGTTCTAAATCTGACCCCGCTAGAAGCTCTTTTAAAAATTGAGCTGAGGGTGGATTTTCCTTAATGTTGACAGACTCGACCTCAAGACCTAATTGATTGAGTTCTGCCTTTGCCTTACGACAAGTGCTACATTTGGGATATTCATAAAAAGTGTACATGTTTTTCTCCTTTTTTCTAGCATAAGATATCTGTCTAAGGATTGTCAAACCTAATGCCTTCTAAATGAAGTAAGAAACACTTGACATCCTCTCCTACCGCATAATTTCCTAAGTGACCACTACTAGGCAAAACACGATGACAAGGGATAAGAATCAGCCAGGGATTCTTACTAACAGCAGTTCCTACAGCCTGTGCGGATTGACAAGAGATTGCCTTACCAATCTGACCATAGGTTCTGATTTGCCCCATAGGTATTTCACTTAAAGCCAACCAAACTCTTTGTTGGAAAGCTGTTCCTTGTTCAGCTAAAGGAAGGTCATCTGGACTTGACTCTCACCTTTAAAATAGGCCTGCAATCACTTTTGGTCACTTCTAAAATAGGATTTGAGATGTCTACTAACTCCTCTTCCTTAAAACCAGCCTAAAATGATTTTGTCCTTCTAACCACATACCATAGAGGGCTTGCTCACTTGCAACCAAGGACAGGCGACCAATAGGTGATACAAAATACTGACGATAAAACATATTTCAATTATTCCAAAAAGACAGGAAAGCCTTGTTCCTGTCAGCTTATTTCTGAATTATTTACCTTTAATCAAACGTACTGTACGATGTTATCGCTCGCCTCAAACTTAGCGACCAATTCATCAATCTTAGACTTGTCTGTCTCATCAAGGTCAAGAAGGGTATAAGCATACTCTCCCTTTGAACGGTTAATGATATTATCTATATTGATATTAAAATCAGAAACCGCAGTAGAGATACGGGCCACAATATTAGGCACGTTTTTATTAATCAAAGTGATACGGTATGGGGCACTCAAGGCCTGTTGCACACGTGGGAAGTTAACAGAGTTAACAATTTCACCTGTTTCCATGAAGCGACGGATGGTTTGACCAGCCATAATCGCACAGTTAAGTTCTGCTTCACCTGTTGATCCACCAACGTGTGGGAAGACAGTCACATTAGGTTTGTTGAGAAGATCTTCTGTCCCGAAGTCTGTGATATAGCGTTTAACCACACCTGTTTCCAAAGCATCAAAGAGCGCATCATTCTCTACTAATTCTGCACGGGCAAAGTTGATGATTGTTGTTCCTTTTTGCATGAGGCTAAAGGCGTCTGCATTGAAAGTACCTTTCGTATCAGGTGTCAATGGAACGTGAACAGTGATATAATCACAGTTTTCAAAAATCTCTTTAAGATCAGAAACACGTCTTACATGGTGAGAAATATTCCAGGCAGCTTCAATAGAAACATATGGGTCGTAACCATAGACCTTCATTCCCAAACGGTAGGCATCGTTAGCAATACGCGCACCAATGGCACCCAAGCCAATAACACCCAATGTCTTACCAGTAATCTCGCTACCTGCAAACTGTTTCTTACCTGCTTCAATTTGTTTAGGAACATCGTCACCACTAAGTGTGTTAACCCAAGTATTGGCCGCAATATAGTCACGTGCTGAGAGCAAGATAGAAGCTAAGACAGCTTCTTTAACTGCATTAGCATTAGCTCCTGGAGTATTGAAGACAACAATTCCTTTTTCAGTTGCTTTGTCAACTGGGATATTGTTAGTTCCTGCACCAGCACGCGCGATAGCTTTCAAGTTGTCAGGGAAAACAGTATCATGGAGATTTTGACTGCGAATGATATAAGCATCAGGGTTTTCCGCTAAATCACCATCAATTTGGAAATGATTTCCAAGTTCTTTCAAACCAATCTGGTTAATATTGTTATACGTTTTTACACTAAATACCATAATTTTATTCCTCTTAAATCAATGTATCCCGTGGTGAGTAGCTTCATCAACTTCTTGATAAAAAGCCTTCTCCCTCTTGATTTTGATTTTCTGATAGGCAAGTCGTTCACCATCAATAGGAACCTTGCCACAATAGACATAGCCAAGTTTCTCCAAAATATGCTGCATGACAGTATTCTTTTCATGCGTGTCGCAACGAAAATCATGAGCATCCGTTCCCTCAATAAGGCCTTGAATGAAGGTTTGAGCATTTTTCTGTCCCGTAAATTCTCTTAAAACGGCAATTCGATGAAAGGTAACATAGCGATTATTATGATGCTTCCAATCTCCATCATAGATTTTTTCGTAGGCGGGCTCTCCATCAGTAACCACCGCAGCATAAGAAACAATTTGACCGTCAATGATACCGACATAGGCCTGTCCTTTAAGAACATCATCAAAGATGATTTCTTCTGTAAGATAACCATCAGCCCCTTGCCATTGAGAACTACCAGCTTCCGCTAAAGCAATTCTAGCACTCTCAATCACGGTCATGATAGCACCAATTTCATTTGGGAAAGCTTGTCTAATTTCCATCTCTTTACCTAATTATTTATTTTCGGCTTCAAATTTCTTCATAAAGTCAATCAAGTCAAGTACACCCTGACGTGGGAAAGCGTTATAAACACTAGCACGCATACCACCTACAGAACGGTGTCCTTTGATATTCTTTGAAACCAAGAGCATCTGCTTCTGCTACAAATTTAGCATCCAACTCTTTACTTGGTGTTACAAATGGGATGTTGCAGACAGAACGATCCTTGGCATCTTTAACAGGATTGGTGTAGAAATCAGATGATTCGATATAGTCATAAAGAAGACCTGATTTCTTCACGTTGAATTTCCGCCATCTTGTCCACGCCACCAATTTCATTTTTTAACCCAGTCAAAGAACGAGTTTTGAAATATAGATGTTGAAACATGGTGGTGTATTGTAAAGTGATCCTGCTTCAGCTTGAATACGGTAATCCAACATGGCAGACAATTGTGGTTGGTCGTTAAGGAAATCTTCACGAACGATAACCACTGTCACCCCCGCAGGTCCAATATTTTTCTGAGCACCAGCATAGATAAGAGCAAAGTCCTCAACATTGTAACGAGCAGCCAAAATATTTGAAGACATGTCAGCTACAATTGGCACACCATTAGTATCAGGCAAATCGTAGATAGATGTTCCCTCAATTGTATTATTGGTAGTCAAGTGAACATAAGCGGCTTCTGGATCAATCGTTGAAGGATCAAAACTTGGGATATGATCGTAAACAGTATCCTCAGATGACGCCAAAAGAATTGGTTCAAAAGGAATAGTTTTTGAAAGTTTAACAGCTTCTGTATAAGCTTTTTTACCCCATGAACCACCTACAAGGTAGTAAGCTTTCTTACCTTGAGCGAGGTTAAGTGGGACCATTGTAAATTGTGTTGAAGCGCCACCCCTTGCAAGAAAATAACCTTATAGTTATCAGGAATGGCCATGAGCTCACGAAGTGTCGCTTCCGCATCTTTAACGATTTTGTCAAATTCTGGAGAACGGTGGGACATTTCTAGCACGGACATACCGGAATCTTGATAGTTAAGCAATTCAGCTTGGGCTTTTTCAAGCACTGGTTTTGGTAATGTAGCAGGTCCTGCTGAGAAATTATAAATTGTCATAAAGACACCTCCAAAATTTTAATGGTCCTATTATAGCGAATTTTCTGAATATTGTAAAGTGTTAATAGTAAAAAACGAACGGAATTGCCCGTTCGTCACAAAAAAGTTAGGTATTTTATGTATATTTTTGCAAGTAATCAGATTTACTATCCGTTATCCTTGCTTAAGAAAATAGGCTGCACCGATTAGATTTGCTCCATTATGATGATGACAGGCTACAATCTCTGGACGTTTAATAATTTTACCGATAAAATCAATCTCATGGTGAACCTTATCAAACTGGCGGTTGACTTCTTCTATCAGAATAGACTGAGCTGAAATGCCACCTCCAATAACAAAGGTTTCCATATCAAAGATGGTTTGAAGATTCAATATAGTAATAGCTAGGTTTCGACAATAGGTCTCAAAGATTGGATAAACTGCTTCCTTTTTAGCATTAATTGCCTTAAAGGCTAGCAAACCATCTTTTAAATCAAGACTAGCTAAAATTTCATTAACTTTAGTAATCAAACCAATAGCTGAAAGAGTTGTTTCTTGCATCAATGAAGGATCAAGTTTTTCCATTTGAAGAGGAAGGAGAAAGGTCAACTCTCCTGCCTGGAAATGGCTTCCCTGAAAAAGTTTACCATTGATTATTATACCTCCACCAAGGCCTGACCCTAAAACAAGAGCAGCACCGTTAGTCACTCCTTTCAAATGACCTGTGGCTAGTTCAGCCAAGGCTGCTGCTTTACCATCATTAAGCGCAGCTACTGGAAAATGATACTTAGCTTGCAGGGTTTATTTGACACGAAAACCATGAAAGAATCTCAACAAACCGCCGTGATAAATCACACCCTCCTTCCATATCAACAGTTTCAGGAACACTAATTGCACTGCCTGATAAAGCTATTTCAACCGAAGTTACTAAATGATCAATAACATCGAGAGCCTTATCCAAGGTCTGAGGGGATGATTGCGTTGGCAAACTCTTTCAGAGGACAAGGTCCTCTGAAACAAGAGCAGACTTTACCTGAGTCCCTCCAAAATCAATTGCTAAAACTAGAAAAAACGCTATCAAAATGCTATAATGGTTTTAGAAAACTAGATAAAAGGAGTCTCTCACATGACTAAATTTCTACACACTTGTGTCCGTGTTAAAGACCTAGAAGCTTCACTACAATTTTATCAAGAAGCGCTTGGTTTTAAGGAAGTCCGTCGTAACGATTTCCCAGAATATAAGTTCACTCTTGTCTACATGCAACTAGAAGATGATCCTGATTACGAGTTGGAATTGACATACAACTACGATCATGAAGTTTATGATCTTGGGAATGGTTATGGACACATCGCTGTTGGTGTTGATGACCTAGAGGCCACACACCAAGCCCACAAAGAGGCTGGCTATAATGTTACTGATCTCTCAGGTCTACCTGGTAAACCAAAAATGTACTACTTTATTACTGATCCAGATGGCTATAAAATCGAGGTCATCCGTTTAGCTCAGTTCTTGGAAAAATAATGAAAAAGAAGTCAGATTATCTCAACTCTGGCTCCTTTTTTACTTATTTTTTATTATCGACCTTTAAGGATGACAAAATTTGGGTATGAATATCATCCACGCCATTTGGATTATTTGGCAAGAATAAAGTTTGATTACCTTTATCCGCAAAAGTATTAAGGGTATCTAGATATTGGTTGGTCAAGAGGATAGACATAATCTGTTCCTCAGACATACCAACATTGGCTTCTTTAAGTTCTGCAATAGATTCAGCTAAACCATCAACGATGGCTTTACGTTGTTGGGCAATACCAACACCATAGGGGCGTTTTCGAGCTGGCGGTTTTCTGCGAAAACTGCTTGACAATCTTAATTTTATCAGCTTCGCCCGGTTTAACTTGGCTGCTACTGCACGTTGAGCAGCATTAATTTCGTTCATAGACTGGCGGCTTTATCGAAACTGGCTTAACCGGTAATCAACTTAACAATGATATACCCATAAGCTGTCATTTCTTCGGCTACTTGATGTTGAACCTCAAGAGCGATTTCATCTTTCTTCTCAAAAAGCTCATCAAGCGTCAATTTAGGAACTGATGAACGAAGGGCATCCTCAATGTATGATTTAATTTGAGCCTCTGGTCACATGAGTTTATAGTAAGCATCTGTAACATTTTGCTCATTAACACGATACGAGTAGCCACATTCATCATGACAAAGACATTGTCCTTTGTTTTAGTTTCAACCACAATCTCACTTTGAAGCAAACGTAGTTGAATACGAGCTGTATTTTATCGATACCGAATGGCAAACGCATATGAATACCACTCGTTGCGATTTTTTGATAGCGTCCAAAACGTTCAACGATGGCTACTGACTGTTGACGTACGACATAAAGCATACTGATGAGAATTCCCAAGATAATCAAGAATAAAATCAGTAAAAAGAGAAATGCTGCCTGCATGTTAAGTCCTCCAAAATAAACATTAAAGATTTCTTTGCTTTATTATAGCACAGTAATACAACTATTCAAGAAAAATAGTATATCTTTTTCAAGAGCTTTGACAATCATACAAGAGGCTGAAACACTAGCGTTTCAGCCTCTTGTATTTTGTGACTAAGCTTAAAACCCAACGGTCCAAAAGGAAACTTTTTATTTACGATACATCTTATCTTGAAGGTAAATGTCATTATAAATCCCAAGCCATTTTTTACCTAAGTTATTATAGACTTCAAGGTTTTTGATGGTTGATTCTGATGGGTAAAAGGCTTTATCATTAGTAATACTCTTTGGAAGTAAGGTTTTAGCTGCCTCGTTAGGTGTGGCATAGCCGATATATTCAGCGTTTTGCGCTGCATTTTCCGGTTTAAGCATGAAGTTGATAAAAGCATAAGCTTCTTTTTCATGCTTCACTGTTTTAGGAATGACCAGATTATCAAACCACAGATTTGAGCCTTCAGATGGAACAACATAACGTAGGTCCTCATTTTTATCAAGCATCTCACTGGCTTCCCCTGAGAAGGTTACTCCAATGGCCGCATCACCTTGAACCATGTAGCCCTTCATCTCATCACCCAACAATAGCTTTAATATTCGGTGTAAGGCTATTAAGTTTAGTTTCAGCCAGACGCAATTCCGTCATGTTCTTGGTATTCAAACTGTAACCCAAGCTATTGAGAGAAAAACCAATGACTTCACGCGCACCATCAACCATCATAATCTGGTTTCTGTATTCAGGTGACCAAAGATCATTCCAGTGCTGAGGTGCTTTTTTCACCAATTTCGTATTATAGACAATTCCGACTGTTCCCCCCAGAAATAAGGAATAGAATAGTCATTATTGGGATCGAAACTAAGACCCTTAAAGCTTGAGCCAATCTGGTCAAAACCTTTGATTTTAGATTTATCCAACTTCACCAAAAGGTCTTCCTTGACCATCTTATCAATGGTGTAGTCCGAAGGTACAGCGATGTCGTAAGTCGTACCACCTTGCTTAATTTTAGTATACATAGCTTCGTTAGAATCAAAGGTTTCATACTGGACTTTTATTCCTGTCTCTTTAGTGAACTTGGTCAAGAGATCAGGGGTCAATGTAGTCACCCAATTATAAATAACCAGTTTGTCCGAAGGGTGCGACTTTGCATGTAGGCAGAAATGCCCCAAAGGAAGAAGATAATGGCTAAGATACCTGCCAGAAATTGATAGAGTCTACGCATCCTGCTCCTCCTTTCTCTCCGGGTAATCATATAATATCCAATGACTAGAAGAATAGAGAAAGACAACCGTTGATAGGGCATTGATTTCCAAGGAAATCCCTTTACGCACGTGAGTAAATTTCCACAGCAAGTGTTGAAAAACCATTCCCCGTTACAAAGAAGGTTACTGCAAAGTCATCCAACGAATAGGTAAAGGCCATGAAATAACCAGCAATAATACCAGGTGTCAAGTATGGCAACATGACCTCGCGTAACATCTGCCATTGGGTCGCACCCAGGTCATAAGCTGCATTCACCATGTCTCGATTCATTTCCTTGAGGCGTGGCAACACCATGAGAACCACGATTGGGATTGAAAAGGCAATGTGACTCAATAAGACAGATACAAAGCCTAGTTGGAAACCAATCAAGGTGAAGAGAATCAAGAAACTCGCACCAATCATGACGTCCGGTGCAACCATTAGCACGTTATTTAGGGATAAGATTCCAGTCTGCTGCTTCTGCTTGCTCTCATAGATAAAGAATTGACCCAAAGGTACCAATAATCGTCGCCAAGAGGGCACTAAGAAAAGCTAAAAAGAAGGTTTGAGCTAAAATCAACATGAGTCGACTATCTGAAAACATGCTCTGGTAGTTATCCAAGAGTAAAACCTGTGAAACTATTCATATCGCCACCACTATTGAAAGAAATAGGCGATTAAATAAAAGATTGGCAGGTAAAGGATAACAAAGACAAGAGCTAAATAGAGATTTGCAAATTTTTTCATTGACGTCTCTCCTTTGTTAACCACATTGTTGCAATCATAGTAGCAATAAGCACAACACCAATGGTTGCCCCCATTCCCCAGTTTTGTGTCGTGAGGAAGTGCTGTTCGATAGCTGTCCCTAAGGTGATAACTCGGTTACCACCAATCAAACGTGTCAGCATGAAGAGGCTAAGACTAGGAATGAAGACCGATTGTACACCCGAGCGTACCCCATTAAGCGACAAGGGAAAAATAACCTTGGTAAAGGTCTGCCAATCATTGGCTCCCAAATCTTTACTTGCATTCACAATATTTTCATCCAAATCATCCAGAGCATTGAAAAATCGGTAGAATCATAAATGGAATTTCAATATAACTGGCTACAAAAATAAAGGAGAAAAATCCGTAAAGAGAATTTGCATGGGTGCAATCCCAAAGAAACCGAGAAAGGCGTTAATTCCACCTTGTTGGCCAAAAATCCCCATAAAGGCATAAGCTTTTAGAAGAAGGTTGACCCAGGTTGGTAAAATAACTAACATTAACCAAAGTTGCTTATGCTTCAGTCTGGTTAAGAAGATATGCCGTCGGATAAGAGATGAGGAGAGTTACTAGAGTAATGATGGCTGCATAAAGAACTGAGTTAAAGCTCATCCTTAAGTAAGTCCAACTTGAAAAGAAGGTGCCATAATTGTCCAAAGTAAAATTGCCACTGATGTCAAAAAATGACTGGTAGAGCAGCATGAGTACTGGAGCAACTACGAAAAGTAGAAGCCAAAGAAGGTATGGTACCGAGAAGAGGCTAGCTGTTTTCTTCATGACGCTCCTCCTCAATGGCATTAATCAAGCCATCTTCATGTTCTTCCACTTCCACATATTCTTCAATACGTGCATCGAATTCTTCCTTCTGTCTCATTAAGACGCATGATATGAATATCCTTCAGGCGTAAAATCAAGGCCAATAATCTCACCCTCAATCGCCTTACGGGTTGAATGAATCATCCATTCATTGCCAAGATTATCATAGGCAATGATTTCATAGTGGACTCCCACGGAAAAGCTGTGTTTCTACACGAACCTGAAGCTTACCTTCCTCAGGAAGCGTGATTTGTAAATCTTCAGGACGGATAACCACTTCGACAGGTTCATTTGGACGCATTCCTCCATCAACAGATTCGAAACGTTTTCCGTTGAACTCGACCAAATAGTCCTCAATCATGACTCCTGGTAGGATATTAGATTCTCCGATAAAGGTTGCAACGAAATGGTTGATAGGCTCGTCATAGATATCAACAGGCGTTCCTGATTGAACAATTTCACCATCGTTCATAACAAAAATCCAATCCGACATGGCCAAGGCTTCTTCCTGGTCGTGGGTAACAAAGACAAAAGTAATCCCTAGACGTTTCTGTAGTTCACGCAACTCGTATTGCATTTCAGTACGTAACTTCAAATCCAGTGCTGACAAGGGCTCATCCAAAAGGACCACACGTGGCTGATTGATAATCCCGGCGCGGGCAATGCTGCGTTGGCGAGCCACCCGATAATTTTTGAATCGAGCGCTTTTGATAACCATCTAGTTGAACCATTTTCAATGCTTCTTTTACACGCTCTTCAATTTCCTTCTTAGGCACTTTTTTTAACTTAAGCGCAAAAGCCACATTGTCAAAGACATTCATGTGTGGAAAGAGGGCATAAGATTGGAAAACGGTGTGAACATCCCTTTTATTGATAGGAATATCATTAATACGCTTTCCATCCAAAAGGACGTCACCACTGGTCGCATCTAAGAGACCAGCAATGATGTTCAAGATAGTTGATTTACCAGAACCAGAAGCCCCAAGCAGGGTATAGAACTTACCTTCTTCCAGTTCAAAGTTGATGTCTTTTAAAACTTGTGTGCCACTGTCTTCAAATACTTTCGAGACGTTTTGAAAGGCAATAATCGGATTAGTCAATTGTCATAAATCCTCCATGGATATCAAAAATAGGGTTAGTATTATTAGTTTTATTTGTCGCCAATGATACGTACTTCAGGCTCTAGTGTAACACCCGAATTTTCCTTAACCTTAGCGATGACATCTGCAATAAGGTCTTCATAGTCTTTAGCTGTTCCGTGATCAACATTGACCATGAAACCAGCGTGCTTGGTTGAAACCTCAACACCACCGATACGATGTCCCTTGAGGTTAGCTTCCATAATAAGCTGACCAGCAAAATGACCTGGCGGACGTTTGAAGACCGAACCACATGATGGGTATTCGAGAGGTTGTTTAAGTTCTCGTAAGTGATTAAGGCGGTTCATCTCATGTTTGATTTGTTCGTAGTCTCCTGGTTTGAGGTTAAATTTTGCTGAAATAATCACTTCACCTGTTTCTTGGAGCACTGAACGACGATAACCAAAACGCATATCTCTTGCGTCAATCGTACGAATATCACCATCTTTTGTAAGAACCTGAGCAGAAACCAAGATATGGGCAATCTCGCCACCATAGGCACCAGCATTCATAAAGACAGCACCACCAATACTACCTGGAATTCCCGCCGCAAATTCAAAACCGGTCAAACTTTGGAAACGAGCCACCTTGGTTGTCGCAATCAAGTTAGCTCCCGCTTCTGCTTCAACTTGATAACCATTGACTGCGATACCATTAAGTCTGTCAAACATAATCACAAAACCTCTGATACCACCGTCACGGACAATCAAATTACTGGCATTACCAAGCACCATCCAAGGAATGTTGTGCTTGTTGGCAAATTTGACAATACGAGAAAGCTCATATCGGTTACGTGGAAAGGCCAAATAATCCGCTGGACCACCAACCTTGGTATATGTATAACGTTTTAAGGGTTCGTCGAAACGAATATCAATCCCCACTAAATCTTCTTTAAGTTCATCTAACATGTTAATTTCCATACTTTTTCTATACATTGATTTCTTTGTAGGTATTGTGAAAAATTTCCCCTTATTACTATCACAACCTCAAAATGAGTTAGTATTTTCCCTAACAATTAAAAGAAAAATACCACAAAAAGCCAAGTTTAATTATAGCAAAAAATCCCTATCTTGACGACAAGGAATTTTAGTAAAAACTAGTCCACTTGCTCCAATTTGCGGACATCACTAGTGTCTATTTGACTCAAATATTTTTTGTAGGCTTGACCAGTTTGAGGCTCAACTAAATTCTCGGCAATTTCTAGCAGAGGAACCAAAACAAAGGCCCTTTGAGTCATGAGAGGATGAGGCACTTTAAGGTGCTCAGTCTCCCCAGATTTCCTGCCCATATAAAAGAATATCAATATCCACAGTTCGAGGGCCCCAATGCTCATGGCGAACGCGGTCTAAATCTTTCTCAATTGCCTGACAAGCACTCAGCAAGCTTTCAGCCGGCAACTGAGTGTCAAGTGCTAAAGCGAGATTCAAAAAATCAGCCTGGTCAGTTAATCCCCAAGCAGCCGTCTCATAATAAGAGGACACTGCTTTAACTTCCGTCTCAAGCAAGCGATCCAATGACTCCACCGCTTTTTTAAGATAGTCTTGACGATTTCCCATATTAGATCCCAAACTTAAATAAACTTTTGTCATCGACTACGCTCCAATTCAATTCCAACACTTCTATAGTGCCCATTAATTGGTGGATTTTCTTTAGTAATTCGAATTTTAATAGATTGGATTGGCACAAATTGATCAAACAAGTCCTCACAAATAGCACCAGCTAAACGCTCAATCAAAATATACTTTTCTTCTTCCACCTGTCTCTGTACGGCTTCAAAAACTAAACCATAATGAACCGTATCTGCTAGATTGTCACTTTGTGAAGCCCTGGTCAAATCAACAGCCAGCTCCAGATCTACCACAAAAATTTGCCCTAGGGTTTGCTCCTCAACAAAAGCCCCGTGATAGCCATAAAAACGGCAACCATTTAAAATAATTTTATCCATAGTTTCTCCTTAAGACGACTATACTCCTCTTTATTCTAACACAAAACAAGTTGAAAAGTTGGGCTCTAATTAGTATGATATTTTAGACAGATCTGAAGTTATTGTTTTCGCCTATACAATCGGTTGCGTAATTCTTCTGATTTGGTAAAATAAAGGCACAGAAGTTTAAAACTCCCTGATATCTAAACCAAGACTATGTCAACTAATAAGGAAAAAACTATGACAAATCAAACCGCAATGCAATACTTTGAATGGTATCTTCCAAGTGACGGTCAACACTGGAACAATTTGGCTGATGATGCCCAACATCTAGCAGACCTTGGCATCAGCCACGTTTGGATGCCACCTGCTTTCAAAGCTACTAACAAAGATGATGTTGGTTACGGAGTCTATGACCTCTTTGACCTTGGAGAATTCGACCAAAAAGGAACAGTCCGCACCAAATACGGCCTCAAAGAAGAATACCTTAATGCCATCAACCAACTCAAAAATGTTGGTATCATCCCTATGGCCGATGTTGTGCTCAACCACAAGGCAGCCGCGGATAAACTTGAAACCTTTTATGTGGTAGAAGTTGACCCTGAGGACCGTACCAAAGTAATCAGCGAACCGTTTGAAATCGAGGGTTGGACTCATTTCACTTTTGACGGACGTCAGAAAGCTTACAACGATTTTGAATGGCACTGGTACCACTTTAACGGAACTGACTTCGATGCCAAACGTAATAAAAAAGTGGCATCTATCTTATCCAAGGTGACAACAAAGGTTGGGCAGACAACGACTTGGTTGACAATGAGAATGGTAACTTTGACTACCTTATGTATGCTAACCTAGATTATAGGCATCCTGAAGTTATAGAAAACATTTACGAATGGGCTGACTGGTTCGTCGAAACAACTGGTGTCCAAGGTTTCCGAATGGATGCCATCAAGCACATTGATTATTTCTTTATGCGTAACTTTATTCGTGATGTCAAAGAAAAACAAGGTCAGGATTTCTATGTCTTTGGTGAATTTTGGAATGGTAACGAAGAGGAAAATAATACTTATCTCGAAAAAACTGAAAACCGCTTTGATCTTGTGGATGTTCGCCTTCATTACAATTTATATGATGCCAGCCTCAAAGGAGCAGATTACGATTTGACGACTATTTTCGAACAAACATTGGTCAAAAATCACCCTGAGCATGCGGTAACCTTCGTAGACAACCACGACACTCAACGCGGACAAGCTCTAGAATCTACTGTTGAAGAATGGTTTAAACCAGCTGCTTATGCTCTCATCCTTCTCCGTAAAGACGGCCTTCCTTGCCTATTTTATGGTGACTACTATGGCATTGATGGTGAGTTTGCTCAAGAAAGTTTCAAAGAGGTCCTAGACACCTTACTTTACGCTCGTAAAGATTTAGCTTACGGAGAGCAAACAGACTACTTTGATGATCCAAACTGTATTGGATGGACACGCTCTGGTAATGAAGACTGTACTCCATTAGCTGTAACAATCTCTAATGATGCTGCTAACAGCAAGTCTATGGAAATTGGTAGTGATTGGGCTGGACAAACCTTCTATGACATTCTTGGAAACTGCTCTGATACTGTAACCATTGACGAAGACGGATGGGGAGACTTCCCAGTTTCTGAAAAATCTGTCAGCGTTTGGACAATTCAAGACTAAGAAAAAAGCTCGATTTGAGCTTTTTTTAATTTCATAAAATTCCTGAGATAGTCTTAACGACATCACGATTGGCTTCAACATTATGGACACGGACAATCTGACATCCTTTGCTAACAGCATAAGCAGATAAAGCAGCTGTCCCTTGATCACGGTCCTTGGCAGGAATATTTCCACCTAGGAGAAAATCCACAACACGCTTACGAGAAATCCCAAAAAGAACAGGATACCCAAGTCCAACAACTTTGTCCAAGCCCCTAAGCAGGTCAATATTGTGTTGAACATTCTTGGCAAAACCAAAGCCAGGATCAATCCAAATATTTTCTTTAGCTACACCTGCTTCCAAGGCAGCTTGCGTACGTTGACTAAGGAAAGTACAGACATTCTCTGTGACATCATTGTATTTTTCTTCTTTTTGATTATGCATGAGGATAATCGGCACATTTTTTCAGCTGCTAAAGCTAGCATCTGACCATCATAGAGTCCAGCCCAGACATCATTTAGAATATATCTGCACCTGCTTCAAGAGCAGCTCTGGCAGTGGCTGTCTTGTGTATCAATACTGATAAGAACATCATATTTTTCCTTAATAGCTTGTATAATTGGCACTATACGAGCAATCTCTTCTTCCTCGGTTACAAATTCCGCTCCAGGTCTTGTAGATTCACCACCTACATCGATAATGCTAGCCCCTTGGGAAATCATACGCTCAACCTGGGCTAATGCATCTTCAATTGTGTCAAAATCCCCACCGTCTGAGAAAGAGTCTGGGGTAACATTCAAGATTCCCATAATGCAGGCCTTACCTGCAATTTCATGTTTACCAATAAACATTTTAACTCCTATTAACTCCTATTAACTCCTATTAACTCCTAAAAATCACGCATCAAAGAAAGAATTTCCTTACGTTCTTCACGGTCTTCTTTATAGATGCCTTTAGCAACCGTTGTGATGGTCTTACTTCCTGGTTTTTTAATACCACGCATAGTCATACACATGTGCTCAGCTTCCACCATAACAAAGACCCCTCGAGGATTAAGGGCTTCTTCAAGCGCTGTAGCGACTTGATCTGTGAGACGTTCTTGCAATTGTGGACGACGGGCTGCCACTTCAACAGCACGTGCCAATTTTGATAGTCCTGTCACCTTATCCCCACTTGGCAAATAGGCTACATGAGCCATGCCATAAAAAGGAACAAGTGATGCTCACACATAGAGTAAAAAGGAATATCCTTAACAAGTACAACTTCATCATGAACTTCAAAAACCGCTGTAAACTGATCTTTCGGGTCTTCATTTAGACCTGAAAACATTTCAGCATACATCTTAGCCACGTTTTGGTGTATCCAAAAGTCCTTCACGCTCAGGATTCTCACCCAAAGCTTCCAATAATTGATAGACTGCTTGTTCTACCTTGATTTTCCATAATTTCCTCTTGAAACCTTATAATACTATCTATTATACCTTATTTTGCTGGATTTTTCTTGCAAAAATAAAATTGTCTAGCTGAATTCTAACAAAAAGCGAAACTCCCGTCATGAGAACCGTTTTCGCTTGTCTTTATTTAATCTTTTAAGTGGTAAGAATATGATGAAATGACAATATTTTCACGCCATTTGAGATAATATTTCAATCGTAAACTCATTTGGTTGTGAAGCATGTTTTGCCATGATTTTTTCAGGAACAAACTGAGGAATCATGACTGTCAGAGTCGCATTATCCTTCTCAGCTTGAGTGGCCACCTCGTCCACATACTGAATGGTTGACTGTGTAATTGAGCTGTAAGGTGATCGGATATGAACCATCTCGATTTCTGGGAAATATTTTTTAAACTCTTGTTCGATTTCCTTGTCCTTGTTCTCAGTATCCTTAGTAGATACATGCATGGCGATAACCTTGTCACCAATAGAACGTGCATAGGAAATAGCTCCAATATTAGCCTTTGTAACATTTCCCACCAAGATAAGGACAATGTTACCTTGAAAATGATGTTCTTTGATTGGGCCATCAATACGCAACTGTTGAGCAACCCCATCGTAATGTTTTTTAATCTTAAGGAACATCCACATCAAGATTGCAATAATTGGGAAGAATGGCCAGATATCTCCCTAAACGGAAGAGAATGAGAATGAGAACAATACCGTAACAAATTAAGGCACCTAAAATATTAGCTAAAGAATGCTTCCAGAAATCCTTGCCATATTCACGACTCCAATGAACAACCATACCTGTTTGAGAAAGTGCAAAAGGAACAAACACCCCTATTGTATAAAGCGGAATCAAACGTTCCGTATTTCCTCGGAAAATGAATAAGAGAGTAATGGCCCCAATAGCCAGCGTCAAGATACCGTTAGAGTAGGCCATACGTGCACCTTTTTCAAGATAGATATGAGGCATGTATTTATTCTTAGCCATGTTAAAGGACAACATCGGAAAGGCTGAAAAACCAGTATTTGCTGCCACTGCAAGAATCATGGCAGTTGAGAACTGAAAAATATAAAATAAGATACTGCCAAACCATGAATCACCAAGAATTTCCCTAGCCAGTTGCGCCAACATTGTCACACCTGAATGAGGTGTAATACCAGTCCACCAGTTAAGAAAGGTAATTCCAGCAAACATAATTCCCAAAATACTTGACATGATAAAGAGGGTTGATGCCGCATTCTTAGACTTAGGTTTCTTAAAGAAAGGCACTGCATTAGAGATAGCTTCCACCCCTGTCAATGAAGCCGAACCTGAAGTAAAGGCCCTTAAAATAAGAATCACTGACACACCTGTAATCGGTTGGCCTAAATGCGCCGTAGCCGCATAAGGCATATGCCCCGTTAAGATCTGTAAGAAACCATATCCTAATAGGAACAACGTTGAGGCAATAAAGAGATAAACAGGAACCATCAAAGACTTTGCCGACTCACGCATTCCCCTGAGGTTCAACACCATTAAAACAAGTACCAAAATTATTGAGATTTGAAGATTATAGGGGTGAAGTAATGGAATGGCTGAGGTAATGGCATCTGCACCTGCGGCAACTGAAACGGAAACTGTCAACATATAGTCGACTAGGAGGCTACCTCCAGCTATCAAACCAAATTTAGGTGACAGATTTTCCGAAGTTACCATGTAGGCTCCACCACCTTGTGGATAGGCCTTAATTACCTGTCTGTAAGAAATGGTAAGGCTAATCAAAAGGACTAAAACCAAAATCCCAATTGGGATAGACCACCAAATAGCAGCGCTTGATACAGCCATTAAGACCAATGCGACTTGCTCAGGGCCGTATGCGATAGATGATAGAGCATCACTCGACAACATAGCTAATGCCTGAACCTTAGATAATAAGTGATCATCACTGCTATTATCATGGGTCAAGGGTTCACCTATTAAAAAGTTTTTCAGACGTTGTAACATTTTTTCTCCTTACTTTTAAAACACATGAAGTATTATACGCCCCTAATTCTTATCCTTCAAGTCTTAAACAGCTCTTTCCTGCTCTAAAATCCATTTTCGAACTTGAGAAATAAAATAAAGAGATCCTGTAATTACATAAAGTTTATCATCATTAGCAGTCACGTGTTCCTCAATCCATGTCTGGAAGTCTGACACTTGTTTATAAGTAACTGGGTACTTGTCCAATTTTACACTATTTGGATACTCAAAGCTTGTTACTGTCAAATCACCGACTGACTCTAACTGAGCCAACATACTATCAATAGGCTTAGTATCAATAGCTGCGAAAAGCAATTCGATATCCTTATCCGCATACTCTGACCTTAACAAATCAATTAAGACCTTAACACTTTCGTTATTATGAGCACCATCTATCATAAGATTAGGCATCAAGAACTCTGTCCGACCTAACCAACTAGCATGAGCCAGTGCATCCTTTATGAGTTCAGGAGTTACTTTAGGATAATCCTTTTGAAGCAAAAGACTAGCCATGATAGCCAAACTAGCATTTGCCACCTGATGTTGACCAGCCATAGCCAAGGCTATACCCTCCAACCTCTGCTCCTTGTAAATAAAATCAAAGGAATGGCTAGACCCTTCAGCGGTGAAATCTTTACCCAACTCATAGGTCTTAGAACCTTCTTCATTCGCCTTCTGTTTAAAAACATCTCGAACGTCAGTACGGTCAGTCGCATAAATAAAAGATGCTCCATTTTTTAAAACACCAGCCTTTTCTGTAGCAATTTCAGCATGAGTATTGCCCAAGACCGCCTGATGATCTAAGCCAATCGATGGACAGATGACCACTAGAGGACTAAATAGATTGGTAGAATCATGCAGGCCACCCATTCCAGCTTCAATAAAAGCAATATCAACAGGATGGACTTGCCCAAAGTAGAGGAACATCAAGACTGTGATAATCTCAAACTCTGTCGCATTTTCGTGCTCTGTCTCTTTTGGAAGACGTTCAACCACCGGCTTAACACGCTCAACCAAGCCAAGTAGATTCTCTTCTGAAATCATCTGACCATTGATAGAAATGCGTTCTTTGAAATCAATAATATAGGGTGAGGTAAATGTTCCAACTTCATAGCCGGCTTGAGAAAAAATCGTTTGTAAGGCATTGACAGTAGATCCCTTACCATTTGTTCCCACAATATGCACAGCCTTAAGATTGTCCTGTGGGTTTCCTAGTTCTTCAAGCATCCAGGCCATACGTTCCAAGCCAGGTTTAATGCCAAATTTTAATTGACCATGAATCCAATCCAATGCTTCTTGATAAATCATAATTGCTCCTTTTTAAGCTAATGCTTTGACTTAGCCATTAAACTAACCATTAAACTAGTTTTTCTATGAGCCTAATACCACTTTAACCCTCTTATTATACCAAAGATTGCTAGCTACAACCAAAATATAAAAAAGGCAACCCTAGGGTCACCTCTTAAGCTTTCTCTTTTTCGTCAATAACAAGACGAACTTTTTTACCTTGAGTAGGTACCGAATAAACAATCGCTCTTATCGCCGTAATAGTACGTCCCTTTTTCCCGATAACACGCCCAATATCGGATGGGGCAAGATCAAGATGGTACTCCAAAAACTCAGGACCGTCAATAATCTTGATGGTCAACTGATCTGGTGAAGCAATTAAGGGGTTAACGATAGCGATAATAAGATTTTCAATGGTATCCATAGGCTAAAAAATTATTTTGAGAATTTTGATTCGTGGAATTTCTTTCATAACGCCTTCTTTTGAAAGGATGTTACGAACTGTATCTGAAGGTTGTGCACCTTTAGACAACCACTCAAGAACACGTTCTTCTTTAAGTGTTACTTGGTTTTCTTCAACGAGTGGGTTGTAAGTACCAACTGTTTCGATGAAACGTCCATCACGTGGAGCACGTGAATCTGCAACGTTAATACGGTAGAAAGGTTTTTTCTTAGAACCCATACGAGTCAAACGGATTTTTACTGCCATTTTTAATTTCTCTTTTCTTTAGTTTTTTATTATGGTGGAGGCACTTACTGCCTCTTTACCTTAACTAGTATACCATATCATTTTTATGTGTCAAGAAAAAAACTTGACAGATTTAAATTTTCTACAAAAAACTAGAGACAAGCTCTAACTTCCTTATAGGACTATTTCTTGGTAGTACTATTATGATTTTTTTCATAAGCCACCTTTGCTTCAGCATACTCGACTTCTAAGCCATTAACTGTCGCTTTAGAAGCTTTCTCAGTTCATATATTTGAACTTTATCTTCATAAATCAATGTCATAATAAAAACACCCCAAAAGTTAGACTTTCTCTATCTAACTTTTGGGGTGCAGTTCAAGTTTGACTAGGCTTTTTTCTTTTTCCATACTTTTGCTATAATAGAGCCATACCTATCAAAAGGAACTCAATATATGATAATAGATCAGATCACCAACTTGTTTGCTACAAACGCCTTCCAAACTGGACAGCCACAACACTCCCAGAAATGGTGACTCAAAAACATAACACTAAGGTTGGAACCTGGGCTAAACTGACTATTCTATCAGGAACTCTTCACTTTTATGAATTAGATGAACAGGGAGAGATTACTGCAGAGCACCTCTTCACGCCTGAAACAGAAATTCCTTTTGTCGAACCACAATCTTGGCATCGAATCGCTGCTGCTTCAGATAATTTAGAATGCTATCTTTCCTTCTACTGCAAGCCAGAGGACTACATGGCTAAAAAGTATGATACTAAAGCCCACTCTGAGGTTCTTGAAGCCGTCCAGTCTGGACATATTAAACCTGGTCGTACCCTTGATTTAGGCTGTGGCCATGGTCGTAACGCTCTTTATTTAGCATCACTTGGACACGAAGTTACTGCCGTTGATATTAACAATGAAGCCACACAACGTATCCAAATGATTGCTGATGAGGAAAGTTACAATGTTAGAGCTGGCTACTACGATATCAATGCTGCTGCTCTTCCTGAGTCTGAGACCTTTGATTTCATCCTCTCAACAGTGGTCTTCATGTTCCTAGATCCTAATCAAATTCCAGCTATTATCCAAAATATGCAAGAGCGTACAGCCATTGGTGGTTACAACCTAATTGTTTGTGCTATGGATACAGAAGAACACCCTTGTACCATGCCTTTCCCATTTACTTTTGAAGAAGGCGAGTTGAAAAACTACTATAGTGACTGGGAATTAATCAAGTACAATGAAAATCTTGGTCACCTTCACCGTTTAGATGAGCATGGCAATCCAATCGCCCTTCAATTTGCGACCATGTTAGCCAAGAAGGTAACATAAGAACGAATGACTGTAAAAGAACTGATTACAGCTTGACTTATCTTCAAATTAAAAACTAGAAATCCAGCTAAATTTCTAGTTTTTAATTGTTTACAATATCTGCATCCCCTGATTTAAGGTCTGCGTTTTCTGTTTTTTTGACATAATACACGCGCTACTATTAGTAGTTGGTGAGTAAAGAACAATGGGCGTTTCGTCTTTTTTTAGTCGTAAAGAAACAGTGGTGAACAGAAGCATTTCCCCATCTCTCATAAACCGAAATAATGGTATACTCAGAATTGCTATTACCAGTTGTAGCCATAGGTTGCATCCAAAGACAGACCATTGTCCTACATCCAACGGATAGGCAAAGAAGAGGATTCATTGTAATTTCTTTGTATCTAGACTTATTCATCTACTTTCCCCAAGAAACAATCAAACTAGCAGATTGACTAGCCCTGTCATTGGACCAACTCAGATTTTCAGTCTAGGCTTCCTTGGCATGATTAGAATTAGGTGTATCAATACTTGCACTGCTAGATTCGTTTGGCTTATTATTTTCACTAGATGAAGTGATAGTATCCTCTGTTGATGCGAATATCAAGCTAGCCACTGTGAAAGATGACTTAGTCTCTTTATAGTTCAAGAGTCAGACTAATGGCTACTACGATTGCTACGAGGTATTCTAAGAGTGTATAGATATACTTATAATGTTTCGAGACTTGAATAAGGCTAAACTAATAAGCCAGTTGTAGTTCATCAGTTTTTGGCTTACGTCCCTGAACTTACTCTTAGCAGGGGGATTAAAGACTTATAAGAGCAGACAGATTCAGTCAAAAGAAGGAAATCAGGAAACCCATGATCAGTAGGAGACTGATTAAGGTTGTAGTGTAAGAGATACCTTGGATAAATCAGGAAGAAGAAACTCATCCCTGGAAAAACGACAAGAGGAAGCACTAGCCCCTGTAACCACCAAATCATAACACTAAGAATGATTTGTACAAAGAAGAAAACCAAAAACAAATCATAAATGCATATTTATTTTTTTCATTGATTGTCACCTCCATCTAGGTTAAGTATAGTCCTCCTATCTTCAATTATCAATCCCATAACTCGTCTGACATCCTATTTTCTGCTACAATAGAAAAAAACAATTCAAAGAAGGAAACTGTACATATGAAATTAATTTCTTGGAATATTGATTCCCTAAATGCTGCTCTTACCGGTGACTCTGCGCGTGCTCAATTATCACGCGCCGTTATCGATACTTTGGTCACTGAAAATGCGGATATCATTGCTATTCAAGAGACAAAATTATCTGCTAAAGGTCCAACTAAACAAGCATTTGCCAAATCTTGAAGACTACTTCCCTGACTATGACAATACTTGGCGTTCATCTGTTGAACCTGCCCGTAAAGGTTATGCTGGAACCATGTTCTTGTATAAAAAGAACTGACACCAGTCATTACCTATCCTGAAATCGGAGCACCTTCAACCATGGACTGTGAAGGACGCATCATCACTCTCGAATTTGACAACTTCTTTGTGACACAGGCTCTACACACCAAATGCTGGTGATGGCCTCCAAACGTCTGCTTGAACGTCAAATCTGGGATGAAAATATGCGGATTACCTAGCTGAATTGGACGCTCAGAAACCAGTGCTTGCGACTGGTGACTACAATGTTGCCCACAAGGAAATCGACTTCTAATCCTTCAAGTAATCGTCGTTCCCAGGCTTTACAGATGAAGAACGTGCTGGATCTCACTAATCTCCCTCAATAAAGGTTTTATAGATACTTACCGTCACTCAATGGTGATGTTACAGGTGCCTATACATGGTGGGCCCAACGTAGCAAAACATCTAAAATCAACAATACAGGCTGGAGAATTGACTACTGGTTGACTTCAAATCGTATTGCCGACAAGGTCACAAAATCAGACATGATTGACTCTGGTGATCGTCAAGACCACCACCTATTGTCTTAGAGGATTGATTTATAAAATAACTCTAGACCTAAACCAAAAGAGTAGACCTGCTACTCTTTTACTTTACAACTAAGGAGAAATGATGAAAAATAAACTTAACCCTACACAAAAGCTTGTTCTCTCAGCTATTATCATGGCCCTATATATCGCCATCCTCTTTATTTCTCAAGCTATTTCCTTTGGTGCGGTTCAAATGCGTCTTGCCACGGCTTTATATGGATTAACCTATATCTTTCCATTTTGGTTGTCCCACTCAGTCTCGCAAATGCTATTGCTAACTCTTTTGGTGGCCTGGATTGATTGATGTTGTCGGTGGTTTCTGTGCTAGCTTTTTAACAACCGGTAGCATCTACCTCATCCGTAAAGCTAAGTTATCTAGCTGGTTTATCATCCTTCCAATCCTACTCGTTCCATCCTTAGTAGTACCAATATGGCTTAGTGCCCTACTTAAACTTCCTTATGTCGCTCTCGTTATTAACCTTATCTTAGGGCAATTAGTTCCTGCAATCTTGGGAGCTGTACTTGTACACGAGCTAGCTAAACGCGGATACAAAGACTGACAATCAAAAACATCTCTGCAATTGCAGAGATGTCAGAATAAAGACAAACATCAAAAACGATGTTTGTCTCTTTTTATATTCACACTAAATTCTTCCATAATCGAATAATATTGGGGTATTTAGATAAAATACCAGGTCTTTCCTACCATCATTTTTACCAATTTTTTGATATTTAGACACGCTAAAGTAAGCCCAACCTTATCTTCCATTTTGGACTTTCCTTTTTCTCTGGTATAACGTAAGTTATGATATTCTTTAGCTGTTCCGAATAACCGTTCTATCGTTTCTTTACGGTGTTGATACCGTTCTTTCATACCACTTTGATGACGAATATCTTCACAGACTTCTAGGGCATCTTTCCAAATATGACGCACAACAACTTTTTGGTTCTGGCGACTTTCTGTACAAATAGCTAACAAGGGACAGGTCTTACAAATTTTAGGATTACTTTTATACTCTCTATAACCTTCACGTGTCGTTGTACGATAAGTTAATACCTGGTTCTCTAGACAAAGATAGCAGTCAGAATACTCGTTATAGACAAAGTCTTTAAGACGTAGAAAGTCTCTCCTACCTCTTGGCCTAGTGTAAGGGAATACCGGTATAATCCAATTTTCTAAAAGAAACTTAGCAACACTAGGTGTTTTGTAGCCTGAATCCGCAATAATGAATTCAGGTGAGAAGGGCTCTAACTTGGCTAAAAGAACAGGAAAGAACTGACTATCATGGATGTTTCCTGCTTCAACCGTATAAGCCAAGGCCCAACCGTGTTTATCACAAGCTACTTGAGCATTGTAAGCGAAGACTTCCTTGTGAAACATACCAACATCAAATACCTTTTTCTTTTATTATACTCCTTCAAATCAATAAAAGTCCCCAGAAGTATAACTTCTAAGGACTTTGTCTTCAATCTGAAGCAATCTGACCTAGGTTGCTTAAAAGATTAATATTAATCATTTTCGATTTTTTCAGCTTCTGTACTGAATTTTTGTACAATAGCTTCGAGAGCCAATTTGTCTGTATCGGGAAGCGTGATAGCATCATCAGAAATCTCATCAATATTAGCATAGAATTCAATGTGATTCTTAAGATTTTGGAGGTGAATTGGGGCATCGCCACCGTATTCCCCATCCAGATTGATCATCATACGATCTTCACCTAAAGGCTCGATATCTAGCGAACTTGTTTTGATATAAGCAACTCTCTTATCGTAGATGTGCTTGCCACCTTGAAGAACCTGACGAATAAGGTCTACCAATTCAAAGAGGTTGGCTGTCTTAACCATGATTAGTGTAAATTTACCATCATCCAGTTTAGCATCTGGGGCAATCGTTTCAAAGCCACCAACTGAATTGGTCAAGGCAACGAAAATCATAGAAAGGTCGCCTTCAAAGACACCTTGATCGTGCGTAATGCGGACCGGAACTTTCTTAACTTGAGGAAGTAATTCGGCTCCCTTAACAAGATAGGCCAAATAACCAAGCACTGTCTTTAATCGACTAGGCACACTATAGGTTAGTTCCGTAAAGGAACCCGCAGCCGCAATATTGATGAAGTATTTATCATCATAGGCACGACCAATATCCATTTGAAGGGTTTGATTTTTAGCAATAACCTTGGCTGCTTCAACAGGATTCCCTCTTGGAATCTTCAAAGCGCGTGCAAAGTCATTTGTTGTCCCCGTTGGAATAACAGCCATTTGAGGACGTTTATCAAGAGGGGCAGATCCAGAAACAACCTCATTAATTGTTCCATCGCCACCTGCAGCAATAACTAAGTCAAAGCCTGCTTTGGCTGCACGAGTGGCCTCATTTTTTGCTGAGTTCTCATCCGGGGTTGTTTGAAAGCAGATGTCTCAAAACCAGCACCTTAGGATATCCAAGACCTCAGCAACATTTTCTTCATAATTTCTTGTCCAGATGTTGGATTATAAATTAAGCGGGCACGTTTTTGTTTCATATTGAACTCCTATAAATCCAGCAACCAAGCCTCATCTTTTACGTCAATTTCTAGGCTTTGTGCTTTTTCCAACTTACTTCCGGCATCACTACCAGCAACTACTAAATCTGTTTTCTTAGAGACAGAACCTGTCACCTTAAGGGCCTCTAGTTTTGCCTTTGCTTCACTACGTTTAAGATGCTCAATTTCCCTGTCAAAACAACTGTCTTACCAGATAGGATGGCATCATCTGCTACTTTTTGCCCAAGGTAGGACAAATTAACCCCATAGGATTCCAGTTCTTTCATAAGAACTTGAGCTTCTTCCTTGGTCAAAATAACGCTGGATGGACTTGGCAATAACCTCTCCTAAACCATCTACAGCAGCAATAGCCTCGACATCTGCACTTGCCAACTCCTTTATACTTCCAAACGCTTCTAGCAACTGCTTACTAACTTTGGCACCGACATGACGAATACCCAAGCCATAGAGCAATTTCTCTGCAGAATTTTCTTTTGAGGCTTGAATGGCTGCATAAAGTTTTTCAGCAGACTTTTCCTTGAAACCTTCCAATTGGAGGAAATCCTGACTGTTCAAGCCATAGATATCAGCTACATCTTTAACCAACTCAGCTTTAAAGAGCTTTTTCAACCACTGAAGGTCCCATACCTGCGATGTTCATGGCATCACGAGAGGCAAAATGGATGAGGCCTTCCTTAATCTGAGCAGGACAAGAAGGATTAATACAACGTAGGGCAACTTCATCTTCAAAATGTAAGAGACCACTGCCACAAGATGGACATTGAGTCGGTACTTCCATCGGTTCCTTGTGTTGTACGCTTACTTTCCACTACACGAAGTACTGCAGGGATAATATCACCAGCTTTGTAGACAATAACGGTATCCCCGATACGAATGTCTTTTTCAGCAATATAATCCACATTATGTAGGGTAGCTCGGCTAACTGTTGTCCCGGCCAATTGTACTGGGGTCAAATTAGCCGTCGGCGTTACTACACCTGTACGACCCACCTGCCAATCAACCGAGAGAAGTTTTGCTTCCTTTTCCTCAGCTGGGAATTTATAGGCAATGGCCCAACGTGGTGCCTTAACTGTAAAACCTAGCTCTTCTTGCATGGCTAAACTATTGACCTTGATAACAACGCCATCAATATCATAAGCCAAGTGATCACTTGCCCAACAGCTTGAATAAAGTCCCAAATCTCATCCATCGATGATGTGACAATACGTCGTGGATTAACGGAGAAACCTAGTTCTGCCACTTCATTCAAGACATCATTTTGTGTCAGGCGCTCAGTGGGACCAGCTTCTTGATAAAAGAAGGTGGCCAAACGACGCTCTGCAACCACTTTGGTATCTAATTGACGAAGAGTTCCTGCTGCAGCATTACGTGGATTGGCAAATTCGGCCTCACCATTCTCCTGGCGCTGGGTGTTGATGCGTTCAAACTCAGCTCGTGGCAAATAACACTCACCCCGAACGGTGATATTAAGCGGTTGATCCAACTTCAGAGGAATATCTGAGATACGCTTGACATTTTCAGTGATATTTTCACCGATAGAACCATCACCACGTGTCGCACCTACTTGAAGAATACCATCCACATAGGTTAGAGAAATTGAAAGGCCATCAATTTTGAGCTCGGCCATATAGTCAGCGTTAGGAAATTCGGACTTGACCCTCTTATCAAAGGCATCTAGCTCTTCTCGTGAAAAAGCATCCTGCAAACTATAAAGCGGATACTCATGTTGATATTTTTCTCAAAACCATCAAGAACCAGACCACCCACACGGTGCGTAGGGCTATCCGCCTGAACAAGTTCTGGGTGTTCAGCCTCTAAAGTTACTAACTCACGATAGAGCTTATCATACTCGGCATCTGACACCGATGGATTATCTTCCGTATAATACTCTTTTGCATACTGGTTAAGTTTAGCAACCAGCTCTTTCATTCGTTTTTCCATAGGAACATTTTAACATAAAAGCAGAAAAAAACGCCTTTACAGACGTTAATTAGGAAACAAAATCAATGACTTTGGCCAATTTCTTAATAAGGACCGCACCAACTAAGAGTGATGCCAGTTCTCCTAAAGCGACAGTGAACCAAGTAGCCCAAAATGGCGCTTGAGCAACTAAGGTCAACTCTGCAGCGATGGTCACCATGAAGAATGAGAAGTAAAAGGCAAAGAAAACATGAGCCTTGTCAAAAAGGCCACCCAAAATGTCTTGGTTTTTGAAACGGTCAAAGAAATAAACACCTGAACCGACAAAGAACCAATGTTGATAGGCTTCCAACAACCACATCAATCATGTTAAAACTAAAGAAATTAGCAATCACACATCCCAAAGTAACGGCAATGATATACTTGCGATTATAAAATCCTAAAAGATTGAACATTTCTGCAATTCGGAACTGGTAGGGACCATAGGAAATTAAGTTAAAAGGTGGCACGACAGTCAAGACCACATAAAGGGCTGCCACAATAGCAATATGTGTTAAATCACGAACAGTTTTGTTTTCATCTTTTCCTCCATAAATGAGGATGTTTTCTACTAACAAGGACCAACTAATCCATCAAAGGGCTTAGCCAAGCTCTCTTTATGCTCTATGACTTATCCCTATCATTTTTTTTTTGCTGTTACTACCGTCTCCAGAAAAACTCTGAATTATGGTAAAGTACGTCACCCTCCTACTGTGTAGTTCCTTGTTTAAGTTCCTGATAGGTCGCATTAAAGACGGCACCAAAAATCAATATTCTAGCTAGGAAGATGAACCAAAGCATGAAGATGAAGATGAAAATCATAATCGATCCGAACAGCTTGATATCAACCAATCTACTCAAGGTATGAATCACATAGGTTCCAAACAAGTTGCTCAGATACCCAATCACCAAAGTCGTAAAGATAGTCCCTGGCATGACATGTAGCGGATTTTTCGAATCTTTACATTCGGAAGAATGAAATAAAGTACCATCATTCCCAGACAACTCAACACTCAAGGGCTGAATACTATTCAAAATCAGTTGAGTTAGGTTAGACCCAATAGGATAGGTCTGATTGATTACCCGAAGGGACCGACTGAATAATTGTAGATAACATGAGCGCAAAGGTTAACAAAAACAAGATAACCAAACTCAAAGAGTCCACCAATGATATGACTAATAAAGACATCACGGTGTTCTGAAGCACCATACACCTTGTTAATCGCTTTTGAAGGGAAGACAAGGACTTAATCATAGTCCAGAATCCCGTCAAAGAGGCAACTCCCAATAACTGTCCAGAAGGTGTCGAGAAGATATCCTGAACAACGTTTGCTGCAGGTGCATAAAAATGCTTAGGAAGGTGCTCATTCATAAACTTCAAAAGATCAGTCGTATCAATATTCAAATAGGGAAAGACATTGGCCGCAATGACAATGAGCGGAAAAACCGTCAAAATCAAATAATAAGCCACAGCAATGCTAGAAATATCTATCTCAGCACTACGATAATGGCTAAGATAAACCTGAAAAGGGCGCCATTGGAGTTTATCCAGGAGACGGGCCATTAAGCCTTGTCGTTTCATATTAGTAAGTTCTTTCTTCGCCCCTTGAGAAGTCAAAATTACTGGACCATCCTTAGTAATAACAAATTGGTGCTCATATTGGCATGAAGGCCACCGTCAAGTGTCTTATGAGCCCAACCAGTTTCAAGGTCTGTATCGATTTCCCAAGTTCCTGTGTTAATCATTGGCTCGATGGTCAAGACCATTCCTTCTTTAAGGCGAAGACCACGTCCAGCCACGCCATAGTTAGGAACCATTGGTTCTTCGTGCATTGTTGGCCCAACTCCGTGTCCAACCAAATCACGAACAACACCGTAACCACGACTTTCAGCGTATTCTTGGATAGCTGCCCCGATATCACCGATACGGATTACCAACTAACGCTTGTTCAATACCAAGATACATGTTCACGGGTTACTTCCATAAGGTTTTAACTTCGTCAGATGGCGTTCCAATCGCATAAGCCCAACATGAGTCAGCCAAACCGCCAGAATATGATTCTGTATATTTTTACCTGGGCAACATTGTCAAAGTCAATTTTGATACATCAAGGACTGACTTATCGATAGGTTCTGACAAGACCATATCAACTTTCAAAGAGGTCACCATCTTTTAAAATATAATGACGTGGAAAGCGTGTGCTACTTCATCATTAAGACTACAACATGTCGCATAAGGATAGTCCATGATGCTTCCTTCAACCCCAATAGTGGCAGAACATTTTCTTCTACAACGACGACGAACATACTCTTCTACTTCCCACATATCCACTCCTGGTTTCAAGAGGTCACGTAGACCAATGTGGATACTTTGCAAGAAAATCTCCCGCTCTATCCATCGCTTCAATTCACGTGCTGATTTTAATGTAACTCATTGTTTTCTCCGTTTTCTTTATTTTCTTTAATTTTAAATGGCTTATTAAGTTTTCTTGACCACTACTACTGACTTACAAACCGCAGTGATTGCTGAGTAACCATAAGGTCTAAATGAGCTCTGCGTCTGGTTTCCGCAATGATACTGGGTTAATCTTCACCTTGTCATCAATCTGAGCCGCCTGAAGAAAGTAAAACATCATCTCTTCAATCACAAGACTATTTTGTTCTTGTTTCTCCATCGTTCGGTAAACAACCTCTTTAACCATCTCTACAAGAACACCCTGTAAGGTTCCCAGAATTATCAATCATGGTCGGTTCTACCTCAAAACTAAAGGCATTCTTTTCACGATTAAGGTTAGCTATCATTTGATCAGCTAAATGTATGGAGATCACCACGGTTATTATCTTGAAGTTCCTAAAACCTGACGACGAGTGATAGTCCTAAATAATGTTTTCGTCATCCACAACTAGGAATCATGTCATAGTCTTCAAAAATCATCTTTGTGCCACAGACGCAAGGCTAGCCTCCAAACGAGTTACTGTCGGTTTTGTCACTTAGCCAGCTAGTGGTAGGAAGCTGATTAGCCACATCACGCATGTGGTCACAATCCCAATAACCCTATCATCCTCAGACACAATAGGAAAACGCAACAAGGTTAGTCCGTTTAACCAAATTTTGAAATCTTTTTGACTGTCATTTCTGGAGTCATATAGTTGTATTCTTCTCGTCTAGTATAGACTTGAGCAACTGTTTTAATTTCTGTTTTAATACGAACATTCGAAGTGCCTGATTAATCATAGTCGCCACAGTAAATGTGTAAGAGTAGTGACACATGACTGGAAACTGCTTCAAACGAGAAAGCTCTTTAACCCTATCAGAAACCCGAAAGCCTCCAGTTACCAGAATAGCATTATTGTATTCTAAGGCTAATAACTGGATATCTTCCTGTCTCCAACAATGGAAGGTCGCCTTTTGTTAGATAACGGGTGATATTCTCAATGAGTCATGGCCCCAATGTAGAACTTACTGAAGACACGTTCTAAACCTTCATGACCCGAAATCACCTCAGACTCTGTAATCTCTGCAATCTCCGCAAAGGTCAGTTTGTCAAGCCGTACTTGAACTTTCTTTTCAATTCGAACCGTCCCACTCCGAGGACGCGTTTCAACCAGCCCTCGATTTTCAGCTTCTTTAATGGCTCGATAAGCAGTTCCATCAGAAACCTGCAAGTGGTTAGAAATACTACGCACACTAACACGCTTACCAATAGGCAAGGCCTCAAGATAATCTAGAATTTCTTGGTGTTTACTCACAGTTCTCCTCCTTCTCAAAGCGGAGATAATCTCGCATGGTACGGGTGTATCGGTCTGCTCCTTTGAAACGAGACACCAGTTTAAAGCCAGACTTTTCTGCCACACGAATCGATGCCTTATTTTCCAAATGAGCAATAAGGATAATGCGTTCCATTCCCATAGCTGTCAATGCCAAATCTGACAAACAAGTAACTGTCTCAGTCATTATACCTCTACCCCAGTATAAAGCATTCAAAAAATAACCGAGCTCTGCAGTCCGTTTTCTGGACATCTATCTTTTCAAAGCGAACAATCCCAATCAACTTATTAGACTCTCGATCTACAATTGCCCAAACACCCAGAGGCTCCTTCATGAAATAATGGACCAAGAGGCAATCTGTTTCATACTGAGTTTGCGTAGCAGGAAAGAAAAATTGTAAATTCTCTGGATTTGACACAATCTCATGTAAGTCAAAACGATCCAAAAAGATGAGTGGTCTAAAAGAAAGGCGCTCCGACTCAAAAAAGGCAAAAGCACCCAGACTAGTCCAAATATCCATGATAGTATTATAACACAGTTTTAGAAATGGAAAAAGGCTCAACCACTAGCGGTTGAACCTTAGACTTAATCTTCAATCAAACGAATATCCGCACCAAGATCAGAAAGTTTCTCAATGATATTTGAATACCCCCGAAGGATAAATTCAATGTTTGTTATTTCAGTCTGACCATCTGCCATAAGTCCTGCAGTAACGAGTGCAGCACCCGCACGCAAATCACTAGCTTTCACAGGTGCACCAGAAAGTTGCGTTGGACCGTTATAAACAATCTGACCACCAAGTACTTGAATATCAGCACCCATACGAGCCAGTTCAGGAACGTGATTTACACGCTTCTCATAGATCGTATCAATGATTTTTCCTCGGCCACTTGCTTTCAACAACAATGGTGTCATTGGTTGTTGTAAATCCGTCGCAAAACCTGGATAAGGCGACGTCTTAATGTCAACAGGTTTTAGATCACCCTGTTCTTCCACAAAGATGGCATCCTCTTCAACGGTCATGCGAACACCCATTGCTTCAAGCTTACAAATAAAACTTTCAAGGTGTTCATAGAGAACATTTTTAATTTTAATTCCCTTACCGATAGCTGCCGCCATGGCAATGTATGAGCCTGCTTCAATACGGTCTGGAATAACTTGGTGACGAGTGCCATGTAAGCTCTCTACACCGTCAATCGTGATGACTTCTGTACCAGCGCCACGTACACGTGCGCCCATATTGTTAAGAAGAGTTGCTACACATCAATAATCTCAGGTTCACGCGCCGCATTTTCAATAACCGTACGACCCTCAGCCTTAGCTGCTGCCAACATGGTATTGATAGTCGCTCCCAACACTGACCGTATCCATGTAGATGTGAGCACCCTTGATACGTTGGCCGGCATCCGTAGCAATACGCATAGCTTCATCTTCATAGAAAATGCTAGCACCCATAGCTTCAAAGGCCTTAAGGTGAAGGTCAATAGGACGCGGTCCTAAATCACATCCACCAGGCAAACCTACTATAGCTTGACCATAACGCCCAAGCAAACTACCGTAGAAATAGTAAGAAGCACGAAGGCTGTTAATCTTACCAAATGGCATTGGCATATCCTTAACGCCTCGTGGATCAATTTCAAGTGTTTCGCCATCACGCTTAACAGAACCACCCATTACTTCTATAATTTCAATGAGGTTATCGACGTCGCTGATTGCTGGTACCCCATCAAGAGTAACCACCCCATCAGATAAAATGATGGCTGGAATCAATGCAACAACTGAATTTTTAGCTCCTGATACTGTAACTTCTCCTTGAAGTTTCTTACCACCATTGATGATAATTTTACGCATACTGCTCAATCTTTCTTATACTTGAATATTAACCTTTACATTCTACCATAGATTGAGGTGCATGACAAATTAAGAATCCAAACAATTATCGGACAGTTTCACTTGATAGTTGGAACCATCCCTTAAACCGAATGGCACCTCATCCTGGTTCTGTGCAAACCTTAATGTGACGTTCTTTGAAACGCTCTAATGTTTCATCATTTGGATGCTTATAACGATTATTTTCACCTGCTGAGACAAGAGCAAGTGATGGCTTTAGCTGGTCCAAAAAAGCTTCTGATGAAGAGTCTTTAGAACCGTGATGTCCTGCTTTGAGGACCCTTACTTTTAAATTTGGATAGCTAGTCATCAATTCCTCTTCTCCTTCTTTTTCCAAATCACCAGTAAATAGAAAACTGGTTCCCAATAACTTTCCATAGAGAACAAGTGAATCATTGTTACCACCATCACCAATTTTATTGGGATAAAGAAC
>SCPN01000279.1_pt1 | contig 61478 bp, 64 predicted proteins | sample 6106831 | NCBI WGS metagenome assembly SCPN01 (sample SAMN10720447, study PRJNA508395) | human gut metagenome | isolation source: Participant 1, 0 month | reverse complement strand
CTTTTGCAGATAGTATAACAGGCAAATGTCCGAGAATTGTTACAAGGACAAATATATTTATCATTTTACAGCTTTTTTATGTGTACTGCAATTTTATAAAAGAAAGGACAGCAGTATCATCAAATTGCTGTCCTTGCGGTTTATTATAGCTGGTAGTGTATAAGCGTGGGTTCATCATATTTGGTGTGGTATCTTTAACTATGGGAAACTCCTTGCTCCCATTTTGAAACTGTTTGCCGCACAATGTTCAGCTTGACGGCAAGCTCCTGCTGGGAAAGGCCCTTTGCTTTTCTGATCGCTTTTATATTTTCGTTGAGCATAAAGGACAGCCTCTTTTCTTTCCGTCGCTGCCGTTATTGTAGCCGAAATTGCCCGTTGCCGCAAGCAACGGGTCTTAACATCCCCAGAAAGCGGCAATAAAGCCTGCCGGCTGCCCCTCATGGAACAGCCGGCAGGTTTCAGTTAATCGGCAAAACCAGTTCCGCCCTGGCGCCGAGGACGGTATTGGCAAGGCGCAGGGCCCCGCCGTGGCGCTTCGCGGTCTGGGCGGCGAAATAGAGGCCCATCCCCATATGGCCCTCCTGGGGCCGGCTGGCATCGCTGGTGTAGAAGGCCTGCTCCCCTCGGGCCAGGCCCTCAGCGGAAAAGCCGGGGCCGGTGTCCTCCACGGCGATGGTCAGCGTCTCGCCGTCCGCGGTTACGGACAGGGTGACGGTGCCGCCGGCGGGCGTGTAGCGCGCTGCGTTGTCCAACAGATTGCTCACTGCCCGGTCCAGGTCCCCCCGGTAGACCGCCAGCTCCAGCCGGGGCACCTCCGGGCAGCGGAACGCCGCCGGCTTTGCCCCGCAGAGGCTTTGGCCCACCTCCCGCCAGCCCTCGGCCAGTGCCGGGAGGGAAACCGTCTCCTTCTCCCGGCTGAGGGCGGCCTCGGAGCCGGTCATGGTCCGCAGCTGGGCCACATAGTCCTGGAGGCGGAGGGCGCTGCGGAAAATGGCGTCCACACTCTCCCGCTGGCTCTCGGTCAAGGCGTCCTCCCCCAGCAGTTCCGCGTTGCCGCTGATGACGCTGAGGGGGGTCTTGAGGTCGTGGGTCAGGGCCGCCAGCTCCAGCCGGCGCTGCTGCTCCATGCCCCACTGGCTCTCCAGGGACTCCGCCAGGTTCTGCCGCAGGTCGTCCATGGCCTTTAGCGTCGCCCCGAACTCCCGCACCCTCGCCCGCCCGGTGATGGGCACGTCCAGCCGCCGCTGGGCGATGGCCTCCGTGGCGCCGGTGAGCAGGGCGGCGTCCCGCCGCAGCAGGCCGGCAAAGTGATGGGTGGAGATGGCCCCCGCCAGCAGCCAAGACGCCAGCAGCACCACCGTGGCGCAGGTCTGGAACTCCGGCAGGCGGCGCTGGAGCACCTCGGCGCCGTAGGGCATGGAGTAGTCGTATTGGATCACGCAGGTGGTCCCGTCCGGCAGCTGGGTCAGCCGGTGGTACTGGGAGTAGAACATCCCCTGGGGGTCCCGCTCCCCGGCCAGGGCGGCCTCGGCGTAGGCAAGGTGCTTCTCATCCATGTTCCCCGGGTCCTGCACCTGCCCGCCCCCGTCAAAGATGGCCCAGCGGTAAAAGTAGGGGATCTCCTCCGTGTCCAGTTCCCCGGAGGAGAGGGCCTGGGCCACCGCTTCCACCCCGCTGGCGGCGGTGTTGGCCGGATACACGATGCCATACCGCATCATCGTGGTCATGCCAAACCACCAGAGGACCGCCAGCAGGATGACCACTATGCCGGTGGTGATCAGATACCGCCAGAACAGCGCGGTGAGGCCGGCGGGCCGTCTTATCCGTTTTTCCACTTGTAGCCCACCCCCCAGACGGTTTCAATAGGGCTCTCCCCTGCCGGACGCAGCTTGGCCCGGATATTCTTGATGTGCTCCGTGACGGCGGAGGCGTCCGCCTCGCCGTCGTAGCCGAAGGCCGCCTCGTAGAGCTGCTCCTTGGAGAAGGTCTGGCCCGGGTGCATAGCGAGGTACTCACAGATGGCGTACTCACCTTTGGTCAGCTTCAACGGCGTGTCCTTCCAGTACACCGCACGCTCCCCCAGGTCAAAGTCCAGCTCCCCCCGGCGCAGGCGGGCATGGGGCGTGCGCTGCTCCCGGCGCAGGTGGGCCGCCACCCGGGCCCGCAGCTCCGCGACGCGGAAGGGCTTGGTGAGGTAGTCGTCGCCCCCCAGCCCCAGGCCGGTGAGCACATCGGCCTCCTCGGTCTTGGCGGTGAGGAAGAGGATGGGGCAGTCCGCCAGCCCTCGGATGCGGCGGCAGAGGGCGAACCCGTCCTCCCCCGGCATCATCACATCCAGCAATATGCAGTCCGCCCAGCGGCAGGCGGATTCGTCCACCTCCCGGCCGCTCAGGCGGGTGGACACCTGGTGCCCGTCCCGCTCCAGGGCGGTCCTCAGCAGGGCGCAGAGATCCTTGTCATCATCCACCACCAGGATATGGGCCATCATGTCACCTCAGTTCAGCAGAAGGTACAGCCCCCAGGAGAGGGCGTAGAGAAGGTAGATGTGGGCGGGATAGAAGGCGTAGAACAGCAGCTTGTGCCCGCCGCCCCGCCGGCCATTATACCACAGCATCAGGGGCGCCGCCAAGATGCCGTAGATCTCATAGTACTGGGTGAAGAGCTGCCACCAGACGAAGTCCGGGGCCATAGCGGAGGCTATGGCGGCCATATAGACTACGCCATAGAGGATGTAGTAGACGGAGAAGGCCGCCACCTGCACACCCCGGCGCTTTCTAAACAGGTAGAGCACCAGCCCCATTACCAGCACCGGCCAGCCGCTATCCCCGGTGGTGCCCCATGCGGGCAGGACCGAGTAGGCGGCAAAGCCCAGCGGCGTGGCCAGAGCGGGAAAGGCCACAGACAGCTGGCTTGCCAGGATGGGCCAGGCCAGGGGGAGGATCACCGCCGCCAGGCCGGGCAGGATCTTTTTCTGTCCCAGCCAGTCGATGCCCTGCCAGATCACCATGAGCACCGCGAAGGTGGTCATCATGCCGTTCCCCGGGTAGAACCCGTCGGGCCGCACCAGGATGCCGCCGAAGGCCATGAAGAACAGCAGGGCGGACATGGCGGCGGAGAGGATGTAGACCTTGGCGAAGTACTTCTTCCGGCTGTGGGTGTGGGTGAAGCCCTCCACCAGGCAGAAGAGGAACAGGGGTGCCCCCAGCCGCCCCACCATGCTGAACCACTCCGGGATCATGCCGGTGAAGCCGAAGAAGTAGTGGATGTGGTCCATCACCATGGTGACCAGGGCGATCCACTTGAGCCCCGTCTCGGTGATGCCGCCGGTCTTAGTCAATGCGCGTGTCGTTTCCATAGCAGAAGTCTCCTTATCAGATTCTGCCGCTATGGTAACAGGCAATTCTAAGGAAAGTATCAAGATGGATTGGAAAATATCCAGCCGGACTCTGAAGTTACTCCCTGCTGCCGCCTCCCCCCTGCATAGTCATCACCCCGGCGGCTAAGCGAGTTCTCTCCGGCGGTCCCTCTATTTGATAAGTTCGGATTTTTGCATATAAAATCTATTGAATAGTCATACTATATGCAGTATAATCCTATTGAAAAATCTGTTCATCAGGAGGTGCCGTATGCTTTACCGAAAAATAGCGTCTCTGATCGAGGCACATCTGCAATCGGACTCGAACAAGATCCTGCTCATTGACGGCGCCCGTCAGGTGGGCAAGACCTACATTGTCCGCTATGTGGGGCAGAAGCTGTTTGAGAACTACATCGAGATCAACCTGGTGGAGGACGCGCTGGGTGCCGGGCTGTTTGCCAACGTCCGGACGGTGGAGGACTTCTACCTTCAGGTGAGTATGCTCGCCGGCGACAGGATGAAGGAAAAGGAGAACACGCTGATTTTCCTGGATGAGATCCAGGCCTATCCCCACCTGCTCACCATGCTCAAGTTTCTGGCTCAGGACGGCCGGTTCACCTATATCGCAAGCGGCTCGCTGCTGGGCGTCACGCTGGCGCAGACCCCCTCCATTCCCATGGGCAGCATCCGAAAGGTCCAGATGTTCCCCCTGGATTTTGAGGAGTTCCTGTATGCGAATGGGCTGAATGAATTTGCCATCACCGCTATGCGCCGGAGGTTTGAGGCATTGGAGGCGCTGGACGAGGCGACGCACAACAAGGTAATGGATCTGTTTCGCAAGTATCTGCTGGTCGGCGGGCTGCCCGATGCGGTCAACTCCTATCTGGCGGAGAAGAACATCCAGACTGTGCGGGAGATCCAGCGGGAGATCCATGACTACTATGCTGCCGACGCCTCCAAATACGGCGAAGAACGGAAGCTGATGATCCGGCGCATCTACGACCTCATCCCCTCCAATATGGAGAACAAGAAAAAGCGCGTGGTGGCCAAGAGCATCGAGGATAAGAAGGGAAAGACCTTCCGCGATTACAGCAACGAGTTTGAGTATCTGATCAGCGCCGGGATCGCCCTGCCCGTTCAGGCCATCTCCAATCCGGTTTTCCCGCTGATCGAGTCCGCCGGGAAAAACCTGCTCAAGCTCTATCTCAACGATGTGGGGCTCCTGACGTGCCTTCTTTACGGGAACAATATCCGCGCCGTCCTGGATGATGAAAAGAGCATCAATCTGGGATCCGTCTATGAGACTGTCGTCGCCAGCGAGCTGGCCGCCCATGGCTATAAGCTGTACTACTATGACAACCGCAGCAAGGGCGAGGTCGATTACCTGATCGACGATTACAGCAGCCTTTCCGCCGTCCCCCTTGAGGTCAAGTCCGGCAAGGACTATACCGTACACAGCGCGCTCAACACCTTTGTCCAAAATGAGGACTACCATATCAAGAAGGCATTCGTACTGTCCAATGAGCGCAAGGTATCCAGTAAGGGGAAGATCACCTATCTCCCAATCTACTATGTCATGTTCTTCTCCGCGGCCTCCGGCTGAGGTATTTTCTCTGATTCTGCCGCCAAACTCCTCCCATCGCAGTCCGGCATAACAAAAAAGCGGGGGAACTGCGCCATCCGGCACAGCTCCCCCACTCTTTTCTTCGGTGATACGCTCCTATATTACGTCCGCAGCCGGAAGGTCCGGGGCGCGAATTTGTAGATCAGGATGCTGGCCACGATGGAGTACGCCACACAGAAGGCGATGCACATCGCGCCGAACATCAGGATGGGCATACGGACGTTGATCATGGCGTAGCACACCACATAGGTGAGGACCATCACGATGCGGTAGGTCCCGCTCTTCAATTCCGTGCCGGCCGTGTAGGGCTGCAGCAGGTAGTAGACGGTCAGGTAGTGGATGGAGAAGAAGGCGCTCATGGCGAGGATCGTGACCACCAGCACCACATAATCGAGGGGGTTGTCCGTCCCGCCGGAGACATAGAGGATCAGCGCCAGGCCGCACCCGATCACCAGCGCCGGCACGGCGTTGACCTTGATGATCTCCCGCAGCCGGATGCGAAACAGCCTGAGCACAAACCCCGGACGCTTGTAGAAGGAGTAGGTCAGAAGGCTGTGGTCGCAGTTCATGAACAGGGCCTGAGTAAAGCCGGTGCCCCGGTTGATGAGATACATAATGAAGGCAAAGTACGGCAGCCACGTCATGACCATCTCGTTGATGTCCGCCCTGGTGCCGGGCTGGATCACCATGAGCAGCACCGCGCCGCAGCAGAGAAACAGGCAGACATAGGCGATGCGCAGGGCGGATCTCCACAAGATCTTCCGGTGCCGCTTGACAAACAGGTCGTTGAGGAACTCGAAGCCATTCTTCCGGCTGGTGATGGACGTGTCGGCGGAGATGTTCTTCTCATTGGCCGTCTTGATCACCGTTCTGGCCTTGTCCATCTGGCCCGGGATCTGGGCCAGCAGCTCCTGATTCATCTCCCGGTAGTAGCGGAAGGTCACCACCCGCCGAAGGCTCAGGAGCCCCAGCGGGATCCAGACCAGGAACAGCGCCGCCGAGGCCCAGAAGGGCAGGACGAAGCCCACGGCGGGCGGCACATAGGCCAGGGCCAGCAGGAGCGCCGTCAGCAGCCAGGCTATCTTCTGGAGGTTATTCTCATTGCGGACATAGCCGTGCTTCTCATAGTCCCGCAGGGAGTCGGCGGCCACCGCCACCTTCACGCCGGCGATGCAGAAGGGGATCAGCACGCACAGCCACAGCGGCACGCCCCGGTCCAGGCCAAAGAGGATGGTAAAGGGCAGGAACCCCACCACGACCTTCCCCAGGGCGTACCCGTAGTTTACCAGGGTGTAGGATCGGGCGTTCATCCGCAGAAGGATCATGGCGTAGTACTTGTCCCGGGTGGGGTTGAAGAGGCTGGTGTTCATATACGAGCCGATCAGCGTCAGGAACAGCAGGATGTGCAGGAACCCGAGGCCCGCCGGCGCCCGCTCGTAGAGGAGCCCCACGCCGCAGACCATGGTGAGGAAGTAGAGGAGCTTCCCCAGGAAGATGGACACGATCTCCCACAGCACCGAGAGGATGTTGGCGAAGATCTTCAGCCCCCGCACTTGATAAAGCCGGTCGGGCAGCACCCGCTTCAAAAGGGGGATCTGCTTGAGGGAGTGCAGGATGCCGTTGACCCGGTATGTATTTTTCAGGGCGAATGAGATGCGCAGTGCTTTAAGCATAGCTCTCCTCTTTCAGCGCCGCGATGATCTTCTCCTTGAAGGCGTGGTCATCCAGGTTGGACTTCTCCACCACCTCCAGCTCCCCGTGGCTGAGGAGCACGATCTCGTCGCAGAGATCCAGGGCCAGGTCCAGGATGTGGGTGGAGAAAATGGTGATCCGCCCGTCTTTCAAGGACCGGAGCAGGTTCTTCATCTCCTCGGCCACCACCACGTCCAGGCTGGTCAGCGGCTCGTCCAGGAGCAGGATGTTGGGCTGGGCGATGATGTTGACCAGCATCTGCATCTTGTTCTTCATGCCGTGGGAGTAGTCCTTCAGCAGCTTGTCCCGGTCCTCCGGGGCGATGCTCATTTCCGCAAAGTATTCATCCAGGGGTTTGGGGTCCCGGATGGAGTCAGAATTGATGTCCATGAAGAACTTGAGGAACTCCCGGCCGGTGAGGAACTCCGGCACCGTGGGCGTGGAGAGGACATACCCAATGTCCTCCGCCGCCACCTCCCGGCGCACGCCGTTTTCTTCTATGTAAAAGCAGCCGCTGTCGGCCTTGAGGTCCCGGTTCAGGCAGTTGAAGAGCGTCGTCTTACCGGCGCCGTTTCGGCCTAACAGGCCGTAGATCCTCCCCTCCTCAAAGGTAAAGTCGATGTCCTTCAGCACCTCCTTCTGCTCAAAGCGCTTGGACAGGTGCTCAATGATAAATTTCATGGGTTGCTCCTTATATTGTTGCATCTTTTCCCAGCGGCCTCTCACTGGATGCGAAAGCCGTTGGAGGTCTTCTGGAACACATACGCCAGCATGGCGTCGTGGTCGGGGAACGCCACCGGCTCAAACCCCTCCTCCGAATGGAAGGACACCACCTGGTCCGTCCAGTTGATCCAGAGCAGCTGGGGCGCCTGGGCGCCCGCGTCATCATCCATACTCGTTATTCTCCTTATTCCCTCTTGTTTCCCATACCGCTTAGCGATTTATCCTACATGGGCACGCTGCTGACCAGGCCCTCGATCTCTTGCCGCAGTCCGGCCCGCTCCCGCTCCGCCTGGTCCGTCATCTGCCCCAGGCGGTCCAGGACGGCGCAGATCTGCGCCCGGGTGTCCTCCACCTGGGCTTGGGCCTGGTTGATCCGGTCCAGCACCGCCCAGTCGGCGAAGATACCGTCGAACACATAGTCGGCAAAGCGGAGGAAACCGTCGATATTGACCTGGAAATCGGCGCTGATGGTCACATCGGCCAGCTCTGTCCGGAAGGCGCGCAGCTGCGACTGCAGGTACTCCACCGCCGCCTGTGCCTCATCCAGCTTGCTGTGCTTGGCCAGGTCGGCGATGAGCCCGCCGCCGATCAGGTCCCAGGTTCCCCAGCCCTCCGCGCTGCTCAGGCTCTCCAGGATCTCATCGGCCGTCGCCAGGGCGCTCTGCCCGGCGGCGGACGCCTCCCCCAGCTCCCGCTCCTGGCTCTCTAAGTAGGCCTCACGCTCCTCCAGGCGGAGGATCTGTTCCGCGGCCGCGCCGCCGGCGGCCTTGACCGCCTGGGTCTTCTCTCGGAGCAGCGCGGCGTACCGCTCCTCGCAGCCGCTTAGGACGTCCAGCTCCGCCTGACACCGGGCCAGATCCTCCTCCGCGCCGGCCAGCTCCCGGGCCGCCGCGTCATAGCGCACCCGGGCAGCGTAGGCCTCCTGCCGCTCCTGCGTCAGCTTTTCGTCAATCTTCCCTACCACGTTGTAGAAGAAGGCGGCCAGGCTCCGGCCCTCCAGCCGGTCCACATCCGCCTGCTCCTCCCGCATGGCCTCTTTCAGCTCCTCCGCCCTGGCGGCGTAGGTATCCCGCTGGCGCCGCAGCTCCGCGGCCGAGGCCTCCAGCTTCCGCTTGCGGGCGCACTGGGCGAGCAGCTCCTTCAGCTGCTGGTCATAGCCGTTCATCTCTTTTCGCTCCTTTCCCTTCCCAAGGCATCAATTCTCTCTGCAAAAGAGGGCTTCACCCAGCAGTGAAGCCCTCAGCCGCCGCCAGATCGGGATGGGAGCCCAACCCTTCAGGCGGATCTCTTTAAGGTCACCTGGACGCCCAGTGTCTGGGCGTAAGCGGGATTTTTTCGGAGGTTCTCCATCAGGCGGATCGCCAGGAGTCTCGTTTTTGGATCCATCGCCGTCACCTCGCTGCGCAAACTTCACAGGAGCGTCTGCTCTCTCTGCTTACCCGTATTCTACCATCCCGCACCAGCGGCTTCCAGCATGGGTTTGGCAAATTAGGGCCTACTATTTCCACTGCCGCGGCAAAATACCCGGTTCAATCCCGCTCCGCACGCCGGCGCTCATAGGCCTCATACTGCTCGGCGTTGATGGCGCCGGTGGCCAGCATCCGCTCCGACCACAGCTGCAGCGTCTCTACCGCGATGGAGATGCGCTCCAGCTCCTCCCGGATGCGGATGAAGTCCTCCAGCTCATCGTCGCTGATGACACCGTCGACGGTGATCTCGATCAGCCGGTCCTTGCGCCGGTTCATGGAGTTGAGGGATGCCAGCATTTCCAGGACGATCTGGGAGAGGTCCTTGATCTTCACCTCCGGCACATACTCCTGACCGATGGGGCACTGGTTGGCGCAGTAGTAGTTGCAAAGGCCCGGCTGCTTGTACTTCTCCGCCATGGTCAGCACCTCGTCCGGGTGGGGCAGGGACCGCTCGTTCTCGATCTTCTCGATGCGCTCGGGCGGAATGGACTCCAGCAACTCGCCGGCGGCCTCCCGGGTCAGGTGCATGGCCTCCCGGGTGGTCTGATAGATGTTCTTATTCTCTCTCGTGGATGCTCTCCCCATGACCGAAACCTCACAAACACAAAATCTAAGTGCCATTATAGGTGGTTCCGGCCAGAAAAGCAATTCCCATTTCTCACCTGCCCATCACTCTGAAGCGCCGAGGGCCTTGCGGGCCCTGGACACCCACGCCGTCACATGGTTTGCCGGCACGCCGAACATCTCCCCGATCTCCCGGTTGGTGTACCCGTCCATCAGCATCCGGATGGCCTGGAACCCCTTGGCCGTCACGCCGGCGGCCCCGGCCTCCGCCCGCTCCAGGCGCGCCAGGAGCGCCGAGCAGGCTTCCCTCTGCTCTGGGGTATCATCGTCCAGCACCGTGCAGGGCAGATCGGCAGGATCGGTGGCAACCTCCCGCCCCCGGCGGGTGGCGCGCTCCAGTTCGGTATAGATCTCATTGCGGATGAGCCGGTAGGCGTAGGTGGAAAAGGCCACCGTATGCCCCGGCTTGTCTGTCTGGGCCGCTTTGCAAAGTCCCAGACAGCCGATCTGGAACAGGTCGTCGTAGTCGAACATGCTCCCGGCGCCCAGGGTATGGACGCAGTCCTGGATCACCTTACCCACCAGTCCCATGTTCTCTTCTACCTTCATCCGCTGCTCCTTCGTAAGCGGCGACAGCATATCATGCACCTCCTGATACTTCTTTCAATTTGTTTTGCTGCTCCAGCAGCTCCTGGAGCAGTTTCCGGCTCTCGTCAATGACCACCTGGCAGTAGTACTCGCCCAAATGCCCGATATGAGCGTGGGCCATGGGCGCCTGCACGGTCATGGCCAGCCACTGGTAGGCGTCCCGCTTGCTCATGAGTCCGGACTGATACAGTTTGTTGAACTCCCGATGCGCGGCATAGCGCAGCTGCCGCAGTTTCGGCCCGGCCAGGCTCCCCATGGGCTCCAAGGTGCCTGGGTGCGCCATCACATAGGAATCGCACGCCGGGTACCGGGAGCAGACATAGGCCATCGCACCCGGCCGGTGCGTCCTGCAAAGGCCCTCCGCGCTTCGCAGCACCGCGGGGCTGCCGCAGTGGCAGCGCAGCCGACCGGCGCCGGGCAGCACCCCTGTCCGGCTGCGTCTTGATCTCTTGCTCACCTTGTATCCCACCTTTCCGGAAGAAATCTTCCATAGTTCCTACTCGCACCGGCCTTGTCACGGCCGGCTGAAAAACAAAAAAGGCCGGAAGCCCGCTGAAAAAAGACAATGCAGAGCCAGGCGCTGGAGTATTGGTGTCGCATCCAGCCATTGACTCTGCACTGTATTTCAGCGGCCTTCCGGCCACATATTTTTTCAACAAGACCTGCGCTTTGTGGGGCCGCGGGACAGCGGCTCCGTCACGATTCCCCGCCTGCACCGGCAGGTCTGACGCCAAGGCGCCCCGGCGTATCGAGAGCCTGCGCGCAGTATCTTGCTACAATGAAATTATAACAGGATTCCAGCAAATAGTCAATGAAAAAACGAAGTTTTGGCGCGATTTCCGCCACTTTTTTGCCCATCTCAGTCTGGGAGATTTTATCTCAGTCTGTGGCGGTTTTTGCCGGTCAATACTGCTCCTCATCCTCCTCCGCCCACTCGTCGTAGTCGGCCTGCTGGCGGCGCCGCTTGGCGAAGTAGAGGGCCACAAGGCCGCCGATCCCGCAGGCGAGGCCGACGAAAAACACCACCATAGGAGCGATGGGGACGTCGGCAGGCTCTCCGGCGGGGACCTGCTCCTGCGGCTGCTGTACCTGTCCGGAAGGCTGCTGGGCGGAGCTGTCCGGCGGCTGCTGGGTATCGGGGACCTGCTCTGCGGGCGGGTCAGGGATGGGGACGGTGGAGTTGATACAGCTGAGGGTGTAGGTGGTGCTGCCGCCCAGATCCATGGTCAGCACACCAGTCTCGTCCACTACGATGGGGGCCGGGAAGACACCGGCGTCGGTGCGCAGCTCAAACTCCACGCCTGCCCAGCGCGTGCCCAGCTGAAGGACCAGCTGGTCGGGCTGCTGGGTGATCTTCGGCTCGGTGCCGTCCGTATCCGCGAAGGCCGTGGTGCAAAGGCACATGGCCAGGCACAGGGCGGTCAGGAGGGTCACCCGGAGCCGTCTCTGGATCGTCATGGTCCGCTTCCCTCCCCTCAGCGCGTGGTGGACATGTGGGTGATGACGCCCCAGATCCGGTTGTTCTCGTGGTTGATGCCCAGGATCCGCACCGTCGCCCTGGCGCCCCGGGGCGGCCGGCCGCGCTTGGGATAGGTACACAGGCAGTCGATGCCGCCGTCCAGGGACACGAACACGCCGTTGAGATCGACCATGCTAACGGTGCCCACATAGCGGTTGCCCACCACATACTTCTTCAGCGCCTTCTCATAGGGGTTCTCCATCGCCTGCTTCACCGAGGCAGTCACCCTGGGACGGCTGCGGTCGCTGCGGTCCACCTCCAGCACCCGCACCAGCACGCGCTGGCCGGGCTGATAGTGCTGCGCGGCGTCCACCCAGCGCTGGTAGGACAGCTCCCGGAGGGGGATATAGCACTCCGCGCCGAACAGGTCCACAAAGATGCCCGCCCGGATGACGGAGATGACCCGTGCCTCGGCGCGGATGCCCTCATAGATCTGGTAGTTGCCGTCCCGGTCGGTACGGAAGTAGTACTCCCTGCGCTTGAGCGCCATGGCCTCCAGCCGGCTGGCAGCCACCACGTTGTGTTCCTGGTCGATGCCCTTGACGATGTAATCCACCTCCGCGCCCAGCCGCTTGTTGAGCAGATAGTGGAGCACGTCGCCCTTGGGCTGGCCGCGGTAGTCCTCCGGCTCCTCGATGGCCTCCAGCACCGGGATGATGACCTTGAAGTCGCCGTGGTAGATGACTGCATAGGACATCTCCGGGTTATCAGCCAGCCGCTCCACGCCCTGGATCGTACCGGTGAGGATCTTCTTGCTCTTGAGGGACTCCACCAGGTCCAGCAGGTCGTTGCGCAGCCGGTCCGTATCCGTCTCCACCGTCCGCTCAGCGTCGATGGATACCACCCGCTGGCGGCGCCTGCCCGGCATGCGGAGTTTCTGGGGCTGCCCGGATTCGGATTGCTCCTCCTCCGCGGGCACATCCTCTCCCCCATCCTGCGCCTCCTGCACCTCTGCCGCCTTCTTGCGGGAGGTGCGCCGGCGCCGGGGCGGGGCAGGCGGCTCGGCGTCCCCTTCAGCCGCAGCGTCCCCTTCAGACTGGGGCATGGCTTCGTCGTCCGGTTCCGTTTCCGGCTCAGTCTGGGAACCGAGATCGGCCGTGGGATCAAATGCCTGGCCACCGCCGGGTTCTTCAGCCGGTTCCAGGTCAGTCTGGGAACCGGCATTCGAGTCGGCGGATTCCATGTCAGTCTGGGAGGAAAAGGTTCCTTGGCCAGACTCAGACTGGCTATCCGGGTCCCATTCCGGGTCAGTCTGGGGCGGAGCTGCCTGGCCATCGGGATCGTCGCCCGATTCCAGGTCGGTCTGGGGCGCGTCGGGATCCAGGCTCTTGGCAGCCGCCAGCTCCAGGTCCGTCACACCGGCATTGGCCACCTCGCCGGGCGGCGTTTCCTGCTCAGTCTGGGGGACGGGATCAGACTCAGTCCCGGTGGTTTCCGGCTCCGCATCGGGAGCCTGTTCCTCAATCTCTTTCTTGGTTCTTGCCATGGTATGATATCCTCCTTTGGTTGAATGTGTGGGTTACAGCGCTGTTTATTAAAAATCCGCCGGCGGCCGGGAACTCTCGTAGAGCGTTTTAGGCCGTTTGGCGGGTTTAGAGGGGAGTTCCGAAGGCTGGTCACCGGATGGCGGTGTCTTTGGGGCAGGCGCCTGTGGTTTTGCTGGGGAAGCCTTCGGTTTGGCAGGCGGTTTTTCGGAGGCAGCAGGTGCCTGTCCGGGCAGTTCGGTCACACTGGGTTTCGGCGGTATAGACTGATCCAGTGCTTCCTGCGGCTGGGTTGGCACCTGTTCGGAATGATATTGCTGGATACTGGTGCGCTCACACTCCTTGGCATAGGGATGCTCTGTGAAGTCGAACTTCTTGGCCCGAAGCACCTTCTGGCCGCGGATGATGATGAGCAGTTCATCATTGGGCAGGCGGAGCACTTCATCCGGGGTCAGTACACGCCGTCTGCCGATGCCCTCGGTGTAGCGGTATTGCGGGATGACCTGTGCCAGGGCGAGGCTCTGTCGGGTGGTCATAGTGGAGTTTACCTCCACCGTCATGTCCCCGCTGCGGGCACTGAAATACTCCGCCGTCACATCGTCGGTGGCACCCAGCAGAATCTGGGTGTCGGCGTTACCCAGCAGTTCTGCCCATAGGTTATTTGGATAGCGGTTTTGAAGCTGAGGCAAGCTTTGAGAACACATCAAAATTTGCAACATTCTCGACCTGATTGTTGACAATCTGCGGCCGAAATCCTTTATAGATCCTATATTATTCATCTCATCCAGTATTATGTTAACTGGTATCTTACAGCGCTGTTCCGGGGTGCTGTCGGCGTAGCGCACGAGTTTGATGAACAGGAAGGCGAAGAACAGGGCTGACAGAAATTCCAGAGACGAGTTCTGGTCGTCCAGGATGATGAAGTAGGCGCACTTGTTCCAGCCTGGCTCGGACAGGTCAATGTCGGAACTGCGGGTGATCCGCCGCACAGCCTCACTTTGCAGCACCTGAAGTCTGGTGCCGAGACCCAGTACGATCCCGGCGCGCACGGTGTCGCTGGCCTGGCTGAACAGGCTATACGGCCCCTTGGCCGGATGTCCGATGGGGAGCCGGTCAAAGAGCATGGTGAGTTGTTTCTCCGTGTGCTGGGTGAGCATCTGATAGACGGCGGCCAGGTTCCGCTCCTCCGGTGTCCGGGTGCTGTCCAGATCCACATAGAGGATCAGGCTCTTGAGCAGATTGCTCTCACCGTTGTCCCAGAAGTGGTCACCCTTCTCGTCGCCTTTCGTGTTGGAGATGATCACATCGGTGAGGATCTGGGCCATGAGGGTATCACCGCCCAAGTCGAACATGCAGTTCCAGGAGTCACTGTACTCCGGCTGCAGAAGGTTATAGACCCGCACCTTGTAGCCGTGCTTTTTGAACAGTTCCGCCGTGTCTGCGAACATCTCCGACTTCGGATCCGCGACTACCACCGACTCCCCCCGCCGAATGCTCTGGAACAGGGCAGGACGAATCACGCCCCTGGACTTCCTGGTGCCGCTGGCGCCGAACACCGCGATGTGTTTATTGAGTCGGGTGTCCTCCGGCAGGCAGATGACCGAGCCGCGCTCCGTCTTGCCCAGGATGATCCCCTTCGCCCGCTCGGGGCTGGCTACCTCCAGGACGGAGCGCATCTCCTTCTCGTTCATCCACCCAGAAGTGCCGTAGGTGCCCCGCTTGCTTCGGGTGAAGTTGCGGGGGTCATAGTCGTTGCTCCCAAACCGACTCTGGAGCCGGACAAATGCGAACAGGCCGCCTGCCAACACCGCCGTAAAGAGGGTGCATTTTAGGCCGCTCCCCGTCAGGGCGCTGCGCCAGCACACAAGGGGTGAGAAGTAGATGGCGCCCATGGTGGCCTTGCCGGTCATGCCGTCGGCGGCCAGCCACTTCTGGTAGCCAATGGTGAGCTGGCTGATGAGGCCGCCCAGATAGAGCAGCGCCGCCACACCCAGGATCACGGCGAGGACGATCCCCGCTGCGCGCACAGACTTACTTTTCATCGCATCAACTCCCTTCGTCTGCCCCCTCCCCCGCTCCGAGTCCGAGGGCATCTTCCAGATCCGGCAAGCTGATCTCCCGCAGCTGCGCCCGGCCGCCTATGTACCTGTCCACAAACTGACTCTGCCAGGGGTAGCACAGGATCTCATACGGCGCGCCGCTGTGCTCCAGTGCTTGCCTCACCCGCACCAGGCGGGCGATGTCGCCGTCCAGGTGGGAGAGGATCAGGGTGTCTCCATTCTGCGCGTCGTACTCCATCACGCCGGGCATTGTTACACGCATCCCCTCGGGGAACACGGCTGTGAGCACCTGCTCATGCCAGTCTGGGAGCGTCAGGATGCGGAGGAGCCGGGTTCCCTGCTCCGTCATGGGGATAAAATGCACATGGGGATAGATCCGGTCGAAACGCAGCTCCATTCGTCTGCTCTTGTCAGACTCCAACAGGGTCTGCAGCGCCAGATCCATGTGTTCTCCCAGAAGGATGGCATGGTCTGCCCGGGCGGGGCCTGCATTCATGCGGGCCAGTTCCTCCAGATGTCTGGCGGTCTTAAACTCGCCCATTCCACTCCACTTCATCACAGTGTCCCTTGTGTTGTAGACAGCGTAACAAAACCCTGGGCAGAACAACGCACCAGTCAGGCGGGTGAAGATGGTCTTGTTCATCTCAGTGTTGTCCAGTTGCTTGACGGATTTTGCCGTATAAAAGCAGGCACATTCCGGCACAACCTGCCGAATCGCCCGTTTCTGAAGGGGCGGCAGCAAGAATGGACGCATCTCCACGCCAGCTCCCATACAGGCCGCCACTGATTCCGCAACGCGGTGATTCCTTTCCACATGGCTTGCGCTTCCAGAGAAACGGTGTCCGCCGGTGGCTGTCAGATACCAGTCGAGGGCTGCCGGGTGGAGGGCCTGCAGGAGAGGCAGGGCACTCTTATAGAGCCGGATTGTCCGTCTGTTCCCCTTTCCGCTGGTGGTGAGCATTTTGCAGGAGCCGAGGTCTGCCCCGGCGGGAGTTCGGAAGTGCTGCACCACTTCCAACCTTCTGACCAGTTCCTCCAGCGTCCGAATACTCCCCAGCAGATGCAGGGAGCGATGTGGGTATTCCCCGCAGATGGCCAGCAGAAGCAACAGACGGTAGGCGTGGCTGCCGGGCCGGAGTGTGATCATTTGGACTGCCCGGGGGCATCGGGATTTAAGGCATGGCTGTTTCTCTCTTTGCCGCAAATTGTCTCCCGGTCGCGCTTGGAAACCCCTTTCTTTTCGGGAATCTTTCGATGTTTCGGAAGTACGTGCGCCTTCGGCCCGGAAACGAGCTTAAAATCCCGTATTTTTTTAGTCCCATATTTCGCTCGTTTCATATAGCATCTCCTCCTTCAAATCGTCTGCCTGCGCCGCTGCCAGCCACTCCGGGAACCGGCTCGCGGGCACTACATACACCTCTGTGCAGTCCAACTCTCCGGCGGCGCTGCAGTAGTAGTGGGCGCACCGCCGGGGGGCGTCATCCGGCATCAGATAGAGTGTAACGATGTCGGTCACCATGTTGACCTCAATGTTGTCATGGTCACGGTAGGCCCGCTCCGGCCGGTCGTGCTGATACACATGCCGGTAAGCCAGCACACAACTGTGGTAGAGCGCCGGCGGTTTGCCGTCGAAATAGCGGCGCAGCGCGGGATAGAGATACTGCTGGATGTAGATGGGCGAGCCCGTCCCCTTCTTCGGAAGGAGCGCGGGGATCTTCAGCAGGAACCAGCCTCGCTTAGCATAGCCCATCTCAATGGGCACGGTATCCAGCAGCATCTGCTCTGTCAGTTCCGCAGCCTTTGGGTGCCCGGTGTAGGCTGGAAGCACCCGTGCAAGCAGAGCCAGTTTCTCCACCTCAGCAGAGAAGGCGAATGCAGACCCGAAAGCGCCCGCCATGTCCTCCCGCTCCAAGAGGCGCCGTGTGCGGGCAAGTTCCATGGCCGCTCGCTCCATCCGGCGCTCAGCCCCGGACAAAGCCCGCCCAAAATCAGACTGCGCCATCTCGGCTGCCCTCGCTCTCTGTGTAAAAGCGCACATCGGGTACCTCCTGACCGTTGTAGTCCACCGTGGCAAATAGACACGGGACGTTCGGCAGCACCAATTCCTGCGCCATGTGGATATGGGGTAGGACAAAGATGTATCGCAGATCCTCTTGTGGCTGGAGCAGACGGGCAAGATGCTGCTCCCCGTCGTAGAGCACCACAATCTCATAACCGATGTCCTCTTTGAGAAAGAAAATTTGGGACGGATAGGTCGCTGGATAGTGAGCCATAGGCTCCACCTTGTCAATGAACTGCAAAAGTACCCATACCGCCAGGATCATACGCTGGTCTGGCTGGCACATGGGGTCCACGCCCAAATAGTACCCGCCGGAAATGTCATAGAGCAGCACATCCCGTTTCAGGCCCCGGATGATCTTCTCTGCCGTCTGGGGCGGCTTATCCTTCAGCATGCGGATTACCTGCGTCTTAGTAAGCGCTCCATACTCCGTCAGCCAATGGATAATGAATTGTTCCTCCTGCAGCAGCATGGGCCGGTCACCTCTCTTCCTCTGTGCGCATATTCAGCAGGAATGCGTATTTCGTTTCTTATGCGTGTTCCCTCACGGTATAAAGCCAAGGCCTGCGGGAGATGCTCCAGCAGCAGTCCTACAAATTTGGCGTCCAGTTTCACGCCGGCGAGGCTGGATAGATGACCACAGGTGCGCCGGACGCTCCACGGCCGCTTATAGGGACGGGGCGAAAGCAGGGCGTCAAAGACATCGGCTACCGCAACCAGTTTCGCATGAGGATGGATTTCATTACCACGCAGGCCCAGGTAGCCGCTGCCGTCCAGGCGCTCATGGTGCTGGAGCGCCACGGCGGAAGCGGTTCGCATGACGCCGTGGGTATGGATCAGGATATGGGCGCCGATGGCAGTGTGCATCTGCATGATTGCGCGCTCCTCAGCGGTCAGCGGGCCTGGCTTGCAAAGGATGGAGGCAGGGATGGCTGTCTTGCCGATGTCGTGGACAAGGGCGGATTGAGTGACCGTCCTCACCTCGGAGTCCGGAAAACCGGCCAGTTTGGCCAGCAGTTCTGAAAGTGCTGCCGTCCGGCGGCAGTGTGCCTGTTCTGCGGGAGGCAGAGGTCCTGTGAGATTCATAAAGCTGCCCTCCTTACTTAAAAATACTGTGAAGTCATGGTGTGCATATTTCTATGGAGCCGGATTGCTTGGTGGAGGAGCATTATCTGCTTTGTCCACCTCACCGTCCGGCACAGCGGCTGCATCGGCGGTATTTGCCACGGCCTTCAACTCGTTGAGCATGGCCTCCAGTTCAGCACGATCAGTCGTGATCATCTGCTGCTCTTCACGGGAGGCCTTGATGATGACCGGCACTTTATTGCTGTTGCTGGAGATCAGCGCCTCGCCGCGCTCGAACTGGGTGATACTGCGGATCTCAGTCCGGGTGAGTTTCAGGACATCCTTGACATACTCAGCCTCGTCCGGCTCCAGGTTCAGGATAATCTTTGTCTTAGAGTTATTGAGAATGGATCTTCCGTAGCGGCCATCCTCCAGCCCGAAGAAATCGGACAGGTCCTGTGTGGCCGCAACAGCGCCTCCGCCATAGCCGCGGATGATCTTAAAAATCTCCAAACAAAACTCGGCCGCCTGCTTATTTGCCGAGCCACCGATAAGTTTCCAGATCTCGTCGATAAATACCATCTTCTTCTTGGTACGGTCAGCCTTCACCTGATCCCATACATAGTCCAGCGCAATCATCATGCCCACGGGGAGCATCTTGCCCTTCAATTCGGAAATATCCAGGACAACATAGCGATTCCGCAAGTCGATGTTCGACTGACGATTAAAACTCTGGGCGCTGCCGGTGACGAAACGGCTGACGATTGTATGGCCGGCGGGTGGTCAGTGGACTCTCCTTGAGCACTTCATAAAGGTCACAGGATGGGCATGGTCTTGACTTTCCCGCTGCCAGAGTCCTCATAGATTGAGCTGTTATCATGGGTGATGCCGAATTTTGCATAGGTCTTGACCAGAGCCTCGTCCAGCATCTGCTCCTCTTCATTGGACATATCCGGAATCAGGAGGGAGAAGAAGATCATCAACTGCTGAATCTTTTTCGCCAGCATAGAGTCGATGTCGCTATAATCCAGCTCGTCGATCAGTTCCATCTCCGGTGTGAGGGTGGGCCGGATCTCCATGACATTGATGCAGGCGCTGGAGCCGGGGGCCAGTTTGATGTAGGTACCACCGATCTTGTGGCAGGCCCGCTTGAACTCATGGCCTTTAAGCGGCGCCAGGATATAGCACTGAACGCCGCGCATTCTTAATCTTAACGACATCAATTGCATAGTAAAGGTCTTGCCAGCGCCTGAAGTGCCGCAAATGGTGAAGTTAGCGTTTTTATTGACTTTAGTATTGAATGGGTCCACGATGCACAGTGAGTTGTTGTGCCGGTTGAGGCCCAGCAGGATGCCGTTGTCATCCGAGAGTTCAAAACTCGTGAACATATAGGTGGATGCCGCCCCTGATGTGAGCACGTTGCGCTTAGACTTGTGCTCCAGGCTGGGGTCAAGGTAGAGGAACGGCATGGTGGAGCGCAGCGCCGCCTCCTGCTGGAACAGACAGTCCCCTACTTGGATGTCCATGGACTTCATGAGGTCGGTCATCTGCTGCTTTCGCCACTGAAGTTCGTCAAGGGTGGGGGCGGATACCGTAATGAGTACTGTCATGTAAAACAGGTCCTCATTTCGGCTGGACAGCCCCTGCTTGATGTAGTAGCCAGCCTGGATCGAGCCGGCCAGTTCCTCATAGTCCGTGGATGTGTCCTGCAATTCCCGCAACTTGGTGCGGTTGAGCCGGATGCGCTGTGCCACCCGGTCGATGGTCTTGCCGCGGATCTCCCGGCGCAGGTGCAGATCCACATCGACGCCCTCGCCAGCATTGATCAGAGAAGACATCCAACCGCCCCGTACCTGCTGAGGGAACCCGCTCTTGCGGATGTAGAGATAAGTGTAGTACATACCGTCCATGACGATATAGCCCGGATGGCTCAAATCGAGGCCACGGGGCGCTACGAAGTTGACTGCACGGATCTTTGGGACTGGATCGACTCCCACCACTCGTTTCTTGGCCGTCATGGCGTCCACCACCACACGGTTAAGCCGGCTCTGGAAGGGGTCGTCCACGCAGGAACGGCGGTTGAAGTACATGTAGAGGATCTCCGCCACAAAGGCATCTTCATCCTTGGGCTGCACAATACTGTTGCCGCACTGGGCAAAGTAAGTCCTGGCGTTCTGCGTCACCGTCTGAAGGGCTGCGTAGACCTCCCCGTAGTCGGTGTCCGACTGACGGCGCACTGCCTCATACTGGAAAATCAGGAAGAACCGGCGGGTCAGGGCCTCCCGGCTTCCCTCCTCCTGGATGAAGCGGATGGTGCCCTCGCCCAGTTCCCGGCAGGCGGGCACATCGTCCTTCTCAATGTCCGCCTCCAAACCGGCCACATACCTGTCTGAGTCGGCCTTGCGGGTAACGGACTTGAATTGCAGGCGCATGGGCGAGATTTTAAGCCAGCTTGCAAAAGTGGAAATGATGCCCCACTGCTCCTCATTGGAGCGGAGCAGGAAATTGATGGGCTCGATCTCAAGGATCTTCAGATAGCGTCCATCTGTGGTTTCAATGATACCGTTTCGAATTTCTTTGAGCGGAATGTAGTCCTGGACGAACTCCAGATGCTCGCCCTGATTTCCCCTGCCGGGCGGGGCCTTTCGACGGCGGGTGTTTCTTATGCGTGTCTGTTGTGCCATAACGATACCCTATCCTCCTGTAATGGAGCTGGCGACGCCGCATCCAGAACAGAACGATGTGCGTGGCAAATTGGAGGAGGGAATCTCCCCCTATTCCCATAAGCGCGAATACCCCCAGCGGCAGCAGCGTCATGGTCATAACCACGACCTTTGCGGTGACCGGCAGGTGCATCCACATCAGTTCCGGGTAGCCCACAAGCAAGAGCAGAAACACAGCCTCTATCGTGTTGCGGGTCTCCAGCATGCCGCCCAACAGCTTCCCGGAATCGGTGTAGTTGGGCGGAATTGTATAGACATTGCTGAACTCTCGGTCATCCACTGGTGCCGGCCTCCTCCACATCAAGAGCTGCTGGGACAAGATCGCCCTCCAGGTCAACATCATTCCTGCGGCGGTACTGGGTCACATAGTCAGGTGAGTTGAGAACCACGCCTGTCCCGCTGGCGCAGTGGACCCAGAGTTTATTTCCATTGGCATCCTTTCCCGCATAGAGCAGGACGTGGTTGACAGGGACGGTGCCAGGCACCGCCATAAAGCCCAGGTCACCGGGAAGAAGTTCTTCCTCTGTGATGGCATGGGTAGCGTCCCACTGGTTCCAGGTCCCGTCATAGAGGGTGACACCCAGGGCCGTCTGGTAAACCCATTCCGTAAAGCCTGAACAGTCGAGTCCGTAGGGCCGGATCGTCCCTGTACTGCTTGAGCCTGCTGCAGTAACCAGTTTTGGGGTGTTCCACTCGCTGTTCCAACCTGGGGCGCTCTTCCCGCCCCAGAAGTACGGGACCCTGCCGACCAGAGACAGGGCGCATCGCATCAGTTCCTTTCGTTTACCGCTGCAGTCCAGGCTGGCGGAAGAGATTCAGTTCTGCATCACTGATGGGCGGGACACTGCCGTCGCTGGAGGTGCCGTACATAGTCATCTTCAGGGCATTGGACATATTGAGGATGGCCTCACCGTAGGTGATATCGAACTGGTCATATGTGGCGTCCACATCCACTCCGAAGGCATCCAGAATCACGGACTGATCAAAGGGGTGGATGGTACAGATGACATATTCCACTGTCTCCATCTCTGGCTCCTCCGTGTCTGACTCACTGCTGTCCCCTGTCCCGTCTGAAGTTTCCCCGCTGTCCACCGGGACCTGCGCCTCCTTCACCTCATAGGTTACGGTATACATTTGATCGGCCACCGCATTGAGTTTGCTCTGCAGATCTGCCTTTGTGGTGCCCCGCTGGCCCATGGATGCGGAATAAGCCGCCAAGGCGTAGCAGGTATCGTAGTCCGCAGATACGAGGGCGTTGTTGACAAGGGCCTGCATGGACAACTCATAGTCGTAGCCGCCGTCCGCTATGATTTGATCCACCTTGGCCAGGGCGGCATCATAACCGGCCTGGATACAGTCCGACACCACAGCGGACAGGTCATCGAAATTGGCGGATACCTCCGTCGGCCCGTTGGGGTCGACTGTGGATGGATCTGTACGGAAGATATTGTTGAACACGATGGATGGCAAGGAAACCACCGCGATGATAATGAAGAGAAGGAACAGGCAGATGAAAACGAGGATCTTGAACAGGGTATGCCTGAGCGACCATGCAGCTGACAGGACTGCGCCCCACGGGCCGCCGACTGCAGTGCCTGCTGCAATTCCTGACACCGCTTTTCCGGCCTCTGCCCCCGCCTTGACTGTCGCCGCAGCCGCATTAGCCGCAGCCTCTCCCGCAGCAGAGCCAGCGGCACCCGCGCCGCCTGCAGCTGCGCCAAACTGCTTTGCTGCATCCGCTGCTTGCTTCATTCCTTGTAAATAGTTGTCCTGCCCATCGCCAAATCGCTGTTCTTCAGACAAGGGGATCACCTCGCTTATGATAAAAGGGCAGGCAGACGCGTCCGAAGTTGGATGCGTCTGCCTGCAAATTAGGGTTTCTTCCGATTGGGCGGCTTTCGCTCATTGACAGGCCGCTTCTGAGGCTGTGTGTATCGGGACGGTGTTGATTTATAGCGCATGGTCTCCACTGTCGTCGTCTGCAGCTTGTCGCCGTCATAGACCGGCTTTCCGTCCTCATAGACGGGCCGGCGCTCCACGGCGGGAGTGCCGGGAATGGCATACCACTGGCTGCCGCCGCTGTCCTCGAACACATGGTAGTCGCCACGGGGCGCCTGATACATAGTCCGGTCGTAGAAGGCCGTCCCGGTACCGTCCTCGTGGCGCACCTCCAGAATGCCGTCGGCGGACCGGGAACTGTCCACGGATACCACCGGCTGGTCGAAGCCAGGCATGAACTGACCAAAGAGCGCTGCGTTGTACTGGGCGGATGGGCTCAGGCCGCCGCCCGATGGCGCCGGTGTCGCCGGCTCGAACTCCGGGACGGCGGCGGCCGGCGTCATCGCGTACCAACTCAGGCCGTCCGCACCCTGGATAACCTCATGGGGCGCATCCGGCTCTTGGAAGTAGGCGCTGCTGTACCAAAGGCTGTTACCACCATCTGGGTAACTGGCTTCCAAGGTGCCATCGTCCACCTGCCGCAACAGAGTGCCCTCCGGTGCGCTGGGGAATGCCTCAGACACTTGTGCTGCCTCAGACACATCGCCGGTAAAGGCAGGAGTGGCATAAAATGCACCCATGCCCTCCCCTGATGCGACCTGATACCACTGGCTTCCATCGGCGGCTGCAACCACCGTGTGTGGCGTGTTGGGCACCTCATGCTGGGCTGCGCTGTATAGATCCACCTTAGCCTGCCGCCCGTCCGGCGTGGTGGCGGTAGTACTGATGTGGCCGCCAGTAATCTGAGTACCGGAATAGGTCATATTAGCCATCGAACCGCCCGCCAGTTGGGGCAAATAGCCGGAAATGCTGCGATCTGCTATCTCACCGCCGATGGTTCCGGATACGTTGGGCGGCCGCGTGGCCACAGAGGAGATGGAGTTTGGCGTCAGCGTGGCTCCATTGCGGGCCGCCATGCCTCCGAAGGCCCTGCCTACAAAGCCCACACCGCCGCCCGCGCCCATACGGCTCCCGCCGTCCACAACGGCGTCGCGGACAAAGCTGTTAGGCCTGTAGCGGTTCATAAAGCCGGACAGGATTCCGCCCGCGGCGACACCCCCGGCCGTGCCAGCAGCAGAGCCGGCACCGCCCCGCGCTCCGCCTCCAAAGACAGATGCGGCATTCCCGCCGCCTTTGGAGAAACCGGTCAGCACCCGGGCTGCCATCAACATCTCCATTCCCATACTACTGCCGGTCTGGGCGACAGACAGGCCCAGTGCCGCCAGATAACTGTCACATTTCTGGGCAATCTTCAGCAGTGCAAGAGCGCAGAAGAGCCATAGAAAGACGTTGCCCTGGCCGTTGGTCAGCGCGCCGCCGTTTGCAATGAACTGGCCAACCGACGAGTTGAAGGCGCGCAGGAACCACACATTGAGCACCAGTAGCAGAAGTTGGGAGCCCACCATTCGGCACCAACTCTGGAAGACCCGGGAAGTGGCTTTGGACGCGCCCATTGCGTATGCAAGCGGCGAGGTATAACAGAGAACGCCCACCAGCACATACCGCTCCACAGTCTCCAGCAGCAGTTTGAAATAGTTCCACGCTAATGCGATCATCAATATGATCAGAAGAATCATGCCCACCACCGTGGCAACGGAGACTATGGTGGTCAATCCATTTGTGAGCGCCTGCTCGATCCCTGCGAAGGTAAAGTCACCAGGATCCAGTGTGGAGTCCATGAGTGCCGTGTAAGGCGCCCGTGCGATGTCCAGGGCAAGACTGAAGATGGGTTTTGCATAGGCGATTAGGAATCCAAAAATAGCGCCCCGCGCTAAGATGGTGAGCGGATTTTCCGTTTCCCCCAGCGGGCCGCTGAAGGAACGGAATATCTGCCAGGTCGCCACAAGGAAGAGCAGTGCCCAGGCCGTATACTGGATGATGGTGTAGGCGCTTACTGCGAAGGGGAAATATTCCTCCATCGCAGTCATATCTGTACCCAGCGCACCTATGAACACTCCAGAGATGGCGTCCATGATCTGGGTCATCACGCTTGCCACCCAAGTCGCTATGCCCTCAAAGATCCAATCTAACATGGTTTCGTTTCCTCAATATAGATGGGAGCGGCACATTGGCCGCTCCCATCACTGATCGTTCTGCTTAGTAGCCTGTCCGGGGCAGGGTCGGGACCGGACCGCCGCGGTAAATGATGGTCACCCACCGGTCGGTCGCCTGAATCCACTGGTTCTGCCACATACCGCCCACATCGCACTTGTTGGAAAAGCGGTATTCGTGGGGCAGGCTGGACAGGACATCGCAGTAGATATACGGTGTCTCCACCTGCCGGAAGCCGCCGGGGACGCGGCCGAACAGGAAGGTGACCTGGGTCACATACTCGTTGGAGGCCAGCCCAAGTGCCGCCGGTGAGGCATCGAGAGTGTAGTTCTGCAAAGTGTTCAGGTTGTCTGCCAACACCCGCTGGGTATTGGAGAGGTTGGTCTGGAACACGACTTTGTAGTTCAGCCGGGTCGAGTAGGTGCCGGTGATAATCTTATCCAGCCGGACGGCATCAGTCGGCAGCGTGTCGCGCCAGTAGAAACTATCCAGCGGCACAGTTGAGTTGTTCCCAATATCCTTAAAGGTATAGCGAACCTCCTGGCCGGGCACGACTTCCGTGTAACCGCTCTTGTTGATGGACACGTTGGTATAAACACTCTCGTTCAGGAACTCGATCTGTACGATCTGCCCCTCATGCTCCAGGTAGACCGTCACCTCTTCGTCGCTGACGGAGTAATACTGGGGACTGGACACCTCTTTCACAATGTACCGGCCCAAAGGCAACGGCTTGGAGACTGCCAGGCCTCTGCTGTCGCTCTCGATGGTATCTACAAGGGCATTGGCCTTGTTATAAATCTCAAATACCGCGCCTTCCAGCGGTGTGCCAGCTGGGAAACCATTGATGGCATTGTCGTCAGCGGACTTCTTCCAAATCTGGATCTGGGCCGTGATGGGGGTGTTCTCCCATTCGATTTCAGTGGTTGCCCCGTCCCGGATGTAGACGGTTTTCAGTTCGTCATCCACCAGATACCCCTCATTTTCCAACTCACGGACGTAGTAACGCCCACTGGTGAGGTCCTCTACATAGACATAGCCACGGTCATCACTGACATACTCTCCGATTGGGTTCCTATTGCTGTCATACACCAAAAAGTGTACGCCATAGATGCCCTCGCCAGTAGTCGCGTCAACCTTGTGAATGAGAAGACCGCTGAAAGCCTCATTTTCAATGCGGATGGTAGTTGTTTTCCCATCCTCCACCTCAAAATAACGCGGGGTATCATCTAAGCGGTAGCCCTCACCTGCTTCGATCTCAACAGCATAGTAGGCACCGTCCTCAAGGGATAAATACGCACGGCCGTTTTTGTCGGTCGTGATGGTGTCGATCAGTTCATCGTCGATTTTTCTGATTTCAAAGGTGGTGTTCGGAATCCGCTTGCTGGTTCGATTGGCGTCTACCTTCAGAATCTCAACACCGCCAACAGGGTTGTTATAGAACGTGAGGGTCTGGGTATCCTCTGGATTAACCTCCACCGTCTGGGTCTGAGTTGCAGGATCAATGGTGTATCCTGAGATGGTCTTGGTCTCCTTGACCACGATGGTACCTGTGACGCCTGAGATGCGGATCTCGCCGTTCTGATCAGTGGTGTAGAGGCCCAGGCTGGACAGGTGCCCGTTAGCGTCATCTACATAGCCCCCGTCCGCATAGGTCAGTTCAAACTCCACCCCAGCCAGCGGTTCCTTCGTCACAGAATCCAGTTTGCGGATGACAAGCGTGCCCTGCTTGCTGTTGTAAAACCTGAGCGTCTGCACCTCGCCGGACTTAATCTCAATGCTCTTGGGGGCGGTGTCCAGGACGTAGCCCTCCAGGGTCTTGACCTCGCGGGCGGTAATGGTGGTGCCCGGCTCCAGATCGTCGATGACGATACGGCCATTCTCATCGGTGATATACTCGCCGTTGGAGGGGCCCACCACCGCGCCGCTGGAATCCGTCACGAGGAAAGTCACACCCTCCAAGGGCGTGGTGGTGCCCTCGATATACTTTTCAATGACCAGGGTGGTGCTGGGGGTGTTGTAGAAGGTCAACGTCTGTGTGTCATTGGGGTTGACCTGGACTGTCTGGGTCTGGGTAGCGGGGTCAATGGAGTATCCGGGGATGGTGGCTGTTTCAGTGACCACCAAGGTACCTACCACTCCATCAATCTGGATCTTGCCGTCCTTGTCGGTCTTATAGAGGCCGTTACTGGAGATGTAGCCGTTTTCGTCTGGCACATACTCGCCGGTGCTGGTCGTCACTTTGAACGTGACACCTTCCAGAGGTTCACCGGTGAGGGAATCCCGCTTGTCGATGATGAGCGATCCTGCCTTAGAGTTGGTGATGACCACCGTCTGGGTATCGCCGCCCTCCCCGATGACCACATTGGTGGATGCCTGATCCATAACATATCCGGACGGGCTCCGGATCTCCGAAATGACGTATGCGCCGGGTGCCAGATTGGTGATGTGGATCTCGCCCGCCGAATCGGTAGTAAAATTCCGTTTTGGGTCAATGTGGGTCTCAATGACTCCATCCAGGCCCACCTCGCAGCCGGCGGCTGTAGTCCCCGGAATTGAGCCCCGGCCGCGGCTGTCCCGTGGAACGATCCTGTTTCTGAATGATCAGCTCACCCTTCGGCTGATTCTTGAAAGTGAGGGTCACGGTCCGCCCTCTTTGATCTGCACTGTCTGAGACTGGGTATCAATGAGGAATCCCGGAGGGCCTGGGTCTCCGTCACCACCACGCTCTTGCCGGGGCCAGTCCCTCAATCCGGATCTCGCCGTTTTCATCGGTCCGATAGATGCCATTGGAGTCCCAATCAGGGTGCCATCCGCATAGGTAATCTTGAATTCCGCATCCGGCAGTGTGATAGAGGGATTGACAGAACAAACCTTCCGGACAAGCAAACCAGATTTATCCGAATCGGACGGTGATGACACTTTGCTTCACCACTGAACGTTGACTGGGACGGATTGCTTATACCATGGGACGGTCAGAATAGCGGTTGCCGAATGCGGTTCCGTTCTTTCCGGACTTTCGACTGGAAGCCCGACGGCACCGCTGCGTTGAGGGGACGTTTTCAAATTGCACCTCTTGCTCTCGCCGCCGTGGAGGATGACTGTCTGCTTGGTGGGTTCCTTGAGCTGGAAACCGGGGGCGGGCGCCACCTCCTCGATGGTGAACTCGCCTGGTACAGGCGCTGGCCTGCTCATGGAGACGAATCTCGCCATTGGCGTCAGTGGTAATCTCACCGAAATCGTAAGACTCAGGCGCATCAGCCTCGCCAGTGGAGGTGTACGTCACATGAAAACGCGCCCCTCGACGGGCGTCGGCGACGCTGTCCACTTTATAGATTGTGAGTTCAGGTGCCTTATGGTCCTTGAACACCACCTCTTTTCATCACCGGCATTGAGGGTGATGGTCTGCACTCTGTCGGCATCCTTGTCTGGGAGATAGTAAGGCGCCGGGACGGACAATTCTGTGATCTGATAGGTGCCTGGCTGTACCCGAAGGGTGACGGTTCCATCCTGGCCGGTGGTCACGTCATGCTGATAATCACCGTCAATTGCCTCAATCCGGAACACGGTGCCGGGTATCGGGGTGGTGGAGTCCGCAGCGTCTACTTTAGCGATGGTGAGTTGGGGCTGCTTGAGGTTATCAAAAATCAGCTGACGGTTGTCGCCAGGGCCCAGCCAGATGGTTTGGGTCGGCTCTGCTGCCACTACATAGGGGTCCGGTACGGAGATCTCAGTCACCTCATAACTATCAACAGGGAGACCAGTCAGGGCGGCTGTCCCATCCGGCCCGGTGGTCACGTCTGTGTGGTAGCCATGGTGGATGCCCTTGACCTCGAACACCGCGCCGGGAACCACTTCCCCGGTCTGCCCGTCCCGCTTGAGGATGGTGAGGGTCGGCAGCATCTGATCCACCGCCGTGACCGTGACGGTGCCGCCGCCGTCCACGGTGGCCTGATCCACATGGGCGATGACCGGCTGCTGCAGTTTGGCATAAGGAGCCGGTACGGATACCTCGAAAAAGGCGTACATCCCCTCGGTGACGTTGGGAACGATGATGCTGCCATCCGCGTCGGTGGCCTCCGTGGCAATCACTTGGCCGTCCTTGACCACATTGAACACAGCGCCTTCGATGGGGTTGTCCGAGTCATCCAGCTTGATCAGTTGAACTTTGACCTTGGCGTCGTTTTCAAAAATCAGGTCAACATCATGCTTGCCATCCCAATAGAATTCCTGACGGACCTTATCGGGATCGCTGCTGGTGGTGTAGCCATTCGGCGGAGTAAGCTCTGTCGCAACAAATGACCCAATAGGCATAGCGTCCCAGGGAACGTCCTCCAGGTAGCCCCCAGCACCGGTGATGTAGGTGCCCGTGAACTCGTTGTCCACGCCCTCGATCTTGATGACCGCGCCGGCCAGGTATGGTGGGGTCGTCCGCATCGACTTTGCGGATGGATCCCTCACTGGTGATGATTGGCGTATCTGTAAATGTGACGACTACGGTCTCCCCGTTGGAATCGGGCAAAACCACATACTGAGGGCCGGGATTGTCGATTTGGTAATCTTCCGGCGGGTCCAGTTCCGTCACCGAGTAGGTAGAAGCCTCAAGGTTTGTGAGCGTGACGGTGCCGTCACGCCCGGTAACGACTTCCTTCTCAAAGGTCCCATTTGCGTTTTGCACCAGGAAACGGGCGCCAGGGAGCGCAAGATTGGGATTGGTCGCATCCACCTTTTTGATGGTGAACTGATACCGCTCCCGGGTAACGGTCAGGTCACCAATAATGATGCCCTGAACATCGTAAGCCGGGTGCTGGGCGGTGCCGGGTCCAGCGTAGTCGTATTCATAGACGGTGCAGTCGCCCCACACCCCCTGGGCACCAAGATCCAGGATGTACTGTGCGCGATCCCGCAGTGTAGTTCCGTCTACAACGTCATCAATGCTGGAGTAACTGGTGTGCTCCAGATTGTTATAGACGTACATGAGCTCCTCCGCACAGGCAGCCACCGGATCGGAGAAGAGGTTTTCCTGATAGCGCCAGACCACCGCCTGCACCCAGGCGTTCATGGTCCAGGTATAGTCGGAACTCCATGTTTCATCGACACCGAGGGCTTTTGCCTGATCGGTAAAGATGCCTCGGGAGTGGGCGTAGAAATAGGCCATCATGGTTTTTACGGTGGGATCGGTGATCTCCCGGGGATTATTCCATTCATGGCCTTCCAGTGACCAGCCCATCCCGCCGCCGTGATCGGCGCAGAACCCCATGACTGTATCACCATTGAAATCAAATTTCATTTGGTGGAGCCAGCAGGTACTAAGGGCAGCGGACTCATAATAGACACCGTTATGGGTGCAGTCCTCCATGACGATGGTATTCGGGCCCGCCGCAAAAGCGGTATTGGGCAGGAGTCCGAGCATGCAGATAAGCGCCAGCAGGAAACAAATGAGGCGCTTTGGCGCAGCAGGAATTTGTTTCAGTTTTTCCATGCAGATAAACTCCTTTTCTCGAAAATTTATCATAAAAAAGCCTCCCAGCTGTTGCTGGAAGGCTTTCCACGATTGAGGTACTATGCGTATGGATTGATGGTGCTGGACATTCCGACAAACAGATAGCAGTAGGTCACCCCCTCATGCCGCACGACACCGACGCCTAAGCTGTCCGCTTTCGGGTCAATCATTGCCCGAAGGTGTCCGGGAGAGTTGACCCAGTTGTTCACTGCAATTCTGGGCACTTCCTCCGGTGCAGCTCCTGTGAACACAGTGAGATTGCAGTTAAACCCGTGTGGATACCCGTGTGCGAGAACCAACTCACACTCTTCCTGGCTGTCATGCCAGGTATTACGCCGGGTGGCGTAATCCTGTGCTGCATCCATGAGCGACTGTTCGGCTGGAGCCGTGGACAGGCCATATTCCTGCCGGACCTGGTTGACAAGTGCAAGGATCTCTTTTCGGACCTCCAAATTATCTGCGTAATCGGTTCCGGTTCCGAAATCCGGCCGGTCTCCGACAGCACCGGATACCGTGACCGTGAGATTGCCCTGCTCCCCGTCTGCCGTAACAGCGAAAACCCTTGCGGAACCGGGCGATTTTGCAACCGCGACCCAATTCCCGGCAATCTGCTCTACCGCAAGGACATCAGGATTACTTGACACCAATTCAAGAACCGTATCCGACGGATAAACCATCAGGCCGCTTCGTGTTCCTACCTCCAGGACGTTCCCTTTATAACTGCTGATAGAAACGGCTGCTTCATCTGCTCCAGCTGATGTTCCCTGGTCGATTCCAGTCAACGTGCGATACAGCATGACCGCAAGATCACCGCGTGAAACAGTTCCCTTAGCCGTCATGGCAGACGTGATTAGGCCAAGATCACAGGCGACGCTGCAAGCGCTGTTGTAATCCCACATCAAGTCCGGCAGATCCAGATACCGCAGGATCACACGGTACAGGCGGCCGCAGGCGTAACAGGGTCCTCTGCCCCGAAGAGTTCTCCGCCGTATCCGGCCATGAGGCCATGATAGGCGCAGTAGCCGACATACTGCCGGGCCCAGTCAGGGACATCCTGAAATTTGCACTGGGCGGCGTAGAAAACACGGTTACTTTCTACCTGCTCCAGATCCGCCGTGAATCCGGGCAGAATCGTGGCCAGATGGGCGCGAGTCAGTGGGGCGTCGAAGTTCATATTTCCCTCCCGTCCCCGACCAGTCCCGCTACTAGGTACTGCGACGCGGTTTTAGTTCTTCGTTGCTGCTTTCCGCCGCATACGCCGGCAGAGCAAAAAGCGCAAGGGTGGCAGTGAGCAGCAGGATAGGCAGTTTACGCATACTGATTCCCCTTTTCTTGATATTTGATTTTATTACATCGACAAGGGGGGGTTTGCAAAAGGTCACTCAGGAAACTTCCCGCGCCTGAACACACCAGCGCATCTCCGGTACGTTACGAACACAGGTAATCAGCGTGATCATGTTCTCACTGGATCGGCCAAGTCTTGAGAAGTCGGTTTCTTCGATCTGTCCCACATAGAAAACCTCATAGGTTCGCGTGCCGAGTTTTGTGGTGTAGGTGATCTTATCTCCGTCCTCCAGAGTATGGATCTGTCCAAAATGATTGGCGACGCCGCGGTTATGGCCAGCCAGACCGACATTGCCATCCCAGCAGGACGTTGACTTAAAATGTCCGGCACCTTTGGCAAGGCTCTCCAGGCTCTCGTCTTCATAGACTTTTACGGACAGCCCCAGGGAGGGGATCTTCAGCCTTCCCAGACTGCCATCCTCATAAAAAAGGCCATCCGGCAGGGTGAACTTGTTACTGCTCAGGCTGGTATCCTGCGCTGGCGTGCTGTCATCATAGGAAGCCGGAGGGAGGTAGATTGTCTCCCCGCTGATGGTGCTCCCGGTCGATGTGCTGGCCTGGGGAATCAGAGTTGTCCCGGCCCCGGGCAGGTAGGATTCTGGGCTGCCGAATGGCGGTGCAATGATGGCGGTATTTTTACTGCGGTCGATGTTGCTGCTCTCCGTGGCCCCACCACCAACGACAATCACTTGGTCAACAGAGGTGGGGGGAGCATACATGGGGCCGTCCGAGTCGTCAAACTCATACTCCGCCGCCAGTGCCGGGGTCGCCATCATCGCCGTGACGGCTATCAGCAGCATTGCTGCTTTCAGCCAGTTCCTCATACATTTTTCGCTCCTTCCGTTTCATGATAAAGTACATTCCTCCAGTGCCAGCGCCAAGGGCTGCCAGCGCGGGCAATGCCACTATCAGCCAGTTCAGGCCTCCACTTTGGGACTGCCCCCCATCCATAGGCTCAACAGGCGTGCCGGTGAAAATGACGGTATAGCGGATCACTGTAACGCCGGTTCGGTAGACCTCACCTGTATAGTTGGCTGTGGTGGTGTATCCCGTCACATAACTGACTGTTTTGCTCCCACCATAGGTACAGACAGCAGTAAAGCGGTCACCAATCTCATAATCGTCGGCGTTGTAGGTGTTGTCCGTCTGCCACTGGACATCCTGGAGTGTCAGGGTTCTGCCACCCTCAGTGATGCTTTTTGGCAGATGGTTGAGGTCCTGGTTCGCCAGATTGGGGTAGGTTCTGGTGGCTGTGACCGGCTGGGTGCTGCTGCCATAGCCAGCAGCCTCGGTCTTGATGCTGTCCAGATCAAGGGTGAGGGTGCCGGTAAACCCTTCTTCCGTGGTGACCTCCTTCTCCTGGGGCAGCAGTGACAAGATTGTGTCCATATCCTTTTTGTCGCTGTCCACCTTCTCCTCCTGGGTGATGACCTGCGTCTCACTGCCGATGATGACCTCCCGCAGCACATCACTGCATTCGTACAGGAGGCCATCCCGCTCAAACTGCCCCATGGGAAGCGTGGAAGGGTCGGTGCTGGGCGAAAGATCATACACCTTGCGGATCTCTTTGTTCTCCTGGTCGAGAATAATGTCGACTGGGAGCATAGCGTCCGGATCCGTAACATCCACGCTGACCGCACCTACAGGCAGCGTCAGCATTGTCAAAAGCAGGAGCGATGCGGTGAGCGATAAGATTTTGTTCTTCACTGACATATCCTCCTCAGTTCTGATTTCGCTCTGTCTGGAATCATGGGGTCGAGGGCGTGTACTGACCGCCCTGAATCAGCGGCTGCAGGTAGGCGACCACAAAGCCCAGGGTATTGAGCACAATCCATGTCACGACAATTCTCTTCAACCAACTGGTCGCTTCAGCGACGGCCCGCTCATTGCGTGAGATCATCCGCACCAGCAGCGCAACTGCTGCAGCCGTGACGGCAACAATGGTAGAAATGCCCACAAGTTCGCCATAGACGTCAGCAATGATGGTGGAGAACCGCGTCCACATGGTGTCCGCTGCTGCGGCCGGCTGGGCGAAAAGCACCATCATATAGCAGGACACCATCGCCATCTGGAACCCATTGCGCAGCCGCTGTGATACCCTCACCCATCGGTTCCATCTGCTTTCATCTTTTTCCATTTCCTTCCCTCCTTTTCGTCATAATTGCAGCAAAGAGCCGCCTCGAAGCGACCGTTTCCAATCGTTTCAAGGCGGCTCTCTGCCGTCAGGTCCAGTTTTGGACGATATCAGGATAGCACATCTGCACTCCCCTTGTCATCCGCACCGACCTTGCCAATTTTCTGCCTTTTTTCTGCCATAGAATAGGACATCACCCCTCCAGCAGCGTCAAAAGTTCCAGCCATGCGTCCAGACAGCCGACCGGAGCCGTCCAAAGCCGGATGGAGAGGATGTTAACCGCCTGCTGGCGAAGGCGGTAATAATGCCGCTCCGAGATGTCCAGCCGGTATAGGATATCCGAGTGGCTTGGCTTGTCCGGCGTGATGAACGTCTGAAAGATGATATTATACATCAGCTCCCCGTTGCCCGGCTTATGGCGCAGGACGGTCAGGGCCTCGTTAATCCGATCAAGTAGGAGTCGGGACTTCCGGATACTGAGCAGACGGTGCTCCAATTTCGCATTTCCCAGCGCTACCTGCGTATCCACCACACTGAGCAGCGCGTCTAAGTCCTTCAGTGGCTGATCCAGTTCCTGAGCCACCTCACTGGGAAAGCACTCCAGGGCCCAAACGATGTCCCGATAGTGCTTGAGCATGACCTGGGTATTGTGGTACATATTCCGACGCAGTTCCTGCTCCGCAAGCCGCGCTTTCGCATTAGGGATGTCCGGATCACCCACAATTCCTCTGCGCTCCAGCAAATTGCGCAGCTGCTCTTTGGGAATCACGCTTTCCTGATTCGGCAGTTCACCACAAAGGGATGCCTTCAAATCTGCCATATTCAATACCTCCATCGTCCTGTTCCGCAGGTCCAGCCCGTGGCGAGAATCCGCGGAAAAATTCAAAATTCGGCGTCGCTGGAGAATTCCCTTGGCAGTCCTCCCTAACATACTCTAAAATCTTACCCAGAGAAAAATACGCGCGCGTATTATAGCAGTCCTCAGATGCAACACGGCGCTCAACCTGCTCCCGGGGCAGCACGGTACGGCTATACCAGGCGACCAGTTTGCAGATGCGGGCATGATCGCTCTGCTGTTTTTCGTGCGTATTGCCGTCTTTTTTGCGTATTTCTCGCAAAATGCGCTCGACTTCATCTTGGGATGGCAGGGTGAATTGTTCTCCAGTCGGATAGGCTGCGTTGAAGATGAGGCAGCCGAAAGCACCAGGCAGCTTATACAGCGGGAAGGCATCCGCATATTTTCTGAAAAAGCGCCAAACCTTCGTCTTTTCCCATCCCCAGCGCCTGCCAAGGGATTCCAATGTCAAAACAGCGCCGTACTGTCCAAACTGGACAGCTGGCGCTGAGTAGGAAAACGCATTGCTCGGCTCCTGCCAAACAGTGTGGCACCAGAGATCCAGCCATGCGTCTGCCTCAGCAAATTGATACTTGCGCTCTATAAGCCTCTGTGTGGCGTTTCTGGGCAGGCAGAGGAATCCATACCCCTCCGTCGCATAAACCGCCTCACGGCCCATACAGGGCTCGCCAGAGCACCTTACGACCCAGTCCATGACTTGATAGGTCAGTTTCTTTGTCTTCGCATCCAGCGTGTAAGAAATGTAGCCAAGTTCTGAGAGTTCGTCTATTAGTCCCAGGGCCTGTTGCCGTCGCTTAACCCCCAGGATGCTTTTCAGGCCGACAATACCTCCTGCCCATCCTCCGGCGTTTACCTTATTGATATAACCACAGTAGTGGGCCTGCCCATTTCGGAACGCTGCGCGGGAGGCCATGCGAGTCCAGGCGCCCATGACACCCTTTCCAGGTGGGATCTGATTGCGGGGTAGTTTTACCCATTGATATTTGAGCAGGCACTTCATCTCGTTGGCCTCCCTTCTGTATAGATTGAAAAAAGCCCTGCTCCGTGCTACACTGATAAACACGAAAGCGAGGCTTGATTAAAATGCTATATGCCTGTGATAATTGCCATTACTTGTTCCCCAGAACAGTTGAAAAGACCTGTCCTGACTGCGGGAAAACGACCATTCGCCCAGCAACCGACGAAGAACAAGAGGATTATAGAAAACGGCGTAATGAGAATCTTTGGACTGATGATAACGGTAGTTGTTGAGTTCTGCCAGCAAAGCCGATTTTCTGACTCACTACCCATGCAGTTTTTCTGCCTATAGCACATTTTTTATCTTTGTATATGAACTACATTTCTTGGGATGTATTTTACACACCACAAATATAGAATTACGCCCGAGGCTCGTAAGTCTCGGGCGTTTCTTTTGCAGTATTCTTTTGGGGTATTCTTTACTTGGTACATCCCCAAACCCCTTTAATCTTTTATATTGCAGCGGCCGTTTCTGCCAAAAGAGGCAAAATCGAAACGACTGCTTCCCCAATTATAACTGTACTATACCTACGTGCTATATCAGACCCTGTCTCAACTGGTGTAAAATTGGTGTAATTCATTAGGCAGCCATACCATCAAATCAACGATTTCCTAGGCATTACAGCGGTTTGGTGGGTTCTCTATGTATTTTCAATGCTTTTAAGTACAACTCGCACACCTCATTCTTGCCGGAGCCGTCTCCCTGCCTCCATTTGGCCGGATGGGCATAAAAATAGATTATAATTATAGCAAAAAAACAGTCGGATTGCAACTTCTTCCAGGACGTCTTTTACCCTCGCTTTTTGGGCCCAGGATGCAAAAGGACCCTCTCTCGTCCACAAGGCGAAAGAGGGTCCTTTTTAAAAACCGGGGCGGAACACATCCGCCCCGGTTTTATTCGGGTTTGATCTCAGGCGCAGGCCGGGATCAGGCCTCGTACATCTTTTGCAGACGCAGCAGCTTCTCGTAACGGGCCTTGGCGGTCTCCTCGTTCAGGGCGAAGAGCTCCTTGGCTCGGTCGGGGAAGGAGCGGGTCAGGCTGGAGTAGCGGGCCTCGTTCATCAGGAACTCCTGATAGCCGCCGGCGGGAGCCTTGCTGTCCAGGGTGAAGGGGTTCTTGCCCTCGGCCTTCAGAGCGGGGTTGAACCGGAACAGGTTCCAGTAGCCGCACTCCACAGCCTTCTTCATCTCGCCCTGGCAGTTGGTCATGCCGCCCTTGATGCTGTGCATCTCACAGGGGGCGTAGCCGATGATCAGGGAGGGGCCGTGATAGGCCTCAGCCTCAGCGATGGCCTTCAGAGTCTGGTTCATGTTGGCGCCCATGGCCACCTGGGCCACATACACATAGCCATAGGTCATGGCGATCTCCGCCAGGCTCTTCTTGGCGATGGTCTTACCGGCAGCGGCGAACTGAGCCACCTGGCCGATGTTGGAGGCCTTGGAGGCCTGTCCGCCAGTGTTGGAGTACACCTCGGTGTCGAACACGAAGACGTTGACATCCTCGCCGGAGGCCAGGACATGGTCCACGCCGCCGAAGCCGATGTCATAGGCCCAGCCGTCGCCGCCGAAGATCCACACGGACTTCTTGGACAGGTACTCCTTCTCAGCCAGGACGGCGGGAGCCACGGGGCAGCCCTCAGCAGCGGCCTTCTCCAGCTCGGCAATCAGAGCCTTGGCAGCGGGAGCGTTGGCGGTGCTGTCGTCCTTGGTGTCCAGGAAGGCCTGGAAGGCAGCCTTGAAGGACTCGCTGGCCTGGTCGGACTCGGCCATGCCCTTGACCTGAGCGATCAGGCGCTCACGGATGGCCTTCTGGCCCAGATACATACCCAGGCCGTGCTCGGCATTGTCCTCGAACAGGGAGTTGGCCCAGGCGGGACCCTTGCCCTCAGCCGTGGTGGCATAGGGAGAGGTCGCGGCGGGACCGCCCCAGATGGAGGAACAGCCGGTGGCGTTGGAGATGTACATCCGGTCGCCGAACAACTGGGTGATGAGGCGGGCATAAGAGGTCTCGGCGCAGCCGGCGCAGGAGCCGGAGAACTCCAGCAGAGGCTTCTTGAACTGGCTGCCCTTCACGGTCAGGTCGGCCACATCCTCCTTGGCGGTGATGTTGGCCACCATGTAGTTGAACACGTCCTGCTGGGCGGCCTCCTGCTCCTGAGGCACCATGGTCAGGGCGCCCACGGGGCAGATCTTGGCGCACACGCCGCAGCCCATGCAGTCCAGAGGGCTGACCGCGATGGCGAACTTGTAAACGCCCTTGCCCTTGCCGGCCTTGATGTCCACGATCTTGGCGGCCTCGGGGGCGTTCTTGGCCTCCTCCTCGGTCAGAGCGTAGGGACGGATGGTGGCGTGGGGGCAGACGAAGGAACACTGGTTGCACTGGATGCACTTGGTGGCGTCCCAGGCGGGGACGGACACGGCCACGCCGCGCTTCTCATAGGCGGCAGCACCCAGCTCGAAGGTACCGTCCACATGGGCCTCGAAAGCGGAGACGGGCAGGCTGTCGCCGTCCATGCGGTCCACAGGATCCAGGATCTTGTTGACCATGTCCACCAGCTTGGCGGGACCGGTGTGGCCGCTCTCCTTCTTCACGTCCTCGGCGGTGGCCCAGGAAGCGGGGACCTCGAACTTCTTGTAGGCGGTAGCGCCGGCGTCGATGGCCTTGTGGTTCATATCCACCACGTCCTGGCCCTTCTTCAGGTAGGAGTGGGTGGCGGCGTCCTTCATGTACTGGATGGCCTCCTCCTGGGGCATGACCTTGGCCAGGGAGAAGAAGGCGGACTGAAGGATGGTGTTGGTGCGCTTGCCCATGCCGATGCGGGCAGCCAGGTCGATGGCGTCCAGAGTGTAGACCTGGATGTTGTTGGCGGCGATGTAGCGCTTGGCCTCGGCGGGCATATGCTTCTCCAGATCGGCGTCAGACCACTGGCAGTTGATCAGGAAGGTGCCGCCGGGCTTGACGTCGCGGACCATGGGGAAGCCCTTCACAATGTAGGAGGGGTGTGGCAGGCCACGAAGTCAGCCTTGTTGATGTAGTAGGGGCTGCGGATGGGGTGATCGCCGAAGCGCAGGTGGCTGATGGTCACGCCGCCGGTCTTCTTGGAGTCGTACTGGAAGTACGCCTGAACATACTTGTCGGTGTGGTCGCCGATGATCTTGATGGAGTTCTTGTTGGCGCCCACGGTGCCGTCGCCGCCCAGACCCCAGAACTTGCACTCGATGGTGCCTTCCGCGGCGGTGTTGGGGGCGTCCTTCTCCACCAGGGAGGTGTTGGTGACGTCATCCACGATGCCCATGGTGAAGTGGTTCTTGGGGGCGTCCTGAGCCAGGTTCTCATACACGGCGAACACGCTCTTGGGAGGCGTGTCCTTGGAGCCCAGGCCGTAGCGGCCAGCCACCACGGTCTTGTCGGTGATGCCGGCGCCGGCCAGGGCGGTGATCACGTCCAGGTACAGGGGATCGCCCAGGGCGCCGGGCTCCTTGGTGCGGTCCAGGACCGCAATCTTCTTGGCGGTAGCGGGGATGGCGGCAAGCAGCTTGTCCGCGCGGAAGGGGCGGTACAGGCGGACCTTCACCAGGCCGACCTTCTCGCCGTGGGCGTTCAGATAGTCGATGACCTCCTCAGCCACGTCGCAGATGGAGCCCATGGCGATGATAACGCGGTCCGCGTCGGCAGCGCCGTAGTAGTTGAACAGCTGATAGTCGGTGCCCAGCTTGGCGTTGACCTTGCCCATGTACTCCTCGACGATCTCAGGCAGAGCGTCATAGTACTTGTTGGAGGCCTCGCGGTGCTGGAAGAAGATGTCGCCGTTCTCGTGGGATGCCGCGCATGGTGGGATGCTCGGGGTTCAGAGCGCGCTTGCGGAAGGCCTCCACAGCGTCCATATCCACCATCTCGGCCAGATCCTTGTAGTCCCAGATGGCGACCTTCTGGATCTCGTGAGAGGTGCGGAAGCCGTCGAAGAAGTTGATGAAGGGGACACGGCCCTTGATGGCGGACAGGTGGGCCACAGGAGCCAGGTCCATAACCTCCTGCACGTTGCCCTCAGCCAGCATGGCAAAGCCGGTCTGGCGGCAGGCCATGACGTCGGAGTGGTCGCCGAAGATGTTCAGGGACTGGGCGGCCACGGTACGGGCGGAGACATGGAACACGCAGGGCAGCAGCTCGCCGGCGATCTTGTACATATTGGGGATCATCAGCAGCAGGCCCTGGGAGGCGGTATAGGTGGTGGTCAGGGCGCCGGCGGCCAGGGAGCCGTGAACGGTGCCGGCCGCACCGGCCTCAGACTGCATCTCAATGACCTTCACGGTGGTGCCGAAGATATTCTTCTGGCCCTGGGCGGCCCACTGGTCCACATAGTCGGCCATGGGGCTGGACGGAGTGATGGGGTAGATGCCGGCCACCTCAGTAAACGCATAGCTGACATATGCAGCAGCGTTGTTGCCGTCCATGGTTTTGAACTTTCTTGCCATAGAGTTCCCTACTTTCTTCCTTAATCAGTGATACTGTGCAGAGGACAAGGCCCGCAGGCCCTCTCCTCCGAACGGTTCTCTGCCCTATTTTACTGTCTTCCCAACAAAAAACCTATGTCGGAAATGGTTATGATTCTTATAAGTATTTACTTATAAAATCACATGACAGCACCGCCCCCGGACAGGTGGGAGCGGCTGGATCTTCTTGGCGTCCTTTAGTTTATCACTTTTTGTACCATTTGTAAATTCATTCGACGGGTTTTTTTATTCTTTTTATACACAAAAATACCCGTTACTATTGCAATAATTCTTGCAAAAGCTTACAATGGGTACAAATCAGGGCTCTGTTTCCCCGCCGCGCTCCCGCTTTTCTGTGGGCTGGCCCGGGGCTTTTATCCCAAATAACTTATTTACCTTATCCGGTCAAGGAGGCGCTCTCCCATGGTCTATCCTGTCCAATCCCTCGGGCTCCACGGCATCACGGGCTATCCGGTGTCGGTGGAGTGCGACCTGTCCGGCGGCCTGCCCGCCTTCACCATCGTCGGCCTGCCGGACGCGGCAGTGAATGAGGCCCGGGAGCGGGTGCGCTCCGCCGTCAAAAACTGCGGCTTCACCTTCCCGGTCAGCCGGATCACCGTCAATCTGGCACCCGCCCATGTGAAGAAGATCGGCACCCTGTATGACCTGCCTATCCTGGTGGGGCTGCTGGCCGCCGGGGGACAGCTGAAGCTCCGGGAGGAGGGCTGCGCCTTTCTGGGGGAGCTCTCCCTCTCCGGGCAGCTGCGCCCCTGCGCGGGGATGCTGCCCATGGCCCTGGCCGCCAGGGAGCTGGGCGTCCGAAAGCTCTTCGTCCCCCGGGAAAACGCCGCCGAGGCCACCCTGGCCGGCGGGCCGGAAATCTATCCCGTGGCCGACGTCCCCCAGCTGGTGCGCCACTTCACCGGGGAGGAACCCATCTCCCCCGCCCCCCGCTGGGAGGGCGCCTGGGAGCCGGAGCCCGGCCCCGACTTCGCCCAGGTGAAGGGGCAGGCCCCGGTGAAGCGTGCCCTGGAGATTGCCGCTGCGGGCAGCCACAACATTTTGATGGTGGGGCCGCCGGGCTCCGGCAAATCCATGCTGGCTAAGCGCCTGCCCTCCATCCTGCCCGACCTGACCCGGGAAGAGGCCCTGGAGGTCACCCAGATCCACTCAGTCCTGGGGCTGACCGACCCCAGCCACCCTCTCATCACCCGCCGCCCCTTCCGCTCCCCCCACCACAGCATCTCCGCCGTGGGGATGTCCGGCGGAGGGGCCAATCCCCCCCGGCGAGATCTCCCTGGCTCACAACGGGGTCCTGTTTTGGACGAACTGCCTGAGTTTCAGAAGGATGTGCTGGAGGTGCTCCGCCAGCCCCTGGAGGACGGACAGGTGCAGATCTCCCGGGCCTCCGGCTCTGTGACCTACCCCAGCCGCTTTATGCTGGTGTGCGCCATGAACCCCTGTAAATGCGGCTGGTACGGCCACCCCTCCGGCCGGTGCCGCTGTACGGAAAACGAGGTGCAGAAGTACCTCTCCCGCCTGTCCGGCCCCCTGCTGGACCGCATCGACCTGTTCGTGGAGGTGGACGCCCTGGACTTTGAGGAGCTGGCCCAGCGGGAGCCTGGGGAGTCCTCCGCCGCGGTGAAGGAGCGGGTGGACCGGGCCCGGGCGGTCCAGAACCGCCGGGAGGGCTGCCGGTGCAGCGCCCATATGGACCCGTCCGCCCTGGAGCGGTTCTGCGCCCTGGACGACTCCTGCCAGAAGATCATGCGGGGGGCCTTTGCCCGGATGGGCCTCACCGCCCGCAGCTATGACCGCATCCGCCGGGTGGCCCGGACCATCGCTGACCTGGACGGCTCCCCGGACATCCAGCCCCAGCACCTGGCCGAGGCCCTGCAATACCGCCCGCCGGAGTATCTGCGCCGCTAGCCGCTCCCTGCGGATGACAACAAAAACCCCTTGAACCACGGTACGTCCGCAGGTTCAAGGGGTTTCATTCAATAACATATCATAGGTCGTACCCAGCAGATCCCGGATTCCACGCAGCTGACTGGCCGTGATATGCTGTGTCCCCCGTTCGATCTTCACCAAGGTTTCCCGGGTCATCTCCACACCGGCAAGCTGGAGCTTCCTGGCCATCTCTGTCTGTCCCAGTCCCCGCTCCAGCCGGAGACGGCGGATGTTCTCGCCGATCCGGATCCGGTCCTGTTTGATCTTCTCTTCCCCCACCCGCAGTCACCTGCCTCTATTCCATCAAATCTTCTCCTTTATTTTATGAAAAAGCGATGCTATAATAGGACCAGTTCTGGTCCTATTATGAAAAAAAGGAGCGATTTCTTATGAAATTTGCAGTGGAACTGCTGTCCAAGCTGTTAGAGAGGCGGCAGATCGCCGTCTCCTTTCCGGGTCTGGCGCTCACAGCCCAGGATCTGCTGGAATCAGCCAGCTATCAGGTCCTGTGCCGGATCCGCGGCATCTTACAGGATGATACCCTGTCCGACCCTGAGTGTTTTCAAAAAATTGAGGCCATTGTCCAGGTGTTCGAAGATCTCGGTTCCAGCTGCGGATCCAGACACGATTTCTGACAGCTGCACTTTTCTCCCCGTTTCTTCTGGACATTTCCCCCGCCCATCGGCTATAATAGGTTCGATTTCCATCGGATACCATGAAAGATGAGAGAGGGACTGACATGAACGAGATCATTCTGCTCAAGCTGGGCGAGCTGGTCCTGAAGGGCCTGAACCGCCGCAGCTTTGAGGATAAATTACAGGCCAACATCCACCGCCGCCTCCACCCCTACGGCCAGTTCCGGGTGTATACCCGGCAGTCCGCCACCTATGTGGAGCCCAAGGACGACAGCTGCGACGTGCAGGGCGCCTACGAGGCCCTGACCAAGGTGTTCGGCATCGCGGGGCTTTCCCTGGCCCGCCCCTGTGAGAAGGACAAGGACGCCATTCTGGCCTGCGCCCGGGACTTTCTGGACGGCCAGCTTCGGACCGCCAGGACATTTAAGGTAGAGACCAAGCGGGCGGATAAATCCTTCCCCATGACCTCCATCCAACTCAGCCAGTATGTGGGCGGCGAGCTCCACGAGGCCTACGACAACCTGGAGGTGGACGTCCACCACCCGGAGCTGACGGTCTACATCGAGGTCCGGGACTACGCCGCCTATGTCCACGCCCAGCCCCAGCCCGGGGCGGGCGGCCTGCCCGTGGGCATCAACGGCCGGGCGGTCTCCCTGCTGTCCGGCGGCATCGACAGCCCGGTGGCCTCCTGGATGATCGCCAAGCGGGGGGTGGCTTTGGAGATGGTGCACTTCTTCTCCTACCCCTACACCTCCCCGGAGGCCAAGGAGAAGGTGCTGGAGCTGGCCCGCCTGCTCACCCCCTATACCGGCCGCCTCACCGTCCATGTGGTCCCCTTCACCGCCATTCAGGAGGAGCTGCGCCGCTCCTGCCCCGAGGAGCTGTTCACCATCATCATGCGCCGCTTTATGATGCGCATTTCCCAGGCGGTGGCCAAGCGGTGCGGGGCCAAGGCCCTGGTCACCGGCGAGTGCCTGGGCCAGGTGGCAAGCCAGACCATGGACGCTATGCTGGTCACCGGCTCCGTGGTGGAGCTGCCCATCCTGAGGCCCTGCATCGGGATGGACAAGGAGGAGATCGTTCAGATCGCCCGGAAGATCGGCACCTTTGAGACCTCCATCCTCCCCTATGAGGACTGCTGCACCGTATTTACGCCCCGCCACCCCGCCTGCGCCCCATGCCCGGCGAGGTGGAGGCCGCCGAGCAGGCCCTGGACATCGAGGCCATGGTCCAGGCGGCTGTGGACGGCATCGAGCGGCTCCAGGTCAACCTGTAAGGCCCATTCCATCCAGACGCTCCGGCGGGCGGCCCGTCTCCCCGGCAGGCCGTCCGCTCTGTTGTTCTTTTTCCACACGCTGCGGGTCTGCCCGCAGCATCACTCTGAAAGGTGGTCTTTTTGTGTCGCATACGGTCGAGATCCTGTCGGTGGGCACCGAGCTGCTGCTGGGCAGCATCGCCAACACCGACGCCCAGATGCTCTCCCAGGGGCTGTCCGCCCTGGGTCTGAACGTGTTTTGGCACACCGTGGTGGGGGACAACCCCCAGCGGGCCCGGGAGGCGGTGGAGCTGGCCCGGAGCCGGGCCGATATCATCATCACCACCGGCGGCCTGGGCCCCACCTGTGACGACCTGACCAAAAACGTCCTGGCCGAGGTTTTTGGGAAAAAGCTGGTCTATCACCAGGAATCTCTGGAGCGCATCAAGGACTACGCCCGGGTCACCGGACGCCCCCTGACGGAAAACAACTTTCAGCAGGCCCTGGTCCCCGAGGGGAGCACCGTTCTGGTCAACGACTGGGGCTCCGCTCCCGGCTGTGCCTTTGAGGCGGACGGCGTCCATGTCATCATGCTCCCCGGCCCCCCCAGCGAGTGCCTCCCCATGTTCCACCACCGGGCGGTCCCCTATCTCCAGGCCCTGTCCGAGGGGGTCATCGCCTCCCACACCCTGAAGCTGTTCGGCATCGGCGAGTCCGCCATGGAGGCCCAGCTTCGGGACGAGATGAACGCCATGTCCAACCCCACCCTGGCCCCCTACGCCAAGGAGGGGGAGTGCGAGCTGCGGGTCACCGCCAAGGCCCCCACCCAGGAGGAGGCCCAGACCCTTCTCCTCCCCAAGGTGGAGGAGCTGAAGGCCCGGTTCGGCGCCCTGGTCTATGGCGTGGACGTCCCCTCCCTGGAGTATGTAGTGCTGGAGGGTCTGAAAGCCCGGGGGCTCACCCTGGGCGCCGCGGAGAGCTGCACCGGCGGCCTGATCGCCAAGCGCCTCACCGACGTCTCCGGGGCCTCCCAGGTGTTCAAAGGCGGCGTGGTCTCCTACACCAACGAGGTCAAACACGGCGTTCTGGGCGTCCCCCAGGCCCTGCTGGACCAGTACGGCGCGGTATCCGGGCCCGTGGCCCGGGCCATGGCGGAGGGGGCGCGGCGGGCTCTGGGCTGTGACCTGGCCCTGTCCACCACCGGCGTGGCCGGCCCTGACCGGGACGACCGGGGCAACGAGGTGGGCACCATGTTCGTGGCCATCGCCGCGCCGGACGGCACCCACGTCCGTCCCCTCCACCTGGGCGGCCGCCCGGTCCGGGGCCGCCTGCGCACCCAGACAGCCCACCACGCCCTGGACCTGGCCCGGCGGTGGCTGACCGGCCTGCCCCTGGAGGACTGACGGCGGTCCGCTCCGCCGGATGCCGGTGATAAAATCAGGGGGCCGGGGGAAAAATATCCTCCCGACCCCCTTGCAATCCTCCCCGGGCTGTGATATAGTAGGAACGTAAATTATGGTAGTATTGGCTAGAGTGGGGTTTCGGCTCCGCTCTTTTTGATTGACCAAACGGCCCGGACCTCCCTGCTTCAGGCGGTCCGGACGGGGACAGGAGGTTTTCTTTTATGGCAAAGGTAACGGATACCGTGGCCCAGCTGGCCCTCCCCTTTGTTGAGGCGGCGGGCTGCTCCCTGTGGGATGTGGAGTACGTCAAGGAGGCCGGCGAATGGTTCCTGCGGATTTACATCGACAAGGAGGGCGGCATCTCCATCGAGGACTGCGAGGCAGTCTCCCGCCCCCTGTCCGACAAGCTGGACGAGGCCGACCCCATCGAGGGGAGCTACACCTTCGAGGTCTCCTCCGCCGGGGCGGACCGCGTGCTGAAAAAGCCGGAGCACTTCGCCCGGTTCCAGGGCAGCGAGGTGGAGGTCCGTCTCTACCGGGCCCGGGACGGCCGGAAGGATTTTGTGGGCCTGCTCCAGTCCTGGCAGGACGGAGACGTGGTCCTGGAGGTGGGCGGACAGCCCATGTCCTTTGAAAAGAAAGAGGTGGCCCAGGTGCGGCTCTATCCCCGCTTCTGAGGCTTGTCTTGATAGTTTAGCGTTAGGAGGAAACGATCGTGGCTAAGAAAACGACCAAGAAGGTCAACAATAACGAGCTGGACGGCCAGGAGTTTTTTGCCGCCATCGCTCAGATCGAGCAGGAAAAGGGCATCAAGCCCGGCTACATGATGGAAAAGATCACCCAGGCGCTGGTGTCCGCCTACCGGCGGGACCACGAGGGCGTGGGCGACAACCTGGTGGTGGACGCCAACCCGGAGACCAACACCGTTCGGATGTTCCTGAAGAAGGACGTGGTGGAGGAGGTGGATAACCCCGCCTGTGAGATCAGCCTGGCCGAGGCCCAGGCCGCCCTCCCCCGGGCTCAACTGGGAGACGTGATCCGCATCGAAGTCAAGCCCAAGAGCTTCGGCCGCATCGCCGCTCAGACCGCCCGGCAGGTCATCATCCAAGGCATCCGGGAGGCCGAGCAGGGCATGGTGTACGACGAGTTCTCCTCCAAGGAGCACGAACTGCTCACCGGCGTGGTCACCCGCATCGACCCCCGCAACGGCGCGGCCACGGTGCGCATCAGCTCCGGCGCTGAGTTCACCGACGCCTATCTGGGCGTCAACGAGCAGGTCCGGGGCGAGACCTACGCCGAGGGCCAGCGCCTGAAGGTTTATATGGTAGAGGTCCGCAAGGCCACCAAGGGCCCCCAGGTCATCATCTCCCGCACCCACCCCGGACTGGTCAAGCGCCTGTTCGAGCTGGAGGTCCCGGAGATCTATGACGGCACTGTGGAGATCAAGTCCATCTCCCGCGAGGCCGGCTCCCGCACCAAGCTGGCGGTCTGGTCCGCCGATCCCAACGTGGATCCCATCGGCGCCTGCGTCGGCCCCCGGGGGCAGCGTGTGAACACCATTGTGGAGGAGCTCAAGGGCGAGAAGATGGACATCATCAAGTGGTCCGAGGATCCGGAGGCCTACATCGCCGCCGCCCTCGCCCCCTCCGATGTGATCAGCGTGGAGCCCCTCCCCGACGGCAAGAGCTGCCGCGTGGTGGTGCCCGACGATCAGCTGTCCCTGGCCATCGGCAAGGAGGGCCAGAACGCCCGCCTGGCCGCCAAGCTCACCGGCTATAAGATCGACATCAAGCCCGCCTCCGCCCCCCTGGAGCCCATCGAGGCCCCGGAGGAGGACCTGTTTGCGGAGGAGGCGCCCATCCAGGCCCCCGAGGACCTGGAGGAGGCCCCCGCTGAGGAGGCCCCCGCCACAGAGGAGGCATAAGCCCCCATTCCCCATTGTCAATTCACAGAAGGGTGGTGCAGAACGTGCCCAAGAAGATTCCCATGCGTCAGTGTGTGGGCTGCCGGGAGATGAAGCCCAAAAAGGAGCTGATCCGGGTGGTCCGCTCCCCCGAGGGGCAGGTCTCTCTGGATTTTAAGGGCAAGCTGCCCGGACGGGGGGCATACCTGTGCCCCGACCCTGCCTGCCTGGCCAGGGCCAAGAAGAGCCGGGCCCTGGAACGCGCCTTCTCCGCCCAGCTGCCAGACGAGGTCTGGGCCGGACTGGAGGCTCAGATGAAGGAGGTGCCCCAAGATGCCCAATGATCCCATTCTCCATTTGCTTGGTCTGGCCCGCAAGGCCGGCCGTCTGGAGATCGGCGAGGAGCCGGTGGGCGCGGTCTGCCGCGCCCGGCAGGCCCGCCTGGTCCTTTTGGCCAGCGACGCCGCCCCCAACACCTGCCGCCGGGCCGCCCACTTCGGCGAGGCCGGAAATGTCCTGTGGCTGGAGGTCCCCTTCACCAAGGCAGAGCTGGGCTTCGCCCTGGGCCGGGGTTCCTGCGCCATGCTGGCCCTGACGGACGCCGGCTTTGCCGCCTCCCTCACCCAGAAGCTGGCCGCCCGCGCTCCGGAGCGCTACGGCCCCGCCGCCCAGCAGCTCCGGGAGAAGGCCGACCGGGTCCTTCAGCGGCAGCGGGAGCAGCGGCAGCACGAGAAAAACCTCCGGGAGGGCAAGAAGGCCCCCTGGGTTCCGCCCCCGCCCAAGCGGAACGTGCCGCCCAAGCAGGACGGCAGGCCCGCTCAGAAGGGCAAGCAGCCCCCGCGCAAGACCCGCGGCGGCTCCGCTCCCCATCCCTCCGCCCCCGGCGGCAGGAACGGCTCCGGCCCCTCCTCCCGCTCCGGCGGTTCCCATAAGCCCGGCCCTGGCGGCCGCAGGCTGTCCGGCAAGTTCCGGCACAATCCCTAAGAAATGAGGTGGCTTCCGAATATGATGATCAAATATCCCATCCACAAGGTCGCAAAGGATTTCAAGCACGGCTCCAAGGAGCTCCCCTCCAAGGAGGTCATGGACATCCTTACCCAGTACGGACATCCCCCCAAGAACCATATGCAGCCCCTGACCGAACAGGAGCTTTCCATTGTTTTTGAGTATCTCACCCAGCACAACCAGGTGGAGTCCATCGCCTCCATCTATGAGGATGTGTACCATGAGCCGGCCAAGCCCGCCGCACAGCAGGCCAAGCAGGCCCCAGCCGCCCACCAGAAGGGCGGAGCCTCCAAGCAGCCCACCCATAGCCAGCAGCCCGCCGCCCCCAAGGGCGGCAAGCAGGCTCCTGTCCAGCAGCAGGGCCGCGCTGGCGGCAAGCCCCAGCAGCAGGCCGTCCAGAGCCAGCCCGCATCCCGCATCCCCGCCAAGAAGGTGGTGGACACCCGCGGCAGCGGTGCGGTGAACCTGGATAAGTACGACGAGCGTCTGGAGAGCTTCACCACCGAGCGGCAGCAGCAGGGCGGCGGCAAGCAGAAGTTCCAGGGCCGCAACGCCCAGCGCCAGCGCGGCCGCCAGCAGGGCCCCGGCAACAAGCGCAAGCAGGAGGAGGCCGAGAAGATGCGCCGCCTCCAGCTGGAGATCGCCAAGAAGGCTCCGCTGAAGGTGATGATCCCCGACGAGATCGGCGTGGGCGAGCTGGCCTCCCGCATGAAAAAGACCGGCGCCGAGGTGGTCAAGTCCCTGATGAAGATGGGCGTGATGGCCTCCCTCAGTGAGATCATCGACTACGACACTGCCGCCCTGGTAGCCATGGAGCTGGGCTGCAAGAAGGAAGTCGTGATCACCATCGAGGAGAAGCTGATCGACACCACCGAGGACAAGGAGGAGGACCTTCAGCCCCGCGCCCCCGTGGTGGTGGTCATGGGCCACGTCGACCACGGTAAGACCTCCCTGCTGGACTATATCCGCCACGCCAACGTGGTCTCCGGCGAGGCGGGCGGCATCACCCAGCACATCGGCGCCTATCAGGTGGACGTCAAGGGCAGCCCGGTCACCTTCCTGGACACCCCCGGCCACGAGGCCTTCACTGCTATGCGCGCCCGCGGCGCCGATCACCGACGTAGCCATCCTGGTGGTGGCCGCCGACGACGGCATCATGCCCCAGACCGTGGAATCCATCAACCACGCCAAGGCCGCCGAGATTCCCATCATTGTCGCCATCAATAAGATGGATAAGCCCACCGCCAACCCCGACCGGATCATGCAGCAGCTCACCGAGTACGAGCTGGTGCCTGAGGAGTGGGGCGGCGAGACCATCATCTGCCCCATCTCCGCCAAGACGGGCATGGGGATCGACAACCTGCTGGACATGGTAGTCCTCACCGCCGAGATGCGTGAGCTGAGGGCCAACCCCAACCGCTCTGCCCACGGCGCGGTCATCGAGGCCCGCCTGGACAAGGGCCGCGGTCCTGTTGCCACCCTGCTGGTCCAGAACGGCACCCTGCACCAGGGTGATGTGATCATCGCCGGCACTGCCGTGGGCCGCGTCCGCGCCATGACCAACCACAAGGGCCAAAAGGTCACTGATGCCGGCCCCTCCGTCCCCGTGGAGATCATCGGCATGGGCGAGGTGCCCGGCGCGGGCGATGACTTCCATGCTGTGGCCGACGAGCGCATGGCCCGTGAGCTGGTGGAGCAGCGCAAGCATGAGCAGAAGAGCGCGCTGAACAACAATGTGGGCAAGGTCACGCTGGAGGACCTGTTCAGCCAGATCCAGGCCGGCGAGATGAAGAACCTGAATGTCATCGTCAAGGCGGACGTCCAGGGCTCCGCCGAGGCGGTCAAGGCTTCTCTGGAGAAGCTGACCAACGAGGAGGTCCGGGTCCGGGTCATCCACTGCGCCGTGGGCGCGATCAACGAGTCCGACGTCACCTTGGCCGCCACCTCCGGTGCCATCGTGGTAGGCTTCAACGTCCGCCCTGACGCCAACGCCAAGGACACTGCCGCCCGGATGAACGTGGATATGCGGATGTACCGGGTCATTTACGATGCCATCAACGAGATCGAGGCCGCCATGAAGGGTATGCTGGCTCCCAAGTTCAAGGAAGTGGATCTGGGCCGGGCCGAGGTCCGCAACGTGTTCCGCATCACCGGCGTTGGCATGGTGGCCGGCTGCTATGTGCTGGACGGCAAGATGCAGCGCAACGCTCAGATGCGCTTGCTCCGGGACAACATCGTCATCTACGACGGTGCCATCGCCTCCCTCCAGCGCTTCAAGGACAGCGTGAAGGAGGTCGCCGCCGGCTACGAGTGCGGCATCACCTTCGAGAAGTTCCAGGACATCAAGGAAGGCGACATCATCGAAGCCTTCATTATGGAGGAAATCGAGCGCTGATGCCGCACGAGTACCGCGCACAGCGCGGCGCGCCTTTTGGCGCGTAAAATCGAAGCCGCAGGCGAAGGTTTGCGCAGGGCGAATTCATTTCGCCCAAGCATTTTAAATCCCTTGGGACCCCCGCGGGATGGAACATCCCGTGGGGAGGTGCGGCATCACCTTCGAGAAGTTCCAGGACATCAAGGAAGGCGACATCATCGAAGCCTTCATCATGGAGGAAATCGAGCGCTGATGCCGCACGAGTACCGCGCACAGCGCGGCGCGCCTTTTGGCGCGTAAAATCGGAGCCGCAGGCGAAGATTTGCGCAGGGCGAATTCATTTCGCCCGAGCATTTTAAATCCCTTGGGACCCCCGCGGGATGGAACATCCCGTGGGGAGGTGCGGCATCACCTTCGAGAAGTTCCAGGACATCAAGGAAGGCGACATCATCGAAGCCTTCATCATGGAGGAAATCGAGCGCTGATGCCGCACGAGTACCGCGCACAGCGCGGCGCGCCTTTTGGCGCGTAAAATCGGAGCCGCAGGCGAAGATTTCATGGATCGGCACAAACTATTCTAACCTAGGTCCATGGGGCAGTTTGGCATTGGGAATTTGGGGACTCACATTTGTATTGAAAGGTGAGTCCTAGTACCCAGTGGTTGAACAGCTGACAGTCCTGGCCAGACTGTTCCACAGCATAAAAATCGGTCGTACCTCACCAGAAAAGCAGGAGATCTGATCCAGACCTCCTGCTTTTTTGCGCTCCTGCCCGGTGAAATTTCCCCTTTTCATTAGGAAAAAATCATTGTATAATGTTATTGTATCATGCGGCGGGGCGGACGTCTGTGCCCCCGCCCTGTTTCTGTGTCCTGGGGGAAGCGAAATGAGTGCTGTTACCCTGCTGTGTGCCGACCATTCTCTCCCCCTGTACCGCTCCGGCAGCCGCCGGATCCGGACGGCTCCCTCCGGCCCAGTGGCCGGGGACGGTTTTTCCGTCCAAACACACAAATACTACCGCCAGGTGGTAGAGGAGCTGGGTCTGACCATGAAGCCCTTCCAGTACGAGCTGGACCTGCGGGCCACAGGGGAGGACGCGGCCCAGCTGCGAGCCTATTTGGAAACGCACCTCCGCCCCGGCGAGACAGCGGAGCTGTGGAACCTGTGGGTGGGAGACGGCCCGGCCAGGGCCTTCCGTTTCACCGGACCGCTGGCCGCTCTGGAACCGGACTCCTTAGAACAGCTCTTTGAGCAAGCACAGACCTGTCTGACCATTGAGATTTGAACTGGGGGCGCCGCCCCCTTTGGAAAGGAGCATATTATGGCAAGCAATCGAATCGGACGCATCAACGAGGAGATCCAGCGGGAGCTCTCCGCCCTGATCCCCGGCGTCAAGGATCCCCGGGTCACCGGAATGATCTCCGTCACCGCAGTCAGCACCACCCCTGACCTGAAATACGCGAAAATCTATGTCAGCGTTCTGGACAAAAGCAGTGAGGCCCAGGTGCTGAAGGGGCTGAAATCCGCCGGTGGCTGGCTCCGCCGGGAGCTGGGCCGCTCTCTGAACCTGCGCAATACCCCGGAGCTGTCCTTCGTCCCCGACGACTCCATCGATCAGGGGGCCCACATCCTCTCCCTGCTCCGGGACCCCCAGGTGGTCAAGCCGGTCAACCCGGACAACCACTATGGCGAGGATCAGGAGGATGAGGCATGACCATCTCCCCTACTCAGGCGGCGGAGTTTTTGGCCGCCCATGACCGGTACCTGATCCTCACCCACGTCCGCCCGGACGGCGACACCGTCGGCTGCGCCGCCGCCCTGTGCCGCGCCCTCCGCGCCCTGGGCAAGACCGCCCACGTCCTGCCCAATTCGGAGATCACCCCCCTGTTCTCCCCCTATCTGGAGGGACTCCTGGCCCCGGAGGATCTTCTCCCGGACACGGTGGTCTCTGTGGACATGGCAGCCCGGAGCCTGTTCCCGGACAACGCCCTGCCCTACCTCCCCCGGGTGGATCTGGCCATCGACCACCACCCGTCCCAGGAGTTTTTTGCCCGGGAGACCTGCCTGGACGCCGGACGGGCCGCCTGCGGCGAGCTGATGTACGACATTCTTCGGCAGCTGGGCCCCGTCACCGCTGACATCGCCCTGCCCCTGTATGTGGCCGTATCCACTGACTGCGGCTGCTTCGTATACGGAAACACCTCCGCCGACACCCACCGGGTGGCCGCCGCCCTGATGGACACGGGGATCCCCACGGCAGAGCTGAACAAGCGCCACTTCCGCACCAAGAGCTTCCGCCGCCTGCGTCTGGAGAGCCTGCTCACCGACTCCATGGAGTTCCACGACGGGGGCGAGATCGCCATCGCCGCCATCAGTCTGGAGATGCTGGCCCGGCTCCAGGCCACGGAGTCGGACGCGGAGGACATCGCCGCCTTTGTCGGACAGGTGGAGGGGGTCAGGACCGGCGTCACCATCCGGGAACTGAAGCCCGGCCTCTGCAAGATCTCCCTGCGCACCGACCCGGACCAGCTGAATGCCAGCACAGTATGCGCTCTTCTAGGGGGCGGCGGCCACGCCGCGGCCTCGGGCGCCACGGTGGAGGGGGACATCCAACAGACCAAAGAGGTCCTGATGGCCGCCATCCGCCAGATCCAGGGCCGTCAGGCTTGACAGGAGGCGCTATGGCCAACGGAATTTTGATCATCGGCACCCCCCAGGACTGGACCTCGTCGGGGCTCGGCCGCGAGAAACGGAGGGATCGCAGTGCCTAACGGAATCCTGATCATTGACAAACCCCAGGACTGGACCAGCATGGATGTGTGCGCCCGGCTGCGCCGCTGCCTGGGTGAGCGGCGGATCGGGCACGCCGGCACCCTGGACCCCATGGCCACCGGCGTACTGCCCGTCTTTGTGGGGCGGGCCACCCGGGCGGTTGAGTTCGCCTCTGAGGGGCAGAAGGAATATCTGGCCGGGCTGCGTCTGGGTCTGGTCACCGACACCCAGGACACCTCCGGCGCGGTGCTGGAGGAGAGACCCGCCGCGGTGACCCCCGGGGAGCTGGAGGCTGTCCTGCCCCGCTTCCGGGGCCCCATCCAGCAGGTCCCCCCCATGTACTCCGCCATCAAGATCCAGGGCAAGAAGCTCTATGAGCTGGCCCGGAAGGGCCGCGAGGTGGAGCGCCCCCCCCGCCCCATCACCATCCACTCCCTCACGGTGGAGGACGTCCTGGGCCCGGACCGCTTCCTGCTCCGGGTGCGCTGCTCCAAGGGCACCTATGTCCGCACCCTCTGCCACGACATCGGCCAGGCCCTGGGCTGCGGCGGGACCATGTTCTCCCTGCGGCGCACCATAGCCGCCGGCTTCTCCCTGGAGCAGGCCCTCCCCCTGGAACAGGTCCTGTCCCACCCGGAGCCCCAGTCCCTTCTGCTGCCGGTGGACGCCTATTTTCAGAACCGGCCCTCCCTCACCCTCCCCACTGCGCTGGAGAAAAAGGTGCGCAACGGGATGGCCTTTCCCCTCCCCGGCACGGCGGAGGGAGAGTACCGGGTCTATGGAGAGGACGGCTGCTTTCTGGCCCTCAGCCAGGTTCGGAAGGGCGTCCTGACCACTGTAAAGAGTTTTTTTGAAGTGACCTGATCCCTTTTCCGCACCCCCATCGCAAAGGAGAGAAACAGCTTGAACAAAACAAAACGCGTCATCGCCCTCGGCTTTTTTGACGGCGTCCACACCGGGCATGGGGCCCTGCTCCAGCGGGTGACCCAGCGCGCCCGGGAGCTGGACGCCATCCCCACCGCTTTCACCTTCGACCGCAGTCCCACTGCGGCCATCACCGGCCAGCACGTCCCGCTCCTCAGCTCTGTGGAGGACCGGGTCTGGCTGATGCGCTCCTGCTACCACATCCAGGAGGTCATCGTCTCCAGCTTTGACGGGATGATGCGCATGGATTGGCAGGATTTTATTACGGAGTACCTGGTGCGGGAGCTGGGCGTGGTCCACGTCGTGGCGGGCCACGACTTCCACTTCGGCTATATGGGCAAGGGCAACCCCCAGCGCCTCCAGGAGATGTGCGCACAGCTGGGCGTCGGCTGTGACATCATCGGCAAGATCGAGCGGGAGGGGATCACCATCTCCTCCACCTATATCCGCACCCTGGTCGCCCAGGGGGAGATGGACCGGGCGGTGGAGTTTCTGGGCCACCCCCATGTGCTCACCAACCGGGTGACCCACGGAAAAAAGATCGGCAGCTCCTCTTTGGGCTTTCCCACCGTGAACCTCCAGGTCCCGCCCCAGGTCATCGTCCCCGCCTTCGGGGTATACGCCACCCGGGTCTGGGTGGAGGGCCGCTCCTATATCGCGGTCACCAATGTGGGGGTCCGTCCCACCGTGGAGGACAACGACGGCCGGGTCACCGTGGAGGGCTTTATTCTGGACTTTGACGGGGATCTGTACGGCAAGGAGCTGCGGATGGAGTTCTATCACCGCATCCGCGGGGAACAGAAGTTTCCCTCCCTCCAGGAACTCTCTCAGGAGATCCGCCGCAACGCGGAGGAAACCCGGGCCTATTTCCTCGCCGCGTCCCAGGACGCACCCGGAGCGCGCTGATGGAGAGACACCGCATGGCAGAACACACCCGCTATGAGCGGCTGTACGGCCTCTTCCTGGCCTACGCCGCCCTCCTCGCCCTGTTTGGACTGATCATGGACACTCCTGTCAATATTCTCCGCGGCCTGTCCACCATCATCCTTACAGAGGACGCTCTGATCACCGACTATGTGCTCATCGCGGGACCTGGAGCCGCCCTGGTCAACTCCGCCCTGGTCACCGCCATCAGCACCCTGATCCTGCGGCGCTCCGGCGAGCCCTTCAACGGCTTTTCCCCGGTGGTGGTGGGGCTGATGTCCGGCTTCTCCCTGTTCGGCAAGAACTTTGTCAACATCTGGCCCATCCTGCTGGGCACCTTTCTCTACGCCAAAAGCCGCCGGGAGCCCGTGGGCAAGTACGCCCCAGTGGGCCTGCTGGCCACCGCCCTGGCCCCGGTGGTCAGCTACATCGCCCTGGACAACGGCTGGGGGACCCCTCTGGCCGGCGGCCTGGTGGGCATCCTCATCGGTTTTATCATGCCTCCCCTGTCCGCCTATACCTATAAGATCCAGAACGGCATGAACCTCTATAACGTGGGCTTTGCCTGCGGCCTGGTGGCCTTCATTCTGGTGCCGCTGATGGGCTCCATGGGGGCTACCCCCGCCACCCGCTACCACTGGGCGACGGGCTATGACCTCACCTTCGGCATCGCCCTCGGCCTGCTGTGCGTCGCCTGCTGTCTGGCCGGACTGTTCTGCACCAAGCACCCCCTGTGGGCCACCTGGGCGGGTTACCGCCGCCTTCTCCAGGACAGCGGCCGGGCGCCAAGCGATTTCCTCCGGATGTTCGGCGCCGGCCCTGTGCTGCTCAACACAGGGATCAACGGCCTGATCAGCATGGCCTTCATCCTGTGCAGCGGCGGGGATCTGAACGGCCCCACTGTGGGCGGCATCCTCACCATCATGGGCTTCTCGGCCTTTGGCAAGCACGCCTTCAACATCATTCCAGTCATGGCCGGCGTGTTCCTGGGCGGGCTGGTGATGCACTGGTCTCTCAGCGATTCCGCCGTCCAGCTGGCCTGCCTGTTCTGCACCACTCTGGCCCCGATCTCCGGCTATTTCGGCTGGCCCTTCGGCGTTCTGGCCGGATTTCTTCACTCCTCTGTGGTACTGTACACCGGCACCCCGGTGGCCGGTATGAATCTGTACAACAACGGCTTCTCCGGCGGTCTGGTGGCCATCGTCCTCTACCCCGTCATCATCGCCGTTGTCCGCCACCGCAAGCCCACTCTGGTGGACCAAGACTACTTCGATCCCCTGGAGCACGACGAGCCCGTGGTCCCGCCGGTCCCCCACGCCATCACAGAGGAGGAGGACCTGTGACCCCGGACCTTCTCCCAGGCGCATCCTCCTTTCAATGCCCATACCGGCGGAGGCCTCTCCCAGGCGGGAGACGCCTCCGCCGTTTGTTGTGTTTCAGGCGAACTGCTCTCTTATTTTCGTTTTCCCTGCAAGTATTCCATCATCACGCGTCTTTTTTCTTGTATTGAAGCATAATTCTGTCCTAAATATTTGTCCCCTCCCCTTTTTCTTTTCTTCCCGCCATCTTTTCCACTTTTTCTTCCGCTTCATTTTCTTAACGCTTCCTTAGCGCGCTTCTCTCATTCATTTATACCCATTTAATCTCCCCTCTGCTATAATCGAATCAACAAAGGCAGTTGTCCTTCCCGCCGCATCCGGAACCGCCGGCGGGAGCGGACCAAAACAACGCAGAGAGGAGCCTGATCCCCCATGGAGCAGCGCTTGCATGAGATCCTGATGGACGGCGAGCAGGTCCGCTGGACCGGCCGGCCCAGTCCCTTCAAGCTGATGCAGTGTCCTGAGCGGAACACGTTCTTTGTCACCTGGCTATTGTCCGGAGCCGCCATTCTGCTGGCTCTGTTGTATCTGCTTCCTACCCTGAATAGTGACCAGCGCGGCGGAGCCGACTGGTTCATCATGCTGGTGGTGGTGGCCTTTCTCCCCGCCATGCTCTCCCTCCGTCCCCTGATGGATAAGCTCTGCCTGGAGAAAAACACGATCTATGCCATCACCGACCGGCGTGTGATCGCCCTGGTGAAGGATGATCTGATGTACATTCCCCTGGACCAGAAGCCGGCTGTCTCTGTGGAGGGCCGGGACCGTGACTGCGGCAACCTCTGCTTCGGCGAGGCTGTGGGCTGCGGGAGCGGCAACAGCCGCTCCAACGCGGTACTAGGCATCCGGGAGAGCAGCAGCCAGAATGATATGCTTGGGATGCTGTTCTACCATGTCAGCCACCCTGAGCAGCTTCTGCGTTACGTTGCCTGATGCGGCGCCTTGGGAGCCCTCACTTCTTCCGGGCGCCCCCAATTTTCCGGAGCAGCCTTCTTCCAGTCCTCTCTCCTGACTGCCCTTCCTTTTTGCTCCGGATAGATCAACCGTCCTCTTTCCGCCAAAAGAGGGCGGTCTTTTTTATGATTTCCTGCCTCTTTTCCGCTGTTTTGTGCAAAACCGCCCTTGTGCAGACGGAGCGCTTGTAGTATCCTGATAGCAAACCCGCCGACCACCCCGTCTCACTCGAAAGGAGGTCCCCCTTGTCTGACTTGACCGCCACCCTCCAGGCCGGCCTGGACGCTCTGCGGCAGCTGCCGCAGGCATACCCGGTCCTGTTCGCCTGGTACACGCTGATCCTTCGCTTTCTTTTTCCTGTTCTGGCCATTTTGATGCTGGTGCGGATCATCCGCGGCCTGGTCAAGGCCTCTCCCAAGCCGGAAATATGGGCCTGCCTCTCCCTGCCCAACGGGGCCGCGGAGCCCCTGACCCACTGGGAGAATATCCTGGGCCGCAGCCCCGCCTCCGATGTGCTGCTCAACTACCCCGTGGTCTCCCGGCAGCACGCCGCCCTCATCCGCTCCGCGGACGACCGGTGGACGGTGTACGATCTGGACTCCAAAAGCGGCACCGCTGTCAACGGGACCCCGGTGGAGCCCGGCGGCTCCCCCATCTCCTTGGGGGACGTACTCAGCCTGGGCGGCGTGGAGACCGTGCTCCTCCCCGTCTCTGACCAGGAGGCGGAGCGCCGCCGCCGCACCTCCCAGCACCCCGTCTCCCCCTGGGGTTCCCTGGTCCTGCTCACCCTGTTTCAACTGCTTGCCGGCCTCCAGTTCCTGCTCTCTGAGGAGGGGGTCCATGCCCTGCTGATCCCGGGGGCCTTTCTGTGCCTGACTGCGGTGATGTGGATCTACTGCCTCGTCCTGCGGAGCATGGGGCGCACCGGCTTTGAGATGGAGACCATCGCCTTTTTCCTCTCCTCCCTGTGTCTGGCGGTCACCGCCTCCTCCGCCCCCTCCGCCGTCCCCAAGCAGCTGCTGGCCATCCTGCTGGGCATCGTCCTGTTCCTGATCACCGGAGTCTTTCTTCGGGACCTGGAGCGGGTGCGGAAGATCCGCTGGCTCATGGCGGCGGCAGCCATCGCCCTGCTCTCCCTGTCCCTCATCGCCGGGCACGTCAAATACGGTGCGGCCAACTGGATCAGTTTGTTCGGATTCTCCTTCCAGCCCTCGGAACTGGCCAAGCCCTGCTACATCTTCGCCGGGGCGGCCACCCTGGAGCGCCTGTTCCGCAAGCGGAACCTGGGGCTGTTCATCCTGCTCACCGGCGCGTGCATGGGCTGCCTGGCCCTGATGAGCGACTTCGGCACCGCCGCCATCTTCTTCGTCACCTTTCTGGTTATCGCCTATCTCCGCTCCGGCGACTTTGCCACCCTCTCCCTGATCTGCGGCGGCGCGGTGTTCGGCGGGCTGATGCTGGTCACCGTCAAGCCCTATATCCTGCGGCGCTTCGCCGCCTGGGGGCACGCCTGGGAGCAGGCCTCCGACGGCGGCTTCCAGCAGACCCGCACCATGTCGGCGGCGGCCTCCGGCGGACTGATCGGAGTGGGGCCCGGCGAGGGCTGGCTCCACCGGGTGCCCGCGGCGGACACCGACCTGGTGTTCGGGATGCTGTGTGAGGAGTGGGGACTGATCATCGCGGTGCTGGCCGTGCTGTGCATCGCGGCCCTGGCCGTCTTTGCGGTGCGCAGCTGCCGGGCGGGGCGGTCCAGCTTTTACACCATCGCCGCCTGTGCCGCCACCAGTCTTCTGGTCTTTCAGACCACCCTGAACGTGCTGGGCTCGGTGGACATCCTGCCCCTCACCGGGGTCACCTTCCCCTTCGTGTCAAACGGCGGCTCGTCCATGCTGTCCGCCTGGACCCTGCTGGCCTTCCTCAAGGCGGCAGACACCCGCAGCAACGCCAGCTTCGCCATCCGTCCCCAGGACCGCCACAGCTCCAGCTGGCTGGGCAACCTGATCCCCGCCAAGGGCGGCCGTGTCCAAAAGGAGGTTTCCGGTGAAAAAGATTGAAAAACGCACGGTGATCTGTCTGGCCCTCACCCTGTTCCTGCTGCTGGGCCTGGCCCTGTTCCTGGTCCGGTTCCTGCTGGACGGGGGGGACTGGGCCTCCTTCGCCGCCAACCGCCACCTGTACAACAGCCAGGGGCAGCTGTCCGTGGGCCGGGTGCTGGACCGGGATGGGGACGTGCTCTCCTGGGTGGACGAGTCGGGCCAGCGGTGCTACTACTCCAACGCCACAGTCCGAAAGGCCACCCTCCACGCCGTGGGCGATCCAAATGGCGCCATCGGCACCGGCGCTCTGGTCGCCTTCGCGGACCAGCTCTCCGGCTATAACCTCTCAATTTGGCTTCGGGAAGAACGACCTCTACCTCACTCTGGACGCCCGGCTGAATTACATCGCCTATCAGGCCCTCAACGGCCGCAAGGGAGCGGTAGGCGTCTATAACTACAAGACCGGTGAGATCCTCTGTATGGTCTCCGCCCCCTCCTTCGACCCCGCCGACCCCCCCGAGATCCAGGACGGGGACCCCCGGTATGAGGGCGTCTACCTCAACCGCTTTCTCTCCAGCACCTTCACCCCAGGCTCCGTCTTTAAGACGGTCACCCTCACGGCCGCCCTGGAGCAGCTCCCTGATCTGTTCCAGCGCACCTTCACCTGTACCGGCTCCACCGTCGTGGGCGGGGAGACCATTACCTGCCCCTTCGCCCACGGAGAGATGGACATCAACGACGCCTTTGCCAGCTCCTGCAACGGCGTATTCGCCCAGCTGGCCGACGAACTGGGCGCGGAGCACCAATCGCCCAGTATCTGCTGGACCGCTACTCCGTCAGCGGTATCTCCACCGCCGCCGGCAGTGTGGAACTGGAGGGCGCCACCTCCGCCCAGCTGGGCTGGGCCGGCGTGGGCCAGTATCACGACCTGGTCAACCCCTGTGCCCTGATGGTCTGGATGGGCGGAGTGGCCAACGGTGGAAAGGCCGCCGTCCCCTATCTGGTACTGAAAACCGAGGGCGGTCTTCCCCACCCCTCCTTCCACTTCACCCGCCGCACCGGGCAGCTGATCCAGGCGGACACTGCCCAGGTGCTGGCCGATATGATGGCCCAGAATGTGGTGCAGACCTATGGCGCGGACCGCTTCCCCAACATGGATCTCTGCGCCAAATCGGGCACCGCCGAGGTGGGGGGCGGCAAACAGCCCAGCTCCTGGTTCACCGGCTTTCTGCGGGACCAGGATTTCCCCTACGCCTTCGCCGTGGTGGTGGAGGAGGGCGGCAGCGGCGCGGGCGCGGCGGGCAATGTGGCCGCCCAGGTGCTGGACGCCCTGGTCAACGGATATTGACCCTGAACGGCCGCCGGAAACGCTGTCTGCCGGCCCTGCTGAAGCAGCGGATACCTTGCGCCGCAAGCGGTTCCCGTTCGACAAGGTTTGCAAAATCTCCCTGTACTTTAATAGACAGATAAAGTGTAATGAAGTCAACGACAAATCGGAAATTATGGAGATAGTATATGAACATTAGTGAAATTGTAGAATTATATCAAATACCAAAGGTGGGTTTTTCGGAGAACGAGATTATAAGAGCCG
>SCPN01000576.1_pt1 | contig 61489 bp, 58 predicted proteins | sample 6106831 | NCBI WGS metagenome assembly SCPN01 (sample SAMN10720447, study PRJNA508395) | human gut metagenome | isolation source: Participant 1, 0 month | reverse complement strand
TTTGCCGGAATTGAGGTTCGGCAGCAGGGCAAAGTGGCCAAACGCGGTGCCGTCCTCCAGTTCGATGGAGGCGGTGATGTCCGCGTCCGACGAGCAGTTCAGGGTGATGCCGGTCGGTTTGCCGGTGGTGGCGACGATGGTGGAGGGGAGCAAACGTTTGCTGTTTTCCACCTCAAGTTGGGTCATGGAGCGTACGATGGCCTCGTCGTTGGATGCGTCCACGTCGAGGGCCTTGAGTACGGCGACCAAGGCCGCGTCGCTGATTTCGGTGTAGGTGCCGAGCTGGTCGATGAATGAGGTGGCAAGTCCGCAGGCTTTGGCGAGCTTGATGAGCGGGCGGGCGAGTCGTTCCGTGCTTTCCGCGCGCTGCGGGGCACCGGAAGCGGCGTTGTTGGTGGTGTCTGCGATGGTGCCGGTGCTGGTTGCTGCGTCGTTGCCGTATGCGTCGGTCATGATGACTCCTTGCTTGCAAATCGGGTACTGCTAGTCGTTTGCATTGCTGTTCGAGGGCCGCTCTGCGTTGAGGTTCCGGCAACCTGACAGACCAATGTTCGAGCTGTTCTGCCTCTACCGTAACTCATATTGACAACGATTGCAATACATTCGGTGAGTTGGACGAGGCTAGAGGTGTTGGTGTTTGTCGTGATGGCCCGTTGACTATCCCCAGTCGACTTTGCCGACAGCCTCGCCGGCGGAGGTGAGGTCGAACGGGTTTAACCAAACACGACGAACGATTGCGGGGAGAGCGTCAGCTGCCCGCCGCTCACGGCCGGTTCACCAAGACTGAGCAGCACGTCGGCGTCGGAAGAGAGCTCGTCCGGCAGGTATTCCGTGAGGAATGAGGCGATTGAGGCACCTGAATCGGCGTTGAAATAACTGGAATCGCCTTCGTGCTCCATAGGCGTGTCGGTATTGCGCAGCAACAGGTTGTAGCCGTTCGGGTGGCCGTCCCGGCGCCAGTCGAGGTAGAGGTCCATGTCGAAGCCGGCCTGCATCGATTCGTTCGGATGGCCTGGACGCCATCGGCGGACCGACCTGGGTGGATTCCGATAAGGCGGCCGTATGGGTGACCAACTGGGACACCGAGCGCAACGGCTCCTCGCTCACCACCCGTGACGGCACCAGCTACCTGCTCGCCAACGCCTTCATGCTCGCCTACGATTACGGCCAGCCGCACATCTTCTCCGGCTACTACTACGCCGGCGTCGACGACGGCGCTCCCGGCGCCACCCGCACCTCCGTGCCGGACATGACCTGTCCGACCGACGGCATCGAAACCGCCGGCACCTGGCACTGCGCGCAACGCTGGACCGCCATCCGCGGCATGATCGGCTGCCGCAACGCCGTGGCCGGCACCTTCACCGCCACCGTGGCCAAGGGCTCGGCCGTCGCCCTATACGCCGGCGCGACGCCCGCAAACTGGGCCGGCACCCGGAAATACGATCCGTCCGATCCCGCCTGGTTCACCGGCGAAACACCGCATAAGGGCGATGACACCGCCGCCAAGTCCGCCGATTCCGCAGCGTTCGCCAAGTCAGGCGACGCCAAGTCCGGAAAGGCAACGTCCGATGCCATCCGCCGCGCCGCAACGCTCGCCGCCATCCTCCTGCCCGTCATCGTCGGCGTCACGTTCATGGCGATAGCTCGCAGGAACGGCAAAGCCCAGTCCGACAACAGCGGCCCGAATAACGACTGATTCGGCCCCGCTCAGCCGCGCACCCGCGGCGCGGCGGTGGAGTCGCGTACCAGCAGTTGCACGGGGAAGATCTCGTGCGGCTGGTCCAGGGTGCGCCCCTCGATATAGGTCCAGGGTCCTTGCGCGCGGCGGCGACGGCCATGTCGACGGCTTCTGGCGCACGGTGGTCAGCCCCACCTCGCCCGAGAACGTGTGCTGTTGTCGAATCCGGTGACGGACAGGTCGGTCGGAATCGCCATGCCGCATTGGCGCAGGCGGAAGAACAGCGGAATCGCCAGCGAATCCTGATGGAAGCAGGGCAGGGCAGTGGGCGTCGTCGCGCGCGAGCAGCGCGGTGAGGGCGGCGTCGACCGGATCGTCGCCGGCCTGCATGTCCATCGTCTGGCCGGTCACGCCGTCCAGTTCGCTGCACGCCTCCAGGAATCCGGTGACGCGGTTGTGCGAGCTGAAGCCCATCGTGGCATCGAACGTCTCGTACAAATACAACAGGTTGCGGTGGCCGAGCGTGGTCAGATGGCGCACGATCAGCCGGATGCCGGCCTTGTCGTCGATGCCCACGGAGGCGGTGAACCCCTGCGAGGCCGTGTTGATGCCGATGAGCGGGATCCGCGTGGTGTTGAGTCGCCTGATTTCGGCCGGGGTGATGGCGAACGACGAGACGATGACCGCGTCCGCGTTGCCGCGCACCGGCAGTTCGTCGAAGAACTCCTCGCGCGCGCCCGCGTCGCCGATCGGTTGGATGACCAGATCGTAGCCGGCCGATCGCAGCACTTCGTTGAGGCCTTCGATGATGCGCGAGGTGAACCAGTCGAGCTTGCTGCTGCCCACCAGCAGCGCCACGCGGTGGGAGCGGCCCGATTTGAGGATGCCGGCCATGCGGGATACCGAGAAGTCGAGTTGTTGGGCGGCCTCCATCACCTTGGCGCGCGTTTTGGCGGAGACCATGTCAGGGCGGGAGAACGCGCGGGAGACCGTGGCGGTGGAGACGCCTGCTTGCCTGGCGACGTCCTCGATGCTGGCTTTCATGGCCCCTCCCGGTTTTTCAAAGTTGACGGTGTGACAAACTTCTCTTCATTGTAAATCATTGCAGTACGTTTTACGACAGTCATAGTGCAATGGGTTGCGATATTGCGACACGCCGAAAATATAGACCAATATGGTCTCAATAGCTTTGGAATGTAACAGGTTGCAAATGTAACGGTTTGCATGGCTGAGAAAGCCGGGTTGCCGAACTAGTTCGACACCCGTATACTGAACCGTGTTCACTTAGAGCTTGCGAGGAAGTAAGGGAGATAATGAAGATCAAGAAATCTCTCGCCGCGCTGACTGCAACCGTGAGCATTATGGCACTTGCAACCGGTTGCAGTTCGAGCGGTTCGTCAGGCGTCGTCGACACCCAGGCCGACAAGGGCCTGGCCGTCATGGGCGACACCATCACCTACGACCCCAACCACTTGGTCAACGACGGCCAGCCCATCGAACTGGGCTACTGGTCCTGGGGCGACGAAAGCACTGACCCGGTGATCTCCATGCTCCACGAGTACGAGAAGATCCACCCGAACGTCACCTCTGGTGATCTCGTAGGGTGGCTTGAGCGACACGGGTCAAGACCCCGCTCTCGCTCAAGGGCAACAAGAACGCCCCCGTGCTGTTCAACGTCCACAACTCCGAGGATGCCCTGCTCCGCCCGCACGCCGTCCGCCTCGACGGCGCCAGCGACTGGCGCATCTTCCACCAGGTGGTGCTGCCGATGAGCCGCAATTCCATCGCCGCGCTCGCCATCTTCACCTTCCTGTGGAACTGGGAGGACTACCTCTGGCCGTTCCTCATGATCACCGATGACGACAAGCAGCTGTTGTCGGTGGGCCTCAAGATGTTCTCCGGCCAGTACGGCACCGATTACGGCGGACTGTTCGCCGCCACCTCCGTGACCATCATCCCGGTGGTCATCGTCTACCTGGTGTTCCAGAAGCAGTTCATCGCCGGCATCGCCACCGGCTCTGGCAAGTAAACCCGGCCGGTTTCGGCCGAATCCGAACCGCGCCGCAGTCTCCCACCAGTCCCGGGGAGCCGCGGCCGCATCACTCGTATCATCGTGAATAACCGTACAGAAGGGGTAACCATGGCACAGTCACCACAACTCAAGCAGTCGTCTCCGACCTCGCCCGATCCGCAGGACTTCCGCCTCGACGCCACGCCGGCCATGCGCGCCGACAATGTGGTGTCCGGCGAGCACTGGCGCATCGGACTCATCACCGATTCGCTCGTGCGATTCGAATGGTCCGATTCCGGCGTATTCGAGAACCGCCCGACCCAGACCGTCCTGAACCGCGATTTCGGTAGCCCGGTCGAACGCCGCGTCACCGAGCGTGACGGCCGCGTCATCATCGACACCGCGGCCCTGACCATCGTCTACGACCAGCAGCCGTTCAGCAAGGAAGGCCTGAGCGTGGTCGTCAAAGGCGTGGCCGACACCCAGTTCAACACCTGGCATTACGGCGACGCCCAGCGCGGCAACCTCAAAGGCACCGCCCGCACGCTGGACGAGGCGGACGGCGCCATCGAGCTTGACAACGGCGTGATCTCGCGCGATGGCTGGGCCGTCATCGACGATTCCGCCGCCAACATCATCATCGAAACCGACACGGTGAACGGCAAGGCGAACCCGTTCGGCACCTGGGTATCCCCGCGCGCCACCGCCGAAACGGACTTGTACTTCTTCGGCTATGGCCACCGCTACATCGAGGCCGTACGCGACTTCTATCGCCTGACCGGCCCCACGCCGCTCCTGCCGCGCTTCGCCATGGGCAACTGGTGGAGCCGCTACTACCGGTACACGCAGGACGGCTATCTGGCCCTGATGGACCGCTTCAAGCGCGAGGGCATCCCGTTCACCACCTCCGTGATCGACATGGACTGGCATCGCGTGGACGACGTGGACCCGAAGTACGGTTCCGGCTGGACCGGCTACTCGTGGAATCGCGAACTGTTCCCCGACCCGCCGGCCTTCCTCGCCGACCTGCACCGGCGCGGCCTGCGCACCACACTGAACGTCCACCCGCGCGACGGCGTGCGCGCGTTCGAGGACGCCTACCCCGAAGTCGCCAAGCGCGTCGGCATCGACCCGGCCACCGAGGAGAACGTGGAATTCGACCTCACCAACCCGGACTTCGTGGACGCCTATTTCGACATGCACCACCGCATGGAGGCCGAAGGTGTCGACTTCTGGTGGCTGGACTGGCAGCAGGGCGGCGTGACCCGCCAGAAGGGTCTCGACCCGCTGTGGATGCTCAACCACATGCACTACCTCGACTCAGGGCGCGGTGGCAACTGGCCGCTCACCTTCTCCCGGTACGCCGGCCCCGGCTCCCACCGCTACCCGGTCGGCTTCTCCGGAGACACGATCGTGACCTGGGAATCGCTCGCCTTCCAGCCGCAGTTCACCGCCACCGCTTCCAACATCGGGTATGGCTGGTGGAGCCACGACATCGGCGGCCACATGTTCGGCTACCGCAACGAAGAGCTGGAGGCCCGCTGGTACCAGCTCGGCGCGTTCAGCCCGATCAACCGACTGCATTCGTCCAACTCGCCGTTCTCCGGCAAGGAGCCGTGGAACTTCAACCGTGACGTGAGCGCCGCGATGGTGGACGCGCTGCGTCTGCGCTACGCGATGATGCCGTACTTGTACACCATGAACTACCGTGCCGCCGAAGCCGGCCGTCCGCTGGTCGAGCCGATGTACTGGCAGAACCCGGATACGCCGGACGCCTACGAGGTGCCGGATGAGTTCCGCTTCGGCACCGAGCTCGTGGTCGCGCCGATCGTCTCCCCGGACGATGCCGCCGCCTGCCGCGGCCGCGCCGACGCCTGGCTGCCGCAGGGGGAGTGGTTCGACTTCTTCGACGGCCGCCGATACGTCTCATCCGACGCCGCTGGCCGCCGACTGGAGGTCTGGCGCTCGCTCGACCGCACGCCGGTGTTCGCCAAGGCCGGCGCGATCGTGCCGTTGCAGGACGTCGCGGAATCCGGCGAAGCGATCAACTCTATCGCCAACCCGCAGGCCCTGCGCGTGCTGGTGTTCCCTGGTGCCGACGGCTCGTTCGTCATGCGCGAGGATCGCGGCACGTGGGGCGCCCCCAGCGCCGACACCGCGATAGCGTTCACGTGGGGCGGGGCCGATGCGTCGCCCAGCGCCTTCACCGTCGCGCCGGTTACCGGCGATACGTCCGCCGTACCCGAGTTGCGCGACTGGACGGTCGTGTTCCGCGGCGTCGCGCCGGTTGACGCGGCCAGCGGCGTGCGTGCATGGTCCGGCGAGGCTCCGGTCGAGGCGACGGTGGCGTACGACGAGGCGACCATGAGCCTGACCGTGTCCGTCACCGGCATCAGCTCGGCTGCCAGTCTGCGCATCGAGATTCCCGGCGGTCTGCGCATCGCCGACAATCCGGTCGAATCGGACGCGATGGACCTACTGCTGCACGCCCAGATGCTCTACCGCACCAAGGAGCTCGCGCTGCAGGCGGTCCACAAGCTCGGCATCGGCGCGATCGGCGCCCTGCGCACCATGAACCGTGGTCCGCGCTACGCCAACGATTTCTGGATCACCGACATGCCCGATGCGGTGGCCGGCGCGCTCGAAGAAATTTTGCTGCGCAGCTGAGCCCGGTTGCAGTTTTCTGCAACATCCGGGTGCGCCCCGGTATGCGGCGATAAGTTCGGCATGGTTGCCGAAGAGCGTGGCATACCGGGTGCAGTGCGTGGGATGGCCTTCGCGATTGCACTCATCGTGCGGTCAGTGGAAAGGAACTTTTCATGCACAAGGTGAAACAGCACAAGGGCGTCGCGGTGGCCGCCGCGGTCTGTGCGGTCGCGATGGCGGCCTCGCTCGCGACCCACGCCGGCGCGGCCGGGGACCGGCGTTATTGACTGGCTGGCGTTATCGAGTGATTGGCGGTATCAATTAGCCGGCGTTATTGATGAGCCGGTGTTGTCGATTAGCCAGCGTTATCGACCGGCACTGAAGCATGCAGTACCCACTGCCCGCGTTTCTCCCGCACATCCCAATCCCCGTGCGCATGCAGCACACGCTCCCGATAGTACGCAAGCCCGGAATGCCGCCCCCTCAAACGTCGCGTCACCTTGACGCGGACGGTCCGTCACATCAATGGTGACGCGGTCCTGAGCGGCGGAAACCAGCACCACGTAACGCTGCGTCGAATCGGCATACCTGGCGATATTGCCAAACAATTCCCGCAGAAAATCGGCGACAAACACTGTGTCTGAGTTATTCAGCGCATCGATGCCCCCAGCGACAATAACGTCGCCGACACACCCCATGCGCCGCAATCGCGCGCCGCCGCTGGCAAGTCTGATGGCAAGGCTGATGGCGCGCCCCAGTCACCCCTTGCAGTTTTCTGTATAAGTGGATTTTGGCTCCAAACGCACCACTCCGTCATCGCCGTCAGTCACTCCCACAAAAAACTTGAGCCAAACATACTCAACTTTTTGTGTTGAAATTGGGAATAGAACTTGCCAAATGGAAGTTGAGTGATGTAGGCTCAAGTTTGGAAGGTCCAAGAGACGACCAATCGGAACTTGGGCAAAGAACGTAAGAACAAACGAGTAATTAAGGAGCACACATTATGGCACGTGCAGTTGGTATCGATCTGGGAACCACGAATTCCTGCATCGCAACTCTTGAAGGTGGCGAGCCCACCGTTATCGTCAACGCTGAAGGCGCGCGCACCACGCCGTCTGTGGTGGCCTTCTCCAAGTCCGGCGAGATCCTCGTCGGCGAAGTGGCCAAGCGTCAGGCCGTGACCAACGTTGACCGCACTATTTCTTCCGTCAAGCGCCACATGGGCTCCGACTGGACCGTCGACATCGACGGCAAGAAGTGGACCCCGCAGGAGATTTCCGCGCAGATCCTGATGAAGCTGAAGAGGGATGCTGAGGCCTACCTCGGCGAGCCCGTCACCGACGCCGTCATCACCTGCCCGGCATACTTCAACGATGCCCAGCGTCAGGCCACCAAGGACGCCGGCAAGATCGCCGGCCTGAACGTCCTGCGTATCATCAACGAGCCGACCGCAGCCGCTCATTACCAGCAGAAGGGAGCAAGAGACGGCGCATCCTGGTCTTCGACCTCGGCGGCGGCACCTTCGATGTCTCCCTGCTGGAGATTGGCAAGGATGACGACGGCTTCTCCACCATTCAGGTTCAGGCCACCAACGGCGACAACCACCTCGGTGGTGATGACTGGGATCAGAAGATCATCGATTGGCTGGTTTCCGAAGTCAAGAACAAGTACGGCGTCGACCTGTCCAAGGACAAGATCGCGCTGCAGCGTCTGAAGGAAGCCGCTGAGCAGGCGAAGAAGGAGCTCTCCTCCTCCACCTCCACCGGCATCTCCATGCAGTACCTGGCCATGACCCCTGACGGCACCCCGGTGCACCTGGATGAGACTCTGACCCGTGCGCACTTCGAGGAAATGACCTCCGACCTGCTGGGTCGCTGCCGCACGCCGTTCAACAACGTGCTGCACGACGCCGGCATCTCCGTGAGCGACATCGACCACGTGGTGCTCGTCGGTGGTTCCACTCGTATGCCCGCCGTCAAAGGAACTCGTCAAGGAGCTCACCGGTGGTAAGGGAAGCGAACCAGTCCGTGAACCCGGATGAGGTGTGGCTGTCGGTGCCGTGCAGTCCGGCGTCATCAAAGGGCGACCGTAAGGACGTCCTGCTTATCGACGATGACCCTGTCCCTCGGTATCGAGACCAAGGGTGGCATCATGACCAAGCTCATCGATCGCAACACCGCCATCCCGACCAAGCGCTCCGAGGTCTTCTCCACCGCTGAAGACAACCAGCCGTCCGTGCTGATTCAGGTCTACCAGGGTGAGCGTGAGTTCGCTCGCGACAACAAGCCGCTGGGCACCTTCGAGCTGACCGGCATCGCTCCGGCTCCGCGTGGCGTCCCGCAGATCGAGGTCACCTTCGACATCGACGCCAACGGCATCGTGCACGTGTCCGCTAAGGACAAGGGCACCGGCAAGGAGCAGTCCATGACCATCACCGGTGGTTCCGGCCTGCCGAAGGACGAGATCGACCGCATGGTCAAGGAAGCCGAAGCTCATGAGGCTGAGGACAAGAAGCGCAAGGAAGACGCCGAGACCCGCAACCAGGCCGAGGCCTTCGCCTACTCCACCGAGAAGCTCGTCAACGACAACAAGGACAAGCTCTCCGACGACATCGTCAAGGAAGTCACCGACAAGGTCAACGCTCTGAAGGAAGCCCTGAAGGGTGACGACACCGAGAAGGTCAAGACCGCTCAGACCGAGCTGATGACCGCCGCCCAGAAGATCGGCCAGGTCCTCTACGCCCAGCAGGGTGCCGAGGGTGCTGCCGCTGGTGCTGACGGTGCCGGCGCTTCCGCTGGCTCCGCCTCCGGTTCCGACGACGACACCGTCGAGGCCGAGGTCGTGGACGACGATGACGACAAGGACAACAAGTGATGTCCGAGTTCAACAAGGACGACTACCTGAACGACCTGCCGGATCCCTCAGATGCTGAGGCTGCCGCTCAGGCCTCTTCAGGGGCTGACGCCTCCGCCGAGTCCGGCTCTGCGCAGGATTCGGCTGCCCAGGCTCCTTCCAATGAAGGAGCCGACGCGGCTCCTGCCGCAGCTGAGGGAGAGAAGACTGGCGAAGGCCAGTCCGATTCCGCAGACACCCTCACCCCGCTCGGCAAGGCCAAGAAGGAAGCCGCAGACTACCTCGAAGCCCTGCAACGCGAACGTGCGGAGTTCATCAACTACCGCAATCGCACGCAGAAGGAGCAGGAGCGCTTCCGCCAGCACGGCATCATCGACGTGCTGACCGCGCTGCTGCCCGCCCTCGACGATATCGACCGCATTCGCGAACACAGCGAGATGGACGACTCGTTCAAGGCCGTCGCCACCAAGATTGACAAGGCCTTCGAGAAGTTCGGTGTCGAGAAGTTCGGCGAAAAGGGCGAGGACTTCGACCCCACCAAGCATGACGCGATCCTGCACAAGCCGGACGCGGATGCCGAAAAGGAAACGGTTGACACCGTGGTCGAGGCCGGCTACCGCATCGGCGATCGCGTAATCCGCGCCGCCCGAGTAGTAGTAGCCTCCCCGCAAAACTGACATCCAGCTCGCTGCAATGAGTTGATATTTACCTTGGCTCCCCTCTCTGAGGGGAGCCAATCATAAAGACTTTTCTAGAAAGGAGACATGAATGGCTGAAAACGAATGGCTCAGCAAAGACTTCTACAAAGTCCTTGGTGTCTCCAAGGACGCTTCGGACGACGACATCAAGAAGGCGTACCGCAAGCTCGCCCGCAAATACCATCCTGACGTCAACAAGACCAAGGAAGCCGAGGAGAAGTTCAAGGACATCTCCGAAGCCTATGACGTGCTGAGCAAGAAGGAAGATCGCCAGAAGTACGACGCGATTCGTCAGTTCGGCATGGGCGGTGCCCGCTTCGCCGGCGGTTCCGGCGGCTTCGATGCTTCCGGTTTCTCCGACATCTTTGGTTCCATGTTCGGCCAGGGTGCCGGCGGCAATGGCTCGCGCATCCGCTTCTCCACTTCGGGCGGCGGCCCCAACAACATCAACGACATCTTCTCGATGTTCGGCGGTGCTGCAGGTCAGGGCGGCCAGCCGTATGGCGGCTACGGCCAATCGCCGTACGGCAATGCCGGCGGCTATGGCTATGAGGAGGCCCCGCGCCCCGAAAACGGCGAGGACCGCAACTCCAAGATCAGCCTGACCCTGCGTCAGGCGGTCAAGGGCGCTACCGTGTCCCTGTCCGTGGACGGCAAGAAGTTCAAGGCCCACGTGCCTGCGGGCGTCAAGGACGGACAGAAAATCAAGCTGGCCGGCAAGGGCAAGCTAGGCATCAACGGCGGCAAGGCCGGTGACCTGTACCTGCACGTCACCGTCAAGCCCGATGCCACATTCTCGATGCGCGGCCATGATATCGTCATGGACCTGCCCGTCACCGTGGGCCAGGCCGTGGCCGGTGGCAAGGTCGAGGCCAAGGATATCGACGGCAATCCCGTCACCTTCAAGGTGCCGGCAGGCTCCAGCTCCGGCGCGGAAGTCAAGCTCACGGGACTTGGCGTCCAGCGCAGCAACCAGCCGGGCGATCTGATCGGCCGTGTGCAGATCATGGTCCCCGCCAAGCCGGGTCTGGCCGTCAAGCACGCCGCCAAAGAATTCGACGAAAAAGCCGGCGACTATCTCAGCCTGTAATCAGGAGGTGAACAATGGCGCGGTTAGCCAACCAGATGAAGCAGTTATACGCGATGTGCGCAACCGCGCTCGTGATGGGCAGGGCCGATCTCGACGGAGCCGATGACGTCGGCTTCGACATCGAACTGCCCATCTTCACCGTCGGCCAGACCGCCGAGTTGGCCAACATTCACCCCCAGACTCTCCGTCAGTACGACCGCCTCGGTTTGGTTCGTCCGCAGCGCACCGATGGCGGCGCACGCCGCTACTGCCTGCGCGACATTGCCCGCCTGAACCGAGCTCAGCGCCTGAGCCAGGATGAGGGCATCAACCTTTCCGGTATCGCGCGCATTTTGGTCCTCGAAGAAGAGAATCGCCAACTGCGCCGCGAAGTCAAACGCATGCAAACCGGCGACCAGGAGAGCGTTTTCGCCGCAGGCCGTGACGGCAATATCGTGGAGGTACAACGCTCCAACCGCGCCCGCCTCTGGCGCAACGCCATCCGCCGCGAAACCCGCGAACTGCCCGGCCGCGATACTGCCGCCGATATCGCTGCCGGCGCCACCGGCGACTCCAACTACACTCCCGCCGACTCCAAGTCCATGGTCCTGTGGGGTTGGTGAGTCTGGCCGCATTGCTTCGATTCCTTCTCCATTCGTAAAACTGTTTGTTATCTCACATCGGGCAGCTGCCGAAAAGCACGAATCTTCTTGACGGAGATGTCAAGGTTTGTTACGGTGACGTGCGAAAACCGATTCGTAAGGGGTGCTTTAGGCTGAGACGGTATGTGCCGAACCCTTCGAACCTGTGAGCTAACACTCGCGTAGGGAATGCGACGGTTGAACTCCTCTGTTCGGCTCGGCATCCCATATGCGCGTTGAGAGAGAGGAAGCGTATGTCAATACGCAAGGAGCTGACCGCCCAGAACGTACTGCTGGGTTTCCAGCATGTGCTTGTTTCCAACGTCTGGCTTGATCCGGTGTTTGTGGCCGGAGCAATCGGCTTACCTATTGCCCTGTCGTCGAACATGATTAACGCCATCTTCATCGTCTCTGGTCTGGTTACTTTGGTTCAGGCCACTCGGCTGGTTCGCCTGCCGGTGGTGCAGGGGCCGTCAGCCGCGTTTGACGCGTTGATGATCGCGGCAGGTACGGCCGGCATGCTGGGGGCGGCGAGTTCGTCCATTCTCATCGCTTCGCTTGTGTTCCTGTTGCTGTGCCTGACCGGTGTGATAGAGCGGATGCGGTTCCTGTTCTCTCCGATGATTTCGGGCGTGGTCATCTTTATGGTCGGTGTCTCGCTGTCTGGATTCACGCTGAGCGAGTTTCTAGGCGGGGTTCCCGGCGACAAGACGTTCGCCGATCCGCACATCCTGACCGTGTCGATTCTGACCACGGCGATTGTGCTTGTCCTGTCGTTGCTCGGCAAGGGCCTGCTCAAGTCGTTCTCATTCCTCATCGCGCTCGTCGTCGGCACCGTGGTCGCCGCAGCGTTTGGCATGGTGGACTTCTCTCCTGTGGCATCCAAGGGATGGCTGGGCCTGCCGACCTTCCTGCCCTACGGTCCGTTCACATTTGACTGGAAGATCTTCATCCCGTTCTTCATCGCCTACATGGTTGCCGTCATGGAAGCTCTCGGCGTCTATCAGGCGGCTTCTGAGATTCAGGGCACGCCCCTCGAACGCAAGCAGGTGCGCTACGGTCTTGCCGGCGAGGCGGCCGGTTCAGCCATTTCCTCGCTGATTGGTGGATTCACCACCACCGCCTACCCGCAAAATGTCGGCCTGCTCAACCTGACCGGCGAAGGCAAGTTGCGCACGCGCACGCCTGTGATCATCGCCGCTGTGCTGTTGCTGATTCTGGGCTTCGTGCCAAAGGCGGGCGCGTTGCTGTCCGTCATTCCCTCGGCAGTCGTCGGAGGCATTTTCCTGCCGGCTGCGGCCAGCCTAATCGTGACCGGCCTGCGCGCCCTGCGCAAGGTCGCTGATGACGAGCGCCGTCAAACGGTCATCGGCATGTCTCTGTTGCTCGGCATCGCCCTGCCCAAGGCGCTCTCTCCGGCCTGACCGGCGGCGCAAGCGTGTTCTTTGGCAACAACATCATGGTCGGTGTATTCAGCGCCATCATTCTCAATGCGCTTTTCGTCGCTCTTCCGGATTTGGTGGCGAAGCATCGTGCGCCGGCGTCCGTGGATGTTCCAGCAGCCGATCCGGCGGATGGGACTGGCGCTGCGGCGTACGATGAACGATAATGCTGGTTGATATTGGATATTGACAGGAGCGATGCAATGACTGATGTGATGGATGACGCGCGTCGTATCAAGCGCGGGATTCTGGATTTTATCCATACCTATGGCTGTGAGCAGGCCCCGGAAGAGGCGTTTGGTGCGTTGGCGCGCGACGTGTTCATCTATCAGTACACGTATGATCTGCCGTACCGTCGTTACTGCGCGGCTAAACGCGTCACCCCCGCAACGCTCAAGGATTGGCGGGAGATTCCGCCGATGCCGGTGGACGGGTTCAAGCACCTTGACCTTTCGACCATACCGACCGAGCAGTGCGAAGCCGTATTCATGACGAGCGGAACCACGCATGGCGGCAAGATGCGTGGGCGCAACTTCCATCCCGATCTTGAGGTGTGGGATGAATCAATGATTGTGCCGTTCCGTCATTTCATCATGCCGGATCGAGAGCGTATCCGCATCGCCGTGATTTCGCCGGCATGGGACATGAACCAGAACTCCTCCCTGTCGCGCTACCTTACCAAGGCCGTGGAGTGCTGCGGCAGCGAAGGCAGCGGTGTGTTCTTCGACGAGCATGGACTCAAGTTCGATGAAATCATCGCCTTCCTTAACCGTGCGGTGTCTGACGGTGAACCGGTGATGCTGATGGGTGTCTCGTCGTCCTATCTGTATCTGTTCGATTACCTGCATGAGCATGATCTGACGTTCGCGCTGGCCCCCGATAGCCGGTTGTTCGACACTGGCGGCTTCAAGAGCACTAAGCGCGACATCACCGAAGACCAGATGCTTGATGAGCTGGAACAGACACTGGGGGTGCCGCGCCACCACTGCGTCAACATGTATGGCATGACCGAGTTGAGCTCGCAGATCTATGACCAAAATATTCTGTCGTGGTATACGGATGGCACCAGCAACTATCTCAAGGCGAACCCCGCCTGGGTGCGCACGGTCTTCCTCGATCCGGAAACGCTGACTCCCGTCAAGGATGGTGAGACCGGTGTGATAGCCCATTACGACCTTGCCAATTGGAATTCATGCATCGGTATTCTGACCGAGGACCTCGGCCATCGGACCCCGGACGGATTCCTGCTGCAGGGCAGGGCGAAGGGAGCCGAGGCTCGTGGGTGCTCAATCGCGGTAGACGAGGTCATCAGTGCCAACCGTTGATGAATCCGTGAGTCAGGCCATTGATGTCTTCCACCTGCCCTCGGGAGTGGATGTTTCGGATTACGAAATCTATGAGGTCGCCACATCGGATGGGGTGAAGCGTTTGCGCTATCCGCGACTGGATGGCTCAAAGGTGACTTCCCTTGCCAAGCAGCTTGTCGATGTTCGCAACCGCACGCTTGCCGCGATGAGTGTCAACGATATTCTCGACATCGTGGCCGACGCGGCCCAACTATGGGCCGATCCGGATTTTGAGCTGCGGCGTCAGGCTGAACTGCTGATTCCCGCAATCACCGGATATGAGCCTGACATGGTGCGGATTGAGCTCAAACGGTATATGCGCCAGTTCAGGCGTCGTGAACTGCTCCGGTTCCTTGACTCCGAAATCGGTCAGCCGTCTATGCTCGACGAATTCCGGCCGAACAAGGCGGGGGGATACTCTAAATATGTGGGCCCAGCGCTCACCTATCAGGTGTTCTCCAGCAATGTGCCGGGGATTCCCGTGTGGAGCATGGCGATGACCCTGCTGGTCAAAGGCGCGATTCTTGGCAAATCTTCATTTTCCGAGCCGGTGATGCCTGCGTTCTTTGCTCGCAGCATTGCGATGGTCAATTCCGACCTCGCTGATGCCATTGCGGTGGTTCCATGGAAGGGCGGCTCGCAGCAGCTCGAGGATTCAGCCATCGATGCGGCCGATGCCGTGATTGTTTACGGTTCTTCGCAGACTACCAAATTGATTGCGGGCAAAGTCGCCGGGTCCAAGCCCTGTCTAGGTTACGGAGCAAAAGTCGGGTTGGCGTTCATTGGCCGAGAGGCTTTGCGTCCTGATACCTATGCCGATACCGTGCATCGTGTGGCTGTTGACATCGCCACATATGACCAGCAAAGCTGCCTGGCTCCGCAGACCGTGTTCGTGGAGACTGATGGAGCCCTCACCCCTCGTGAAGTGGCTCAGCTGCTCGGTGGCGAGCTTGAGAATCAGCAGCGCAAATATCCGCGCTCCGTATTGAGTGACGCCGAGAACGTGGCCATTCAGCGGGCGCGCACCGACGCTGAGATGAGAGCCTTGATGGGCGGGAAGGCCGCGGTGTTCGCCAGTGGCCATAGCACGGCATGGTCGGTGCTGTATCGAGAACTTGACGGTAGCGGTGCCGACGAGGATGTTGCTTCGCTGATGTCGCCGTTGAACCGCACCGTCAACGTGGTGGCGGTGCCAGATTTGTTGGACGCTGCCAGAAGACTGACTTCCTGCCGTGGCTGGCTGCAGAGCTGCGGTGTCGCTGTGGATTCAACCAGACTGTTTGGTCTTGCAGATACATTGGCCGAGGTCGGTGTGAATCGCATCTGTCCGCTCGGTGAGATGGATCGGGCGAAATCCGGCTGGCATCATGATGGGGGCTTCAACCTCATCGATCTGTTGCGCGCGGTGGATGTCGAACGCGGCAGCGACGCGTACAGCGATTCGTTCGATATGGATATGGAATAGGCCTGTGCTGTTGCGGGCAGCAGAGGCTGGTAGCAGGGCGAAAGGCAAGGGTAATGACAGAGCAAAGCGATATGGCACGGCGTCCAATGGTGAATCTGGATGGCAGAACAGCGATCATCACCGGTTCCGGCAAGGGCATAGGAGCGGCTGTGGCGAAATGCCTGGCATCGCACGGAGCCGCTGTCGTCATCAATTACGTACATGACGCCGCCAGCGCGCAGCGCACCGTTGAAGACATCCACTCGCTGGGAGGCTCGGCTATAGCTGTACAGGCGGATGTTTGCGATGAATCGCAATCTTCCAAGCTAGTGGGTACCGCTGTCGACTCATTCGGCGGCGTGGACATCTTAGTGAATAATGCTTTCGGACGCTTCTCCTTTGACCCGCGTCGCCGTTCCACTTTTGCTGGAGGCGATTGGGATGAGTTTAGCGCACAGATCGAGGGATGCCTGCATGGTGCATATCTGATGTGCTCACATGTGGTGCCGCTGATGCGAGCCCAGACCTCCGGGCGTATCATCAACATCTCCAGCAATCTGGTCGATTCGCCCATCGTGCCCTACCATTCGTATATCACTGCCAAAGGCGGCTTGGTCGGCATGACCCGCTCTCTGGCCCAGGAGCTGGGCGGCTTCGGCATTACCGTTAATGCCATTGCCGCAGGTTTGACGGCCGGAACCGCATCCAGCGCAGCCACCACCGAGGATGTTCGTGAACGAATCATTGCCATGACGCCTCTTGGCCGCCTTGCCCGTCCCGATGACATCGCCGGAGGGGTCGCGTTGTTGGCGTCCGACATGGCCGGCTTCATTACCGGACAATGTCTGCACGTCGATGGTGGGCTGACCATGCGCTGAGGCGCAGGGGCGGTGTGCTGACGCGCTATGGTTGTCGCATCCGATTGGTGCAATGGAATGCAGCAAGAGTAAAGGCGCCAATTGGCGTGCGGGCATGTGGACGGAGGTAACTATGCTGCTCAAAGCCGTGTTCTGGGATTTGGACGGTACTCTCATCGATTCTGAGCCGCTCTGGCATGACGGTGAGATTGAGATCGCGCACAACAATGGCGGCGAGTGGAACGAGGACCTCGGTTGGGAGTGCTCCGGCACTCCGGTACCACACGTGGCAGAGGTCATGATTGCGCATGGCTGCACATTGAGCGTTCCCGAAATCGACAAGCAGCTCAAGGATTATGTGTTCAAGGCGGAGGTCGAACGTCTGCCGTGGATTCCCGGCGTATTGGACGTGCTGCACTCGCTCAAGGAGGCCGGCGTTCCGTCCATGCTGGTCACCACGTCGCCGCGCCGTATGGCGGAGAACATCATGAAGCAGTCCGAGGGACTGTTCGCCGGCTACGTCTGTGGCGACGATCCGTACGAACACAAGCCGAACCCTGCGCCCTATCTGGCCGCAGCCGACAAGCTTGGCATCGCCCGTGAAGACATGGCCAAGTGCGTGGTGCTCGAGGATTCCTCGGTTGGACTTCAGGCCGGTGCGGCATCGGGCGCGACTCTGATCGCGCAGACTGGCTGGATTCGTACGGACACTTCCGGCCTGGGCCAGTTCGCGTCCATCGAATCGTATGACGGTATCGATGCGGCCGCGCTGGACGGTTTCGTGCGCCAGCGTTTGGGGGAGTAGAAATAGGCCGATTGTATCGGCATTGCATTCCGGTGTGTCGCAAGTATTTGCAAATGTTTATATCAACCATTTGATGTCTGTTTTGACAAACTTCTGAAACGTTATAGAATTGTTGCCAACGAAGAAATCTGAAACGTTTAGAAAACCGGCGCACAGCAGCGTCGGTTGACTGGTTTTCCGCCCGGCAAAGCATGCCCGAGTATTTTCTATGGCCAGTTTCTGAAATGTTACAGAAAAAGAAGATGAGGTCCAAGGGAGGTCATCATGACGGCAATTCAGGAAGCCGTTCCCGCCGCAGCGGGGGCAGCGCAAAGCCGTGGGGGAGAGGTGAGCAACGCGGCTGCGGCAGCCGGCAAACGTGTTCGTGCCCGCAAGCACAGCGGCGCATCGCAGAACTCATGGCAAAGCAAGCTGCGCCCCTACCTGTTCATCGCCCCGCTGGTCATTCTCTCCGGCGTCTTCATCTACTACTGCATCGGCTTCACCGTGGCCACATCCTTCACCGACTGGGACGGCATCTCCAGTGAGATGGACTTCATCGGCCTGAAGAACTACACCAAGCTGCTCGCTCCCGGCTCCGTGTTCTGGACGGCCTTGATGAATAACATCATCTTCATGGTCGTCACCGTGGTCATCCAGGCCGGGCTCGGACTGCTGCTCGCGGTGATCCTCAAGGAGCGCCTGCGCGGTTCCAGCTTCTTCAAGGCGATCTTCTTCATGCCCATCGCCATGGCCCCGGTCATCATCGCCGCCATCTTCCGCATCATCATGGATCCGAACGTCGGTGCCATCAACGAGGCCCTGCGCTTCCTGCACTTGGACTTCCTGGCCCAAAGCTGGCTTGGCGATCCGCACATCGCCCTCTACTCGATCTGTGCCATCAACATCTTTGAATGGATGGGCTTCTCGATGATCATCTACTACGCCGGTCTGATGTCTATCTCCGATGACATCTACGAAGCCGCCAAGATCGACGGCTGCGGATTCTGGAACACCCTCTTCCGCATCACCATTCCGAACCTGTCCGGCACCACCAACACGCTTATCCTGCTTGGCATCGTCGGCTCGCTGAAGACCTTCGATATCGTCATCCAGACCACAGGCGGCGGCCCTGGCCGTTCCACCGAATTCCTGAACACCTACCTGTACAAGGCCGGCGTGCAGCAGTTCAACGGCGGTCTGTCCGCGGCCATCGGCGTGATGGTCCTCATCATCGCCGTGATGCTCTCCCTGATTCAACTTGCCTTCAACAAGCGTGCCAACAACTAACGAGAGGACGTCATCATGAAGCGTAAAACCAGTGCGACGGTCATCATGTACACCGTCCTCGTATTCTTCTTCGTCATCTGGATTTTCCCGATTTACACGGCAATCACCAAGTCCCTGCAGGCAGGCGGCTGGAACAGCTACCTGTCCGTGATCAACAATAAGGACGTGCACTACTTCCGCGTGGTGTTCAACAGCTTTTTCATCTCCGTGGTCACCGCCGTGATCGTGGTGGTCATCACCTCGCTCGCCGGCTACGCCTTTGCCAAGATGAAGTTCACCGGTTCCCAGGTGATCTACGTGCTGCTGCTCGCCTGCATGGCCGTGCCGATTGCCTCCGTGACCATGCCGCTGTTCTTCACCATCAAGACATTCGGCCTGACCAACACCTACCTCGGCATGATCATCCCGTTGGTGGCGTTCAACGCCCTGCAGATGCTGTTGCTCTGGCGCAACTACTTCAACGGCGTGCCAGACGAAATCATCGAAGCCGCCCGCGTGGACGGCTGCGGTTCCCTGCGCATCTGGGCTCGTATCTTGATGCCTATCTCCACCCCGATGATCGCCACCACCGGCGTGCTGACCTTCGTCTACTCCTGGAACGAATACCTGATTCCGTTGCTGCTCATCCGCGACGAATCCAAGTATCCGGTCACGCTGGCCTCCACCTACTTCATGGAGACCCGCAGCCAGACGCCGGAGATGGTGGCCCAGGAATACGCCGCCCTGATTCTGATGACGATTCCGTCCATCATCGTCTACCTGATCAGCCAGAAGTGGCTGCAGTCCGGCATCACCGCCGGCGCCGTCAAGAGCTGAGGTGACCCAAAATGACCGCAACCATCAGCAACGGTGCATCCGCCAGCTACAGCCCTGCGGAAGACGAGCTCGGCGCAGCTGACCCCACCGCCTTGCTTGCCGAATCTGGCGATTTGAAGCCGCTGGCCGAACGCACTTATACGAATCCGGTCCCATATGCGGACGGTAAGTCCCATACCGCGCCCGACCCGTTCGTGCTCAAATACCGCGACCTCTACTACTGCTATGCCACCGACGAGCACGGCATTCTGGTCTCCACCTCACCGGACATGGTGCACTGGACCTCACATGGATTCTGCTACACCGAAGCCGGACGCAGAAACTTCTGGGCCCCATCGGTGATTCTCATCAACGGCGTCTTTCACATGTACTTCTCGAATATGCCGGCCGAGGAGACCGACACCCACACGGAAATCATGCGTGTGGCCGTGAGCGAGGATCCGCTCGGCCCGTTCGAAAAGAAAGCGGAGCTGTTCAACACCTTCGCCATCGACTCCCAAGTGGTCTATGGCGATGACGGCCAGTTGTACTTGCTTTACGCCGACAATCAGGTCACCGGCCTGAGCGATGACCGGCCCGGAACCTCCGTGATGATCGATCGCCTTGTGACCCCGTATTCGCGTGAGAACAAACCGCGCCCGCTCATCGTGCCCACCATGGACGAGGAGATCTTTGCCCGCAACCGTTTCGGCGATGGCCGCGACTGGCACACCGTAGAAGGCGCCACATACTTCGCCTACCGTGACCGCGCGTTCATCACCTACTCGGCCAACGCCTACGAGCATGAGGACTACTTCGTCGGATACTCGTACGCACAGCTGCCGAATAAGCAGGCCGACGCCCACATCGATCAGCTCGATTGGACGAAACAGCTCAACGAGAACCGCTTCGATCCGCTGCTTATCCGCAGCCCAAAGGTTGAAGGCACGGGCCACAACTCCATAGTCAAAGCGCCCAATGCCGTTGATGACTGGATTGTCTACCACGGCCGTAACGCCGATGACGAGCTGTATGTGGGCACCGAACAGCGCGTAATGCGCATCGACCCGCTGTACTACGCCGAAGGAGGGCTCGACACCCCAGGACCTACCGCCGCCGCTCAAAGCGCACCGCTGTATGGCACTGTGCATGATGATTTTGCGGATGGCCTGAACGCCGGATGGTCGGTTATTTCCGGCGCGGCCCACACCGAATCCGATGTGGACGGTCACGCGCTTGTTGCCGACGAATCCAGTGTATTCATCGCTGTGTCGGGCAAATCGTCCGCAACCCAAGTGATTGACGTCTGGGCCAAAGCTCCCGTCACCCCACTGGGCGCACGATTCGGTATCGTGGTGCGGTACCAGGATGCCAACAACCTCACCAAACTCGAGGTGGATGCTGGCCGTCAGGTAATTAGCGTGGTCGATGTGATCGGCGGCGTTGCCTCCGAACGCGTGACCAATGCCGACCTCCATGACTTCGATTCCCATGCCTGGCATGAGTACCGGCTTGAGCGCCGCTACTGCAGGCTGGAGATCCGCATTGATGGCCGTTTCGCCGCGTCCTGCACCATCAGTGATAAGCCCGGTCGGGCGGGATTGTTCTCGTTGCGAACGGGGGCCGCGTTCAGCGCATATGCGGCCACTGAACATGTGAATCTGTGGGGTGCCGGATTGCGGGATCTCGGTCGAGAATTGCATGCTGACCGCCGACTCGTCATCGACGGCGGCGTGAGGTCCAGCGGCGTGTGTCCGGTAACACTCGAACTGGCATACCCGCTGGTCAGCAACCGTTTCGTCCTTGATTTCGCTGGGCAGACGAGCCGTGGGCAGGCGCTGTTGTCTCTTGGCGAATACCGTTTGTCCGGCACGGCATCATCCGTGGAGTTCATGCGCAACGGCAAGTCTCTGCCTTCCACCCCGGAGCCGGCCAGGCTGCGTGTCTTTGAAGACAACGTCCGCCGTGACCGTTCGGGCCGAGCCGTGCTCACCATCCGTATCGAAGCTCTGAACGGCACGATGCGACTGCACCTACGTGGCAAAACCTGGCAGGTGCCGTTTGCGGACAATGCGGCCCGTGCCCGTATCACTCTTGATCGCGCATCCCTGACCGGATACGAGAGGACATCGCTGGAATCCAGCATCGAGGAAAGGAGTGCGTCCGGCAATTGAGCCAACATCAGCCGCACATATCGGGTGTGGCTGGCTTCGCCATCCAATTCCGATGATCTTCCACAACGAAGTGAACCAATAAGAGAAACAAGGAAAATAAGGAGAACAATCATGTTGAACATGAAGAAGGCGATCGCCGCAGTGGGCGCTCTCGCTATGTCTGCAGGTCTGCTTGCCGGATGCGGTTCGGGCAGCGGCGGCTCCGATGAGGGAGTCGGTACCAAGGACAGCCCGGTTGAGCTGACCTTCTGGACCTGGCAGCCTACCGATGCCCAGTGGAAGTCGATTTACGCCGCCTTCCAGAAGAAGTACCCGAATATCAAGATCAACTGGTGGCGTACTTCTGAAATGGCCGACTACCAGAAGAAGCTGCAGACCTCGATGGCCGGCGGCGAAGGCCCGGATGTGTTCGGTGTGCAGGCCGGTTCCACTGTGGAACAGTACGGCCGTTTCGCCGACGATATGAAGGAGCTGGCCGACAAGTACATGCCCGGCTGGGATTCCAAGGTGGCCGAGGGCGCCGTGGCGCAGACCACCAACAAGGATGGCAAGATGGTGGCCATGCCGACCATCACCTCCGGCTCCGAATACATCCTGTACAACAAGACGCTGCTTGACGAGCAGGGCATCAAGGTGCCCACCACCTACGACGAGCTCGTGGCTGCCAACAAGGAACTCAAGGCCAAGGGTCTGATGCCGCTGGCCCTCGGCGCCAAGGATGGCTGGCACCTCGACGATATCTTCGTGTGGCTGTCCAACCAGTACGGCGAAGGTGACGTGTACAAGGCCGCCGAAGGCAAGGCCAAGTTCACTGATGAGACCTTCGTCAAGACCATGAAGGCTTGGAAGCAGATGATCGGTGATGGTCTGTTCCAGGATGGTGCAGTTGGTACTGCGACCTACCCGGATGCTCGCGACAACTACTTCTACGCCCGCAAGTCCGCTTTCTTCCCGACCGGCTCCTGGCACGTTTCCGCCGTGCTGCCGAACGATGAGACCAAGGGCACGGCCGTTGAGAAGGACGAGCTAGGCATGATGGAATTCCCGCAGGTGGGAGACAAGGCTACCGGCCCGACCACTGGTGTGGACTTCGGCCTGAGCGTGAACAAGGACTCCAAGAAGAAGGAGGCCGCCATGAAGTTCATCGAGTTCATGACCACCGGCGAAGGCCAGCAGGAGTGGATCAACACGCTGCAGGGTGCTCCGGTCGACAAGGACATGAAGGTCGAAGTGTCGTCTGACGCCACGGAATCCGCCAAGGCCAGCATCGATTTGGTGACCAAGGGCCAGGCCTCTTCCAAGCTTGAGCGCAAGCTCACCTCCCAGGAACTCAACGACGAGATCGGTGTGCAGATGCAGAACATCTACACCGGCGACGCCACCGTTGACTCCGCGCTGAAGGCCATTCAGCAGGTCAACGAATCCATCGAAAGGTGAGCCTATAGATAGGAATATCGCATAGTTTCTACTCCTCGAGTGGGCCCGTCCGGTACGAATTCTCGTTGTCTGGCGGGCCTTCTTTGTTGGTTTGCCGAAGTGGCCCTGATTTATTACCGCCGGCGGAGTCTGTTGACGGTTGCAGCGGGAGTCGTGGGCGGCGTGTCGGACCCGTCCCTGCTAGCGGGGCTGTCGGCAAGGCCGACTGGGGGTGATTCTGCGGACGCCTAAGCGAAACGGCCTGCGGGGGCGATATCCCACATGGTTTATGCTGGAAACACACATCTGAAACGTTCGACAACCAATATGGCGACGTGGATGGTGCCATGCCGAGTGGTTGATGGACTGAATATAAGGGGGGCGCTATGGTTGCGAGTCCGCGCAAGGCGACGCTGCACGATGTGGCGAAACGTGCGCACGTGTCCGTGGCATCAGTGTCCAATTACCTCAACGATTACCCCTATATGAAGCCGGCCACGCGCGAACGTATCCAGCAGGCCATTGACGAGCTGGGCTATGTGACCAACCAGCAGGCTCGCAATTTGCGTTCCGGCCGCACAGGACTCATCTCATTGTCTCTGCCGGATTTGAACCAGATTTACTTTTCCGAACTGGCCGAAGAGATGATCACGCGGGCACGGGAATATGGATACCGCATCATCATCGAATCGACCGGAAACGACCGCCAGCGCGAGATCGAGAGCGCACATGCCATGGCCAGCAATATGACCGACGGACTTATTTTGAGCCCCACGGCCATGCGGGCGGAGGATGTGGCCGAGCTCGAGGGCGACTACCCGCTGGTAGTGCTGGGCGAGCGTATCTTCAACGCACCTGCGCCGCACGTGGTGATGCCCAATGAATTGGGTGCCCAAGCCGCTACCACGCATCTGCTGGAGGCCGGATGCCGCACCGTCGCCGTGGTGGGCGGAACGTTGGACGAATCCGTGCCGTCCTCTCGTTCGATGCGAACCAAGGGGTATCTCAGCGCCTTTGCGGAACGTGGAGTGACGCCTGATCTGAACCTGATCCGCGAGTGCGGCGAATGGACCAGTGCCGAGGGCGCTCAGGCGGTACGTGAGATGTATGCGCAGGGCATTCGACCGGATGGCATTTTTGCGCTGAATGATTTGCTGGCGATGGGTGTTATCAGTCAGCTGCGGGAAATGCGCGTGCGAGTGCCGGAAAGCGTGCGTGTGGTGGGCTTCGATGATATCGATGAGGCTAAGTACACGATTCCCTCGCTGACCACTGTGGATCCGCAGCGCGCGCGTATTGCTGAGATTGCCATCACGTCGATTCTTGATCAGGTCAAGACGGGGGCTCGGGCGCCGAGGCGGCGTATTGATGTGGAGTATTCGTTGCGTTACCGCGCTTCCTCGCCGCAGGTGTAGCAGTTGTGTTAGCCGGCTGGTAGGGTATTTGACGGTTTGCATATAACTGTCTGGTTCATTGGGCTGGCAGCTCAATACAAGATTTAGGACTCATAGGAAACACATGGGCTTCGTTAATTTCATCCTCGAACTGCTGAAGGATCCGCGTGCCGCGATTGCCGGTTGGATTGCCATGGGCGTGGCGCCGACCCTCGGCTTCATCTTCCTCATCGTATTTATCGAAACGGGTGTGGTGTTCTTCCCATTCCTGCCGGGCGACTCCCTGCTGTTCGCCGCCGGTGTGTTCGCCGCTCCCGATGCCGCGACCGGCAAGGCCGCGCTGCCGCTGTTCTGGCTGCTGCCGGTGGTCTGGTGCGCCCCGATTATCGGCGACCAGTGCAATTACTTCATTGGTCATTTCTTCGGCCGTCGCATCATCCAGTCCGGCAAGGTGAAGGCCTTGACCCCGGAGCGTTTGGCCAAAACCGAGCACATGATTGAGAAGTGGGGCCCGCTGGCCGTGTTCCTGGGCCGTTTCTTCCCGTTCATTCGTACGTTCATGCCGTTCATCTCCGGTATTTCCGGTATGCGTTGGAGCCGTTTCACGCCGTTCTCAGTGCTCGGTGGCCTGTGCTGGTCCACGTTGTTCACGCTGCTGGGCTACTTCTTCGGTAACATTCCGGCAGTACAGGACCACTTCGAGCTGGTGATCGTGCTGATTCTGCTGGTCTCGCTCGCCCCGACCATCATCGGTCTGCTCAAGGCCAAGTTCGGCAAGAAGAAGCCGGCCAAGGTGACCGATGCTCAGTTGGATGCTATGGAAGACGGCATTAAGAACCTCGATAAGTAAGCAAGAGTAGATTACCGCATAAGGAATCGTCGTGAAATGAAGGCCCCTGACTGGTGAGTCAGGGCCTTTTCTGCATGAGATGGGCGTGAAACAGCAGCGTGGTTATCCACATTTGTCGTGGACGACATGCCGGGGTGTGGATAACTCAGCAAGCTAGAACCACAATGGTCGATTCGTGTTGAGCATTGAACTCGGACACGTTTCAATCGGCTTATGAATAGCAACACCACACCCCGCGTGGCGCGTAGGATCACCTCGCCAGCGGTAGCACCTCCGGGCATTCCGCTGCCCACGGACGATGCGCCAATTCCAGCGTATCGCTACTACACTCCGCCGCCCAGGCCGTTGGCCTCATGCGAACGGCAGAGATCGGGCGAGGCTCCGGCACTCGCCCTAACTACAGACACCAGCTTCCATAACATTGTAACGATGACGTCAGGTCATGGAGGCGTGGGGTTGAGCGTCATGGCTTCCATGCTTGCATGGACATTGGCGAGACGTGAACACAGCTGCGTTCTCATAGACGCTGATTTCGTGGCCGGATGCCTTGACCTGCTGCTTGGTGTAGAACGAGAGCCGGGCTTGCGGTTCAGCCAAGTCGACGCGCCCCTCGGCCGTATCGAGGGTGAGGCGATGAACCATGAGCTGATGATGTGGGAGGGTGTGCGAGTACTTCCCTATGACCCTTGGAGCGCGCGCCAGCCTGACTGGTGGGAAGTTCAAGCGGCCATTCGGGCTTTGGCGGAAACGAACGACGTTGTCATCGTAGATGCCGGTCAGGGTGGACTCATTGAGACCGTACCCGATCTGCGCAGTGGCCTGCAGGTGATTGCCGCGGAATTGTCGGTGATGGGGCTGGCCAGAGCCAAGTCGCACCGGTCCAGATTGGATTCATGGGGCTGTGAAGCGCCACATATCGTAGGTGTGGAACCACGTGGCGCTCCACGTGGGAGAGGCCACGTGGGTATTGGCGAGGCGCAGGACTATTTGACTGCCACGGTATTGGGGCCCATCAAGCCAAGTGTCAATCTGTGCGGAGACGTACTGGAAGGCCTCGGCATCAGATCGGTGACCAAAGGCAGTCGCAAAGCCATGAACTTGCTTGCCGATCTCGTAGAACAGGCCATTCGCCCGGTTTCGGGAGCTTCTCACAAGGACCAGTGATGCTATGGCTGCCGTCAGCACGCGAGCCAATGAGGCTGGCACAGCGCTCAGAACCATATTCTTCGGTCTGCTGGATGACGTGGCATCTGACCCGCAGGTTACCGATTTGGCGGTGACCTGTGATGGCCGCGTTTGGGCGGACCGCGGCAATGGCATGCGCGAAACAGTATTGCATGTGCCGTTCCGCTCGCCGCAAGTAGTTCGAGAATACGCCGTCCAACTGTGCGCGCAGCTTGGGCGCAGACTGGATGATGCCTGCCCGATAGCGGACGCCGCCAGTCCAGACGGCATCCGCGTGCATGCGGTGATTGCCCCATTGGTGCCACAAGGTGCCGCAATCTCCATACGGTTCCCTGACAGGACCATGGCATCGTTGCGACATCTGAGCCAATTAGGTGTATTCCCGGCTGCTTGGCTGCCGATGTTCGTGGGACTGGTGCGCAGACATGCCACAGTGCTGATTACCGGCGGAACAGGCGTGGGCAAGACCACCTTGCTCAAGGCGCTGCTGGCGCAATGCGATGTGAACGAGCGCATCGTCACCGTAGAGGAAGTTCGTGAACTGGGAGAACTGGGGCGTGGCGATCATGTGTCGTTGGTAACGCGCGAGGCGAATGTGGAGGGCGTCGGAGCCATAAGTCTGACGGACTTGGTCAAAGCGACGTTGCGAATGCGCCCCGACCGCGTGGTGCTGGGCGAATGCCGTGGCGCGGAAATCGTCGACCTATTGCGCGCGTTCAATTCTGGTCATCACGGTGGCATGACCACTGTGCATGCGGACGGCGTGAACCGAGTACCGTCCAGGCTGATTTCGCTTGGATTACTCGCCGGAGTCAGTCCACAGGCGTTGGCCATGCTGGCGGCAGGCGCTTTCGACGCGGTGGTGCATTTGGAGCGAGTGAACGGACAGCGGCGTATCACGCAGATCGGCGAACTGCGTGTAGCACATGGTGAACTGGCAGGAACACCGCTGGCGGTATGGAATGGCTGCCATCCTCCTCGGTATGCCGCCGAATGGGGGCACTTCATTGAACGATGGGGCATCGTTCCCAGGCCGAGTGGTGGTGGGTGATGATGTGGTGTGCTGTTCTGGTGGCGCTCGCCGTGCTGATATGGCCGGGGAACAAGTCCGGGAGGCTGTATCATTGGCTTTTATCGCGGGCGCAAGTGGTCGATTCCGGCATAAACGAACCTGATATCCGCCATCGCGCGATCATGAGGATGGCGGTAATAATTATTGGAAGCATTCGAGGAACAATCCAGCAGACGCTTCGCCACTCAGCGCATTACTGTGGAACGGCTCATAACGGTGTTCGAACAGCGGCGTCTGCCCGACGAATCACCAGCGCAGGTACTTGAAGCTGCACGCGGGGTCACCGCCGCAGCGGTTTTGAGCGATGAGCTCGGTTGCCAAGCGGTGCCATGTCTGGAAGCGGTATTGACTGCTTACCGGCAGATGAGGCTGATGCAGAACTTGCGATCGCAAGCATGTGCCGTTCCTAAAGCCACTGTGGGGCTGCTGAGCGCACTTCCGGCCGTCACTGTGGCATTGGGCGAGCTTCTGGGAGCTAGACCATTGGCGTTCTTGCTTGGATCGCCACGCGGTGTGGTCTGCTTGACATTGGGAGGATGTTGTTATGCTGCCGGCTTGGCATGGATGCGGGCATTGTTGAAAGGCAGCGGATTATGAGTACGGTGTGGGTACACGCCGCGGCAGGCTGTGCGGCGATTGCTGGTTGGCTGTATAAGGCTCTGTCTCGTCATGACAGCCGCTTGCCGGGCGAGGAGCCGGCCGTAGCGCATGATTGCGGGTCGTCATGGACCATACTCATATTGCGTATGTTGCAGGTGTCCTTGCGTCAGGGCTCCTCGATTCCCCGGGCGCTTGACATGGTGGGCAAAGCCGTCGGCGGCGACTGCGGCGCTCGCATGAGCGAGGTCGGGAACTCCCTGACCAGAGGGGTTCCCTGGGCTGATGCGTGGCATGCCGCTATGGCTGTTCAGCATGAGGGTGCGCCAGCTGATAGTCCATCCAAGGGAAATACGAATACCACGCAACGAGATCTTGGCCTGCTGCAATCGGCTTTGGAATCGTCATGGACGCATGGCGATATGCCTGGTGTGCGCCTCGAATCCGCCATTGAACAGCTGGACCGTGACGAGCGTGCTGCTATCGAACGGAATGCCGCGAAGCTGTCGGTAAAGCTACTGATGCCTACAGGGCTATGTTTTCTGCCGGCATTCGTGCTGGTAGGAGTCATTCCGGCGATTGCGTCCTTCATGATGTGAATATAGGCGTGAACTGAGTGCGCTTAGGCTGGATCTTGTTGTATTGCTCGGTATTGTACTTGGCTGCGTTTGGTTATCCACATTTGTGGTGGACGACACGTCGAGGTGTGGATAACTCGGCAAGCTAGAACCACATACCCCGTTTTTCCTGGTGCATGAAGCGTTGATAGTCCACAGTGGTATGCACCCCGCGTCAACCCGGCGCGGGGGCCAACCACTCACATACGCATGGGGAAGGTGCGAAGCCACTGCGCAGCTTCCCCTCCTTACCGAAAGGAACGCCAATGAATACCCCTATCCCCGTCATCGTCGACGGGCAGGCCGGCATCTTTGCGCACAGCAAGGCTCGTGTGGCCACGCTGAACGCCAAGGCGAAAGAACGGCTATGCCTCATGGACGCACGCATCCGCGCCCTCATGGCTGAGCCCCCGTGCAGCCTGCCGCGCCGTGCGGCTACAGGCTTTGCGGCGGTGCTGGTCGCCATCCTGAAGTCGGATGCCATCAAGACGTTGCTGACCAACATCATCAAACAGGCTCTGAAAGTCGGGTGACAGCCATGAAGACCATGAGATGCCGGTGGAGGCTCGCCAGACTGCCGCCAGACCTATGCACGGGATCGGCCACCGCCGAATTCGCGATCGTATTGCCCAGCGTTATCGCCATCGCCGGGCTGATACTGGCAATGGGACGTGTGGTCATCGTTTCCATGGACTGCCAAGGTGCCGCGACGGCGGCTGCACGCGAGTTTGTGGTTACCGGTGACGAATCATCCGCGCGCAGCATAGCTGCGGACGTTGCAGGGGGAGATCCCCGCGTCAGCATTGCCCACAACGGCCAATCGACGAGTGTGACGGTCGAATGTTCGGTATTGCCCGGTCCGCTGGATGTAACTCCAACGCGGGTTACCGGCAACGCTACGGCGATAAGCCAATAACGGTCGGCTGGCTGGGCGGCCGCAACAGAAAGGAACTGCGGTGCAGGGAATGCGTTATGAGGAGGGATCGGGCACGATGGCCGGAGCCATGCTGGTTATGGTGGTGGGCATTGCGCTCGCGGTGGCGGCAAGTGTGGGCAACCTCATGATCTGCCAGAACCGAGCGCGTTCCCTCGCCGACCTTATCGCCTTTGACGCCGCGTATGCGCTGTGGCATGCGGATATCGGTGATCCATGTGCGCTCGCCGCCAACATGGCTGAAGCGAATGGTGTAGTTTTGGGCTCCTGCTCCGTGCGGGATGAAGACGTGTTGGTAACCATCAAGGTGGAAACCATGGTCCTGGTGGCATCATCCGTGGAGCGGATGGCTCGGGCCGGACCGGTGAGTTGTACGGAAGGAGACAATTATCACAATAATGGACCGTAAAGCACCGATACTCTGGCGGGCTTCTGGGCCTTTGGCTAAGGTGAGAGCATGAGCGAGAGTGAACGCAACGAGCGCCGTCGCGTGGTGGCCATGGTGGGCAACCCCACTTCCGATAAAGGCCGTGGCGCTAAGGTGGACGCGCAGGTATTGGGTCTGCTGGAGGAAGCCGGCCGTGCCCATAACTTCGACGTCATCGACATCACCGGCACGAGTTTCGACGATTCCCTGAATCAGGCGCGTGAACGCGCGCACGAGTACGACTATCTCGTAGTGGTCGGTGGCGACGGCATGATCGCACTTGGAGCGAACGCCGTGGGCTGCAGTGGCAAGCCGTTGGGCATCGTGGCCACGGGGTCGGGCAACGATTTCGCACGAGGACTGAAGCTGCCGGTCAACCGTATCGAAACCGCAGTGGAAGGTATCGTCGGTGCTATCGTGCGTGGATCACACATCGATGTGGACATGGGACGCGTGACCTCTTTGGACGGCGGCTATGCCGTGGATCCCTCCACTGGCGAGGAGTACGAGTACCAGGAGAGCAAGTCCGCCGAGCATCCGATTGACCGGTACTATGCGGGCATGCTGTCCTGTGGTCTTGACGCGAGCATCAACGACCGTGCGAATCATTCGCATCTGCCGACCGGCACCATGCGCTACTTTGCGGCGGTGCTGGTGGAGCTGACGCATATGAAGCGTTATGGTTACCACATCAAAGCCACATTGGCGGACGGGACCACGGATGAACGAGACATCATCACACCATTGCTGACGATTGCGAATTCGAGGCATATCGGTGGCGGCATTGAGGTCTCGCCGTACTCCTGCTTCTCCGATGGATTGTTGGACCTGGTGTGGATGGACCACGTGCCGAACTTCGGCGAATGCGCGGTGGCCATTTCGAATGCCTATAACGGCAAGCTACTTGCTTCAAAGGCGTTCGGCTGGAAACGTATCCGTGAAATCGAAGTCACGCGGGCAGCGGAAGGCGACGAGCCGCCGGTGCTGATGGCGGACGGCGAATATATCGGGCATTTGCCATTTAGGGTAGTGGCCGAGGACTGCGCGTTGCGCGTGCTAGTGCCGCCGGCCGTAGCCGCCCGTGAGGTGGATTCCCGACAGGAAGTGCTCGACGTCATTGCCCGAGATGGTCGCGATCCCGTGACCGGCCAGTTCGCGTGACCCGATTATATTGGCTCCCCTCATTAGGCTGAGCCGTAAAGCAAACAGCCCAGTGGGCTGTTTGTAGGCGAGGGTTCGACGATAGTCGAACCAGAAGAAAGTCAGCCGTAGGCTGTCCGCAATTGCGGACGAGCTGGCCGCGAAGCGGACTGAGGGGAGTGCGGGAGAGCGGTACCAGAGCCAATGCCCGTCAGACCTCAGACGACATAGCTTTCGATATGCAGCGTCTGCGCCATGACCTCTTTGATGGTTCGGTCGCTGATGTTCGGATGCGAGCGAATCAGTGAGATAAGCCCCACAATCAGTGTGAAGAACGTCTCATGGACGTTGGTGATTGGCAGGCCATGCATCTGCTCGAAATCACGTACGGTGGTCTGGGCAATGTAGTCGGCAATACGGTCCGCCGCGCGGTCAATGAACTTGATATACAGTTCGGCGTTGCCGTCTTGGATCATACGGTTTGAGAAGGGGCTCTCGTCGGCGATCAGGGAGCGGAGTACATGCACGATGTCGTCTAATGCCTTGTTCACGTTGCCTGTTTCGCGCGCTTGGTTCCACTGCTTCAACGTGGTGAGGATTTCGTCGATGACGTTATCGAGTACTGCGTCAGCTACGGCTTCCTTGTCTTCGAAGTAGTGGTAGAACAGCGAACGCGTCATACCGACTTCGCTTGCGATGTCGGAAACGGTGATTTTGGAGAAGCCTTTTTCCAGACACACCTTGCGCGCGGCTTGCACGATGGCGTCGCGCCGGGCATCGCCGCGGGTGGGGCGTTTCTCGTCGAGGGTATCGCTCATGGGTGCCTCCTGACCACAACCGTTATTGACACTATGTTAATACAAAGAAAGCGGTTAATAACAATAAAAATGCGGTAACCGTTGTCAGGTGAATGTCGTTGGAATATAAAGAGTTTTCCCGATTCGGCAACTATGAGCCCGGTTTATCTTGACTTTTTATCGGTTAATTCTGAGGGCAAAGGTAGGTTAGTAGCTATGGCACTTGCACTGTATCGTCGCTATCGTCCGGACACCTTCGAAGGGGTCATCGGCCAGGACCAAGTCACGGTCCCGCTGATGCGCGCCTTGGACGAGGGCAAGCTCACACATGCCTATCTGTTCTCAGGGCCGCGAGGCTGCGGCAAAACCAGCTCCGCGCGTATCCTGGCCCGTTGCGTCAACTGTGCCAAAGGGCCGACTTCCCACCCCTGCGGCGAATGCGAAAGCTGCAAGGACCTGGCCACCGGCGGTCCGGGTTCCATCGACGTGGTCGAAATCGATGCGGCCTCGCACAACGGTGTGGATGATGCTCGAGAATTGCGAGAACGCGCTGGGTTCGCCCCTGCGCGCGACCGCTATAAGATTTTCATTCTCGATGAGGCCCACATGGTCACGCAGCAGGGCTTCAATGCGCTGCTTAAAATCGTTGAAGAGCCGCCTGAACATGTGATGTTCATCTTCGCCACCACCGAACCAGACAAGGTGATCGGCACCATCCGTTCGCGCACCCACCACTATCCGTTCCGTCTGGTGCCGCAGGAAGTCATGGGTCCCTACCTGGAGACGATCTGCGACAAGGAAGGCATCAAGCCCGAGCCCGGTGTGCTGAAACTGGCGATGCGCGCCGGTGGCGGCTCCATGCGAGATACCCTGTCCGTGCTTGACCAGCTGATGGTTGGTTCGGTCGAAGGCATTATCACCCATGATGCCGCTGTAGCCCTGCTCGGCTTCACGCCGGAGGCACTGATCGGCGAGGCCGTGGATGCGGTAATCGATCACAACGGCGAAGCCCTGTACGGCGTTATCCAGAAAGTCGTGGTCGGCGGATTCGATCCGAGACGATTCGTCGAAGACCTACTGGCTCGTGTGCGTGATCTGCTGGTGCTTACGTTGGCCGGGGACCGTGCGGAATCCGTGCTGTCCGACACGGCTGAGGCCGAGGATATGGACGATCTGCACCGCCAAGCCAAGGCGCTGGGACTGGGCGCACTGACCGCAATGGCAGACATCATCAACACTACGTTGGGTGCCATGACCGGAGCCATTTCTCCGCGTATGCGCTTGGAACTGCTGGCCGCGCGATTGTTGGCCGGCAGTGAATCAGGCTTTGCAACAGCCGCTCCCGCGCCAGCTTCTTCTGGTATGCCGCCTGCGGCTGCTTCTTCGACTTCGACTACGCCAGCCGCTTCCGGTATGGGTGCCAGTGGTTTTGCCGGCGCATCGCGAGGCGGGTTTGCCGGAGCCTCACATGGCGGATTCTCCGGTGCTGCACGCAACCAGCAAGCAGCCGCGCCTCAGAGCACCGCTTCCCATGAATCTGTTGGAGGCAATGGCCCTGTCAACGGCCCGGTCAGCGACCGACCCGCGGGCTCTCTGTCTGTGCAACCTGCTGTAGCAACTGCTGCTGCCGGTGCCGCTCCTGCCGCCAATGCCGGGTGGGGCGCGCCCGCCGCGTCGCCGGCCGTCCCGGCTCAACCGGTGACCTCGCCTGCGGCATCGGATAATCGGTCCATCGACGAGAAGTGGGATGCAGCCGTCGCCGCTTTGCCGGAAACCATTCGTGAATATGTGTCACGAGACAAGGTGCCGACCGTAAAATTCGGCCCCAACCGTAAGGGTCTGCCTTGCTTGTCGATGACGTTCGACAAGTCGCTGAGCCAGCACGCTTTCGCCTTGGCCGTGGATAACAGCGGTAAGAAGGCGGCGGCCGTGGTGATGGATGCCGTGCGCAACGAGTTCGGCGCCAATGCGGTTATTGCGCCTTCTGCGGTCGCGGCGAATGGCGAGCGAGTCGAATCCGTCAAACGTATGAGCCCGGAGCAATTGGCCAAGGTCAAGCAGCAGATTGCCATGGCCAAGGCTGGATTGGCCGCGTCGAGTTTGGGCGCGAGCCTGGGCATTCATATGGGGAGCGAGACGAAAGCTCCGAAGCCGACTGCAACAGGCCAAGCCGAGGACGCAGACGACAGCCATCGAGCCGGACAATCCAGTGCATCCACGGCAGCGAAGAACTGGAGTGACGATGACCCTTGGGCCAAGCCGGCCGTAAGCAACGCTTCGCCGCAATCTGCAGACGGGTTCGCGCCTAACGAGCCCGCTGCTACGCCTGCGCCCGAAGAGCATCACAAGAAGCATGTTGCGGTTCCGGACATCAGTGACGGTGTTGATCCGTGGGCCGCTCCGGCTGCTCCTGTTGCACCCACTGCGTCCGTTGCGTCCGCTGGACCCACTGGACAGTCCACTGGGCAGCCAGCCACCGCATCTTCCGTTACGGCAGTTGCCGGCGCGAGCGACGATCCATGGAATCAGACGCAGTCTCAGGCCGCGGTCTCACCGGCGTCGCAACCGGCCGAAGCCGACCCGTGGAACCAGCCATATCAGCAGTCTCCTCACGATGATCCGTGGAATCAACCGCAGGGGAACCATGCCTCAGGCGGCTCCGCAGCCAGGAGACGACCCGTGGAATCAGCCTCAGTCCCAGACTCCGGCTCTTCGGTTCCTCGACAGTGTCGGGCAATATGTCGGGCGATGACCCGTGGAACCAGCCCCAATCGGTTCCGCAGCCGGCTGCCGGCGATGACCCGTGGAATCAACCGCAGGCAGTTCCACAATCGGCTCCGCAGGCCACCCCGCACGGTGACCCGTGGAATCAACCGCAACCCGCACAGCCGACCCCGAATGCCGACCCGTGGAATAGCCAGCCCCAGCCCCAGCCGAAACCACAACCGCAAGTCGCGGCCGAGGATGACGAATACTCGATGAGCGACCAGTCGCTCGGCGAGGCGACGGCCATGAATCTCGACGATCTGAAAAAGCTATTCGAGGTCAAAAAAGTCGAGCAATTCGCGGCAGATGATCCGAAGAACCCCAAGAACATCCAGCCTGCCAAGAAGCACTCGGATGAATAATGAGGACGAATAACGAGGAATACCCATGGCACTTGCTTATGACGGCGCAATACAACGACTGATCGACGCTTTCGGGCGGCTGCCCGGCATCGGGCCGAAGGGCGCGCAGCGTATCGCCTTCTACATGCTGTCCGCGCCCGAAGATGAAGCGCGCGATTTGGCCGAGGCCATCGAAGAGGTCAAGGCCAAGATCCGCTTCTGTGATATTTGCGGCAACGTGTGCGAATCCAGCCCCTGCCCGGTATGCGCCGACCCGAGACGCGACCGTTCGGTGATCTGCGTGGTCGAAGAGCCCAAGGATGTGATGAGCATCGAGCGCACGCGCGAATACCACGGCCTATACCATGTGCTCGGCGGCGCAATCAACCCAATGGCCAACGTTGGCCCTGCCGACCTGCGTATTCCCGGTCTGCTCAAACGCTTAGAAGGCGATGAGGTCAAGGAAGTGATTATGGCGCTCGACCCGAATATTGAAGGCGAGGCCACCACCAGCTACTTGACCCAGCTATTGCGACCCGTAGGTGTCAAGGTCACCCGACTTGCCAGCGGCCTGCCGGTGGGCTCCGACTTGGAGTATGCCGACGAAATCACGCTGGGCAGGGCACTGGCCGGTCGGCGCGAGGCCTAAGCCAGCGTATCATTGGCGCTTTCGCCCTTGCGGCGCATCCACGGCCAGAATGCGCCGTGGCGGATGATGCGCGCGGCCTTGTGGCGTCGTGCCAACCAGATAATGAACAGTCCTGCCGCCAGTATGCCTAGACCAACACCAAGGGCGATATTGCGCGCGTCAAGCACGTCATTCGGCTCGGGGGCCGGCATCGGAATCGCCACGCGGTGCCCGGAGATAAGCAGTCGGTGCGTGTTCACGCCGTATGGCGTACAGGTCATCAAAGTGACGCGATCCTCACCCGGCACGATCTTGAGCTTCGACGTGTCATCCGGCAAAATCACCGAAATGCGGTCCACTTTGTAGCCCAAAGTTTCGCCCATGACTTCGATGTAGAAGAAGTCGCCCTCTTTCACCTCGTCCAAACGGGTGAACATCAGCGCTTCAACCAACCCGCGGTGCCCGGTAATGACCGAATGGGTGGATTTACCTCCCACCGGCAGCGACGTGCCGTACAAGTGGCCGGCACCAGAAGCCAGTGCTTCCTCGGAAGTGCCGTGATAAAACGGCAGATTGATGGACTGCTTGGGCACCTTGATTGTGCCCATCACGCCGTTGCCGGTATTAAGCAGTGACTGGTATTCCTTGTCTTTCTTTGAGGCGGAATCCTCGCCGCTGGCTTGGGATCCTCCTTGAGCGGCGGCGAACGGATCGACGGCTTCACCCAAGATAGGCTGGCCGGATTCAGCGAGCTTCTTGTTGTATGCGCGGGCCGCCGTGAGCTTGTCTTCCGCCTGCGGGTAAGGCCAGCCAGCTACTTCTTTGGCCGTGGTGGCTGTGGTGGCGGCCAAGTTGCGGTCGGACTCGAATTGCAACGCTAGCGGGAAGCAGGCCACGGCGATTGCGGCGATCAGCAGCACAATGGTGATGATGCGCATCGCCCACAGGTTGCGTTGCAGGCGTCGGCGCTCGGCCACGAGATCGCTGATATCGATGACTTCGTCAAATGGTGTTGGAACGAATGCTGCGGGCTCGGGCCGCGCTGAGGAAACGTTGTCATTTGCAGATGCGTCATCCGGCATGGCCGCGTTGTTTTCCCGCATTTTCTGTGAGGCACGCTTACTCGTCGAACGTCGATGCAGCAATGCCATAGTCGCCTGTTCCTCCGTTTGATCTGCTCATGATTTGCTTATACAAGACGGCCGGGTCTGTCTTAGTCGTGCATGGCATAGGTGCTGTCGCAAATGGCAACGCCGCACGTGCCACACTGCGAAACGTTACTCCGCACCAAGCCTTTCATGCAACATGCCGACGGGGCCATATGGGGAGCAATGTAGGGGGGCATAAGAAGTCTGAAAAATGCGATACGAACAACGTTGCTACGGCTGTCAGTGATGTGGCTTACTTCGGACAAGCCGTTGAGATGCAAGGGGCTGCAAAGGATTGCAAAGTATGGCAACATGATAAGTCGCGGCGTCGGCGATATTTGGCAGAGCTTTCAAATAGGGGGGTATGAATGCATAAAGAGGGAATATGTTACCTCGATAAAAGAGGCGCTATTGCTGTTTTCGTGGATGTCGGTTCGTCGTCGAGCCGTTGGTTTCGTAGGCGTGAGGGGCGTTCCCGCGTATTCTGTTTTCCGACCAAAGAAATGAATCGCGAAGAGCGCCTGAGCAAAAGCTCATTCACCAGATTGCCGAACGTCAAAGGCACGGTTGCAGAGGATGCGCGGATCACGGGTTCGCCGCTGCGTTCCGAATTGGCTAGTGTGATCAGAGAAAAGATGGCACTGTCTGGGCATCTCATCTTTTTAGGTCAAGGAAAAGGGTCTGGCGATAGGCGGTGATGACGCCCATCGTGTTGGTGGCACTGTTGCTGCAAAAAGGAAAAGTCTAGTTCGTAATCTAGTGTCCAACTTCCCTAATAGGAATGGTCCAACTTCCACAACGAAAATAGTCCAACTTCCACAATTAGAATGGTCCAACTTCCGCAATAGAGTGATTTATAGGTTGATGTTTCGACGGTTTGCGGGAGGGCACATATGGCAGTGGAGAGCTCGGAGATTCAACGTGGCGAGTACCTTCCTCGAGTGGCTGATGGGTTGCTGACTCAGGCATTGCAGTCTTCTGGTGCCGTTCAGATTAAAGGTCCAAAATGGTGTGGCAAGACTGCAACGGCAGAAAGGCAGTCGGCGAGTCAGGTCTTCATGCAGGACCCGGATCGCAGTGCTACGCTGTTGGCCTTGGCTGATACAAAGCCTTCTCTCATCCTGCGAGGTGAGGAGCCGAGACTCATTGATGAATGGCAGATGGCCCCGCAATTGTGGGACGCGGTGCGTTTCGCCATCGATCGAGGGCGCGGTCGTGGCCGATTCATCCTAACTGGATCGGCGACTCCTCAACAGGAACCAGCTCATTCCGGAGTGGGAAGAATTGCCCGATTAACCATGCGTACCATGTCCTTATTTGAATCGCAGGAATCGACGGGCGTTGTTTCGTTGGGAGAGTTGTTCGATGGCAACCATGATGTTTCGGGTTTCTCCGATTTCGATATTGAAAACACCGCGTTTGCGCTATGCCGCGGTGGCTGGCCTGAAGCAGTAGTCGAATCTCGAGTAAATGTTGCCTTGCGCATGGCCGCGGATTATGTCGAAGAACTACTTGATTCTGACATCAATCGTATGGATGGTATAAAGCGCAATAAAACTTGGATGCGTCTGATTATGCGCTCGTATGCGCGCAATATTTCTTCTCAGGCGTCGCAATCCACTATCGCGGCGGATATGCAGGGTGAACCGCCTTCGGAAGGTACACTCTCTGATTATTTAGATGCATTGTCGCGAGCTTGCGTGACTGAAGATCTTCCAGCTTGGGACCCTCGTTTACGTTCTAAGACTGCAGTGAGAACGAGCCCAACCAGACACTTCAGCGACCCGTCGATAGCTTTGTGCGGTACTACGCGACCCCGGAGAAACTCCTTAATGATTTCGAGACCTTTGGCTTGCTGTTTGAGTCCATGTGTATTCGCGATCTGCGTGTGTATGCTGATGCGCTTGGCGGAGATGTGTTCCATTATCGGGATAAGACGGGATTGGAATCTGATGCGGTCATTGGCCTGCATGATGGACGATGGGCTCTCATTGAGGTCAAGCTCGGAGAAAAGCAGGTTGATATTGCGGCGGCCCATTTGAAAAAGTTGGCTGACAGAATTGATCAAGATCACGAAGGCCGTCCGTCATTCTTGATGGTGCTGACCGCTACGGCTGCCGCTTATCGCCGGGATGATGGGGTATTGGTAGTGCCGTTGGCCACGCTTGCTCCGTGAGCTCGTATCGTGCGTTTGACCCATCGTTCCCAACACAAAAGGAAAAGGCCCGGGCTGCGGGACCGGGCCTTGAAAAGGAGAGAGGAAGAAGAAGGTATTCAGTTATGGGGTCTGCGGAAACCTCGCCGGTTTGCTTTCGTTTGCCGGTAATTGATAGTTAACCGCTCGAATCTCAAAGGATGGATGCGGCTGCCTCAAAGAACCACCGGTGAAAACTTGAATATTTGCTGAACAACGTAGGCCATGCCCGTGTCCACATGTCGGCGCGGGGTCGCGGGGTGAACGCGGCAACCTTTATAATCGTTGCGTTTGCGTAGAATATTGAGCAAACTCCCCCTAAGAGAAGAACAAAGGACAGCAGTGGCTCTCATCGTGCAGAAGTACGGCGGTTCGTCGGTCGCCGATACCGAATCGATCAAACGTGTGGCCAAGCGCGTTGTTGAGACGGAAAAGAAGGGCAACAAGGTGGCCGTGGTGGTCTCCGCCATGGGCGACACCACCGATGACCTTATCGATCAGGCGCTGAGCATCGACTCCAACCCGCCCGAGCGCGAGATGGACATGCTGATGACCGCAGGCGAGCGAATTTCCATGAGCCTGCTGGCCATGGCCATTCACGCCGAAGGCAGCCGTGCCCACTCCTTCACCGGTCAGCAGGCCGGCTTCTTCACCGACGCCCGTTACGGCGCGGCCCACATCAAGGCCGTGAGACCGGACCGCGTGAAGAACGCGCTCTCATTGGGAGACATCGCCATCGTTGCCGGCTTCCAGGGCATCAACGCCAAGGGTGACGCCACCACGCTCGGCCGCGGTGGTTCGGATACCTCCGCAGTGGCGCTTGCCGTGGCGCTCGGTGCCGATATCTGCGAGATCTACACTGACGTGGACGGCATCTTCACCGCCGACCCGCGTATCGTGCCTTCCGCCCGCCGCATTCCGTCCATCGATTACGAGTCCATTCTGGAGATGGCGTCCTGCGGCTCCAAGGTGCTGGCACTGCGCTGTGTGGAATACGCTCAGCGTTTCAACATGCCGCTGCACGTGCGTTCCTCGTTCTCCCGTCGCCCCGGCACATTGGTGGTGCCCGACGGCATTGACCCGCGTACGCTGCCGAACCTCGACTGAGCGCGGCTACAGCGAACGATAATCGTAAGTAATTTCAAGCAAGACAAGGCAAGACATGACTGAAGAAGAAGCGAAATCCATGGGCGACCTGTTCCCTGACCTGGGCCCCGAGGCACCGGTGATTTCCGGCATTGCCCACGATCGTTCCGAGGCGCTGGCCACCGTGCGTGGCGTGCCGAACGAGCCGGGTATGGCCGCCAAGGTGTTCACCGAGCTGGCCACCGCCGGCGTGAACGTGGACATGATCGTGCAGGCCGGCGCATCCGTCGGCACTGCGGACATCTCCTTCACCGTGCCCGAATCGGCCGTCAAGCAGGTTCAGAACACACTGCTCGACAAGCAGGAAGTGCTGGGCTACCACTCCTTCGATGTGGACACCAACGTAGGCAAGGTGGCCGTGGTGGGCGTTGGCATGAAGACCCATGCCGGTCTGGCCGCCAAGTTCTTCCAGGCCCTGAGCGATGAGGGCATCAACGTGCTGATGATTTCTACCTCCGAGATTCGTATCGCCGCGCTCGTGCCGCTCGATCAGCTCAACGACGCCGTCAAGGCGCTGCACACCGCATACGGTCTCGATGCCGATCAAATCGAAGCCGTGGTGTACGGCGGTACTGGCCGCTGAGCCACTGGAGCCTTTTGCGGTATATACGAAGCCCTCCTTGCGGAGGGCTTTCAGTTTCGGACTCAGTTTCAACTACTTTTGGTGATGTAGCCGAGCCTTGAGCATTTCGGCGCATTCAAGGGCACCGCCGGCTGCACCACGCAGGGTGTTGTGGGCCAGACCCACGAACTTCCAATCGAAGATGGAATCCTCACGCAGACGGCCGATGGAAACGCCCATGCCACCCTCGTAGTCCACGTCGAGCTTGACCTGCGGGCGGTCATCCTCGGTGAGGTACTGGATGAAGTGCTTCGGTGCGTGCGGCAGCTCCAGCTCGGAAGCCTTGGACGTGTAGTTCACCAGACGGTCGATGAGCTCTTCCTTGGTGGCCTTCTTGCCGAAGTTCAGGAACACGGTGGCGGTGTGGCCGTTGAGCACGGGCACGCGGATGCACTGGGAAGTGATCTTGAGGTCGCCGTCGAACGGCACGATCTCGCCCTTGGCGGCGTCCACATGGCCGAACACCTTGAGCGGTTCCTTCTCAGACTTCGCTTCCTCACCGGAGATGAACGGGATGATGTTGCCCACCATCTCGGGCCAGTCCTTGAAGGTCTTGCCCGCGCCGGAAATCGCCTGGTAGGTGCTCACAACCACCTCGCGCGGCTCGAATTCCTTCCACGCGGCCAGCGCCGGCGTGTAGGCCTGAATCGAGCAGTTCGGCTTGACGGCGATAAAACCACGAGTGGTGCCCAGGCGCTTGCGCTGGTGCTCGATCACCTCGAAGTGCTCCGGGTTGATCTCCGGCACCACCATCGGCACGTCCGGGGTCCAGCGGTGGGCGCTGTTGTTGGAGACCACCGGGGTCTCGGTCTTGGCATAACGCTCTTCAATGGCGCGAATCTGGTCCTTCGGCATGTTTACCGCAGAGAACATGAAATCAACGCCAGAGGCCACGGACTCGGCATCGTCGCCATCGACGACCACCATGTTCTTGACATATTCGGGCATCGGGGTTTCCATCTTCCAACGGTCGCCGACAGCCTCGGCATACGTCTTGCCGGCGCTGTGCGCGGAAGCGGCAAGCGTGACCACCTCGAACCACGGGTGATTCTCAAGCAGCGTGATAAAACGCTGACCGACCATACCGGTGGCACCAAGGATGCCGACCTTCAATTTTTCGGACATGATGACCTCTATGACCTCTGGGTTTCGATGGATTACTTACGTCGGACGGCCGTCATGCGGGTGGCCGTAAAACAATGCAATTGTACGAAACACGCGGAACAACGGCAGTGGTCTTCCCAGATGGTGGCTGCCCAATGAAGCGAAGGCGATGTTCTACACTGGTAGCCATGTCTATCGCATCAGTAGAGGCCCAAAAACAGCTCGACCGTATCGTGGCTCTCGGCTACCCGGATGTGGCGGATATTTCCGCCGCCGCATTCCGCTCGCTGGCCCGACCTCTGATCGGGGCGCTCGAGCATTCCGATTTGGGATCGAACATCCTGCTGGTGCCCACGCGTGAACTGGTTTCGCCTGAGTCGCTGATTGCACGAACCTCCATCAATCGCATGGCAGGCTTCACCACCATGCCGCCGCGTGACATCGCCAGCTTCCTGCCTCAAGACGGCTTCATGCCGCCGGAAGGCCCGTTCTATCTGGTCGTCAATCCGCACACCGGCACGTGCTATGTCAATCGCGAGCCGGATGTGGCCCGCAAACTTATTGACTCCGATGAGCGCCTGCCGCTCACCCTCGAGGAAGGCTTGGCCATCGCCACCCAGCACCCGGAGTGGCTGCTGGAAAAGAACGGCTTCAATCTGCTCGGCTCACGCTCCGCAGACGGACGCGTGCCGAGCATCTGGATGAGCCAGAACGCACCGCGACTGGGAGCCGTCTGGCCCAATTCCCGCCATACTTGGCTGGGCAACGCGTATTGCACGGCCCGTCGCGGGGTGAGTCTGTTCCGTTAAAGCGATTCTCCTCAAAAGACAAGGTCGGCAAGGTGGATGGCGACCGCCCGTTGTCGGCGCATGGGGAACCGTAATGAAAGTCAATAAGGATGGCACCTTCTCCGGCTCCTACCACGACTCGGATATGGGAGCCACGGGAGACGGCTATCTCATAGGAAACGACGTCGATACGCTGAACGGCAAAGCATTGCTCAACGTGACGAGCGGAGCGGATAAGGGATACACGTTCTACGATTTCTCGTAGTGATTCAGCTGCCGTGCGGAGCGGCGGGGAACGTGAAGGACCGGCGCGTATGCTGTGCGAAACAGCATTACGTCCCTAGACTGGTGAGGCATGACGAACCTGCGATTCCGCGAAGACGGCAGCTTCCGCGTGCTGCAGATGGCCGACATCCAAGACGGCCCCAACGTACTCCCCGATACCATCCGCCTTATCCGTGAGGCCATTCGCAAAGCCGACCCGGATCTGGTGGTGTTCACCGGCGACCAGATTCGCGGTTACGATCCTGCCTACATCGACACTTTCCTGCGCCGCCGTGGCGAGGAACCGGGCGCTCGCGTGCGTGCGGTCACCGAAGTCGAGGCCAAGCTGCGCGGAATCAAGCGGCGGGCCAGAAACCGCGTGAACAATCGTCTGCTGGCCATGAAGTCTGACGGCAGCAATCCCGACGTCCAACAAACCGCGTCCACCGCGTCCACCACGTCCACGCTGGTCTACTCCACAACATCCGATCCACAGGATGTGCCGACGACTTTGGACGAGCTCATGGACGAGACCCGTGACAAAGTCCGCCGCACGTTTGCCGGCTTCCTTGGCCCGGTCATCGAAGCGGAAGTGCCGTTCGCCGCCACCTACGGCAATCACGATTTCCAGTGCGGCATCCTGGCCGACGAGCAGGACGGCATCTACCGCGAATTCCCCGGCTGCCTGAACCCGGTCGACAGCCTCGAGCCAGGCACTTTTGCCCTGCCCATTGAGGCTTCCGACGGATCCGGGCGCGTAGCTATGTCCGTCATGATGGTGAATTCCGGCGATTACGCCGGCAAGCCTGAAGAGAACGACGCCCAATACCCGGCCTATGTGGTCAATCCGCGCGGTCTTGATTTGGCTGATTCCGATGGGTATGGCACGCCAAGCCCCGAGGCGATCGATTGGCTGGGAGCCGTACAGTCCGAACTTGGCGAACGCAACGGCGACGGTAAGCCGGTGCCTGCCATCGCCTTCCAGCACATTCCGCCGCAGGAATTCTACGATTGCCTCAAAGAGGTTCCCGCATGGACGCCGAACGCGGTGGAAGGCGCGCGTACCCACGCCGGCCATTGCTACGTGCTCAACCATGAGATTTGCCGGCCGGGATCGCGGCTGGGTGAGGCGATTGGCTGTGCGGACGAGAACGTCGGTGAAGTGGACGCCTTGCGTGAGGCAGGCGGCTACTTCGCGCTGTTCTGCGGTCACGATCACAAGAACGCCTTCGTGGGCCACGCGCATGGCATTGATTTGGGCTACGCGCCTACCTGCGGATTCGAATGCTATGGTCCCAAGTCGCGCTATCGCGGCATCCGCCTGTTCGAATTCCATGAAAGCAACCCGGCCGGCTACGTGACCCGCATGCTCACCTGGGGTGATCTGGTGGGCCGATACTCCAGCAACGAGGTGCGCGTCTGGTTCGAGGACCACTGCGTGACCGGTGCCATCAGCATGCGTAACGAATTGCGCCGCCCGCAGGTATTCGCAGTGCTGTCCGGTGCCATGAGCCTCGGTTTTATGGCCGTCATCCGCTCGTTGGTGAAGAAGCGGTGACGACCATAAAACCGGTCAATACATCAATTCTGCTGATACGGCCTGAATGCGGAATAGGTGGCATCCTCGTCGTATAGCAGGTTATCGGGCTCTTCCGATTTTGGCGTGTAGGGGCATGTGTCAGAGGTGGGTTTGGATGGCGTGTCTGAAGCCGCCGGCGTGCAGCAGGCTTCTGGTGATGTAGTTGTCGAGGTTTGCGGAATCCCAGGGCTATGCCCCTGAGGGTCTCGAGCCTTCCGTTGATGGCCTCGGTGGGCCCGTTCGCGCTGTGCTCCCAGTCGAAGAACGCGAGGACGTCGCCCATGCGCCCCCACGCATAGCTGTAAGTAGTAGTGCTGCGTCGGAACGCTAAGTGTGCTGGCGTATTGTGAGATGAACGGGATGTTGGAATGGGCCGTCGCTAGGATAGAGGAAGTTATGCATGTTACCAATGCGTAAACGAATATCCAATAAGCGATTGTATGAATGGTTCACACAGTAAAGGAGGAACAATGGGTCAGGATCAATCATCCGTTTTTGATCTCGCAGCGGTAGCCGCAGCGTCCAATGGGGGGAACAACGACCCGCTGCTGCCTCCGGCGCGATTCATTGGCGATCCGCAGAAGCCGAGTCGTATGCCGTACAACAAGTACGCCGCCTACGACAAGCAGATCCCGTTTGATTACCCGGAGCGTACGTGGCCGGGCAAGCGACTGCAGCGCGCGCCGCGCTGGTGCTCCGTCGATCTTCGCGACGGCAATCAGGCCCTCGTCAACCCGATGGATTCCGAGCGCAAGCTGCGTTTCTGGAACCTGCTCGTCTCCATGGGATTCAAGGAGATCGAGGTGGGCTTCCCGTCCGCTTCCGAGACCGATTTCGACTTCATCCGTATGCTCATCGAGCGTGAGCTGATTCCGGACGACGTGACCATCGTGGTACTCACCCAGTGCCGCGAGCACCTCATCCGCCGCACTTACGAGGCGCTCAAGGGTGCCAAGCGCGCCATCGTGCACTTCTACAACTCCGTGTCTGTGTTGCAGCGCGAGGTCGTGTTCCGCAAGAACAAGGAGGAGATCAAGAAGCTCGCCACCGACGCCGCCGAACTGTGCAAGGACCTCGAGAACGAGGCCAAGGGCATCGACCTGTACTACGAGTACTCGCCGGAATCCTTCACCGGCACCGAGCCGGAGTACGCCGTCGAGGTGTGCAACGCCGTGATCGGTGTTATCAAGCCGACTCCCGAGCACCCGATGATCATCAACCTGCCCGCCACCGTGGAAATGACCACGCCGAACGTGTTCGCCGACGAAGTGGAGTACGTCTCCACCCACCTCGACGACCGTGACTCCGTGGTGCTCTCCCTCCACCCGCACAACGACGAAGGCATGGGCGTGGCCGCCACCGAGCTGGCCGTGCTGGCCGGCGCCGACCGCGTGGAAGGCTGCCTGCTGGGCAACGGCGAGCGTACCGGCAACGTCGACTTGGTCACGCTGGGCCTCAACTGGCTCACCCAAGGCATCGACCCGCAGCTTGACCTGTCCAACGTGCCCGAGATTCGCAAGACGGTTGAGTACTGCAACCAGATCAAGATTTCCGAGCGTCACCCGTACGCCGGCAACTTCGTGTTCACTGCGTTCTCCGGCTCGCATCAGGACGCCATCAAGAAGGGTCTCGAGGCTCGTCAGGTGGCCGCCGAGCGTGCTGGCGCCGATCTCGACAGCTTCGTGTGGCTTGTGCCGTACCTGCCGATTGACCCGAAGGACATCGGCCGCACGTACGAAGCCATCATTCGCGTCAACTCGCAGTCCGGCAAGGGCGGCATGGCCTACCTGCTTAAGACCAACCACAATCTTGACCTGCCCAAGCGTCTGCAGATCGAATTCGACAAGATCGTGCAGAACTACGCTGACACGACCAAGAAGGAAGTCAAGGACGAGGATATCTGGCGTCTGTTCAAGGACGAGTACCTGCCGGTCGAACAGTCCGGCATGACCGCCGCCGGTGTGGTTGTGGGCGATACTCATGACGCCTCGCTCGTGCCGTGGGGCCGCTTGAAGCTGCTCAAGGTGGCCGTCAGCTCCGGTGAGGATGGCTCCGACACCGTGCTCAAGGCTCGTCTGCTCGACCGCGGCGTGAACGTCGGGGTCGATGCGCCCGTGGAGCGCGAGGTCTCCGGCATCGGCAACGGTCCGATCGCCGCTTTCCTCAACGCCATTTCCAACTTTGGCGTTGACGCCTCGATTATGGATTACGCGGAGCACACCATGTCCGTCGGCACCGACGCCATGGCCGCCTCGTACGTGGAATGCCAGGTCGGCGAGGCCGATGACGCGCAGATCGTGTGGGGCGTCGGCATCGATTCGTCGATTACCACTAGCGCCCTGAAGTCGATTATCTCCGCCATCAACCGTTCCCAGCGCAAGCGCTGAGCGCTAACAGAACAAAACAAGGCTCCTGATTGCATCAGAGGGAGCCTTTGTTGTCTGTGTTTTACTTACTACTGAGTGACGCCGTTGGTGCCGGTGTTCCCGCCGGTGCCTCCGGAATTACCATTATCGTTGCCGGTATTGTTCCCGTTGTCACCGCCGGTATTGTTGCCGGCGTTGCCATCTCCGCCGGTAGTGGTGCCGGGATAATTCGGGCACTCGGTGGAATAGCTCGGATTGGCGAGGCACTGCTGGGCGAACTCCTGAGCCTGCTGTTGCTTCTTGGCTTCCTCTTCGGCCGCCTTCTGCTGTGCGTCCTGCTCAGCCTGCTTCTGCGCGTCTTCGGTGGACTGCTTGTTGGTGTTGTTGGACAGGCCGCTGCTCTGTCCCTTGCCCAAGCCCCAAGTGCCGTCGGAGCCGCCGATCTTGCCGTTGTCTTTAGCGGTCGGGAACTGCTCCGCCTCGGTGCCTTGCAAGGCCTGAGCCATGAACTCCTGGAACAGGTGGGCGGGGTATCCAGTGGAAGAGACGCCGTATCCGGAGAAGGCTGGCACCACTTGCGGATTGCCCTTATCGTCCGGATTCCAGATAGCCCACACATTCATCATGCTGGGGGTGTACCCCACGAACGACGAAGCCATTTCGTCGTTGGCGGTACCGGACTTGCCGGCGACGGGCCGGCCCAACATGCTGGATGTGCCGGCCGCCGTACCGTACGTGGTGGTGCCCTGCATGGCCTTCTGTACCAAAGCGCAGTCGTTGGCATCGAACACCTTGGTGCCGTTGCTGGGCGCGTTGTACATGTCCTTATTGTTGGAATCAAGCACTTTGGACACCATGTGCAAGGTGTTCTTCACGCCATTGTTGGCGATGGTCGAATGGCCTTGCGCCAAATCCCACACGGTCAGGGCGTTGATGCCCAGCACGTTGTACATGGAGTTTTCATCGATATCGCCCTGAATGCCCGCTTCATGGGCGATTGCGGCCGTGCGCTTCGGCGTCAGATGCTCATTGACGTTCATGAACACCGTGTTCACCGAGTTGGCGGTGGCCTGATACAGATTGATGTTGCCCCAGTTGTTCTCCAGAGCGTTGTTCACCTCTTGATCCAAGCCGGTGAAGTGCTGGTGGGAATTGCCGTTGAACAACGTATCGAAGCTGACGCCGGATTGCGCGGCCCCCAGCAAAGCGAACGGCTTCATAGTCGAACCCGGTTCGAATACGGCCTGATCGGCATTGTTGAGCTGCTTGGACAGATAATCTGAACCGGCGTATACGGACAATACTTCACCGGTCTTCGGGTCCAGCGCTATGCCGCCGATTTGCAGGGATTCAGGCATGTCGTCCAGACGGGTGTCGCCGATGGACTGCATAAGATCCTGCTTGCTCTTGTCGATGGTGGTGATGATCTTGTATCCGCCAGTATCCAAATCCTCTTTGGTAAAGGCCTTGGACTGCACCAGCTCGCGGCGCACCATATCCAGCAGATAACCGTTCGGCCCCGCGTATTCGTTCTGCTGCGCCACCGCGGCGGTCTGCGGGAACTTGGCATCAGTGTGCTGCTTGGCAGTGATGTAACCATCCTCCTGCATGATGTTCAGCACACGCTTGAAGCGCGATTTGGCCATATCGGCGTTATCGGCCGGATCCCACGTGGACGGTGACGGAATAATGCCGGCGATCATCGCCGCCTCAGACAGCGTCAGATCCTTGGCGTCCTTATTGAAGTATGCCTTGGCCGCTGCCTGGATACCGTAGGAGTTGCGGCCCAGATAGATGGTGTTCATGTAATTGCACAGCACCTCGTCCTTGGATTCGGTCTGCGCGATTTTGATGGCCATGATGGCCTCGCGCGCCTTGCCCACATAGGATGTGGTTTCGCCCATGTAATACCGCTCGGCATACTGCTGGGTGATGGTGGAACCACCTTGGCGCGTGCCCTTGGTCACATTATTAATGAATGCGCGGGCGATGCCCTTCAGATCAAGGCCTTTATCCGTGTAGAACGTACGGTTTTCGGACGCCACAATCGCGTTGCCGATGTAGTCCGGCAGCCCCTCGCAAGAGATGATTTCACGATTCTGTTCCGCGTAGGAGCCGATCGCGGTGGTGCCGTCCGCGTAATACACGGTGGTTTTCTCGGCCAACGCGAACTTTTCGGGTTGCGGGACCTCGGTGGTGGTGTACAGGTATGCGAATACTGCGATACCGGCCAGCAAGCCCAGTCCAATCAGGGAGAAGAAGATGCCCAGCACCCATTTCAGTACACGGTGCTTGCCTTTTCCTGTGTTCTTTTTCTTCCTGTTCGGGGCTCGATGGCTATTGGAAGCCTTGTGGCTTGCGTGGCGGGAACGGCTCTCCTGGGGCGTATAGGGGCCCTCCTGTGCGGAGTGGCCGGCTCTGCTTTGCGCGGTGCGCGGTTGCCTCAGAGCGGGGCCATTGCCTCCCGAATGTGCACGACGAGTATAAGAAGCCATGGTGTCCACCGTAACTGTTGGCCTTGAACAATCGTTTGACGTGAGCGTAACCACACGCATTTATGCCGGTATTTTTTCCGGAATTCTTACAATTGGGCACGCTTCTTGATGTTGCATGAATATTGCCTGAATGCGCTGGTTGGTCTGCCGTGCGACCCGGCGCGCACGTTTCGTGTCGCTGCGCTGGTCCATACGTCTCCATAGACTTATCCCCAGCCTCCACGCGGCGCTATGTCACCCAACTCCCCCAGGGCAGGAATGCAGCAAGGGTAAGTGGCCTCTGACGGGTGTGTGGAGGTTTTCTTTATGTGCGGATTTGGCTGTGAGCTGGCACTAGCGTGGTCCCCTGTCCGGGGCGCGGCCGTACAGTCGAACGTATGAATGACGCACAGACCCCTAGAATTCGCGACCCGCATGCGGCGGTCAATCTGGTCGGCTCAGGCGCAGCGCAGCCTGACTCGTCGTCGAACGTTGTTGACCCATTGGCTGCGCTCGGCCCGGTCTCCGGTTCAGATGCATCGGCATCCACATCAGGCTCCTTACGGGATTTCAGGCCGCTGGACATGGACGATGCGGATGGGGCATCTGATATCGACCGCGGCTTGGCCCGGCTTGACCCGCTTACCGTGCGCCCGCGAATCTCCAGCCGCGTACTGTGCGTGGTATTCGGTCTGCTCCTGATCGCTATCGGCTTCGGCGTGTGGTGGGGGTGCGTGTTTACCGAAAACGGACAATCGTACGACGAACTGGTCTGGAAAAACCTGCACAACGATGTACCGTCCTGGGCCACCGGCGTGATGAACGCCGTCGCACAATCCTGGCTGGTTATCGCTGTCAGCTGCACAATTGCCGCAATCGGCATTATTACGGCGCTGATTCGACGCCGCTGGTGGTTGGCCGGGCAAATCGCCGTGTTCGCCGTGGTCTGCTTGGCCGTCACCCGTATCAAGGGTCTGTTGCCGCGTCCGTTCATCATCAACACTGAATCTCCTGCCGCTAATTCCGCGCCTTCCGGTCACACGATGCTGGCCGCAGCCTGTGCGGTGATTCTGCTGCTTACCGTGCCTCGTGCGGTTCGAGCTTTGGCGGGCGTCATCGGCGTGGTTTGGGCGGTGACCGTCGGTGTCTCCGTGATATACGGACAATGGCATCGCCCTTCGGATGTGGCGATGTCCATCCTGCTGGTGGCGGGATTGGCCTGCTTTCGCTCTGGCAGTTACGCGCAAGTCCGGCATGGACGAGCCGGGTCGCCGCGTCTCCTCAGTGAGCGTGCAAATCGTCGGCAGCGTGCTGATTACCGGGGGCCTGCTGTTGCTCGCCTACAGCGGTTATGTGATCTGGCAGGTGGTGCCGGGGCTCAATGTCAGCGCCAGCTGGGCGGTTCAGGGGGCGAATGTCAGCGCTGTTGTGGGCATTGCGGGTGTGGCCATGCTCGCATTCGGACTGTTGCTGGCCCTGCGTCAGATTACTGCAGCGCCCTTAAGCCGGCTGGGTCTGATCGGCGCTCCGCCGGCACCGCCCAAACGGTAAAACATGGGGTGCGAACGGCCGAATTTGCCCGGCACAACGGCGGAATTTGGCAGTTGGACATGATTCATGAGTATTATGACGCCAGAAACGTCGTGTGTTTCGCGCAATACATAAGGAGTGGGTATGGCTACCAAACTGGTGATTGTGGAGTCTCCGACCAAGGCCCACAAGATCGGTGACTACCTGGGCAAGGGGTACACCGTCATGGCGTCGGTCGGCCATATCCGAGACCTCGCGCAGCCCAGCCAGGTGCCCGCGGCAGACAAGGCCAAGTTCGGCAAGTTCGGCGTGGACGTCAACGACGGGTTCAAGCCGTATTACATTGTCGACGGCGACAAGAAGCGTACGGTCAGCGAACTCAAATCGGCCCTGAAGAACGCCGATGAACTCTATCTGGCGACTGATGAGGATCGCGAGGGCGAGGCCATCGCGTGGCACTTGGTGCAGACCTTGAAACCCGAGGTGCCGGTCAAGCGCATGGTGTTCCACGAGATCACCAAGAACGCCATCAACGCCTCCCTGAACAACACGCGCGATGTGGATGGCAATATGGTCGACGCACAGGAGACCCGCCGCATCCTCGACCGTCTGTACGGCTATGAGCTGTCGCCGGTGCTGTGGCGCAAGGTGGGCCCAGGCCTGTCCGCCGGCCGCGTGCAGTCCGTGGCCACCCGCCTGATCGTGGAACGCGAGCGCGAACGCATGGCGTTCAAGCGCGCGCCGTACTGGGATATCGTCGCCACGCTGTCCGCGCCTGACGCGCTGGGGGAGCGTGCCGAATTCTCCGCCCGCATGATCGCGCTCGGCGGCAAGCGACTCGCCGGCTCCAAGGATTTCGGTGCCGACGGCCAGCTGACCCCGGACGGGTTCGCGGCGAACGTTCGCCAGCTTGATGAGGCTGGTGCCACCGCCGTGGCTTCGGCGCTGAAGACCGCCGATTTCACTGTGATGTCGATGGAAACCAAGCCGTACCGCCGCCGCCCGCAGCCGCCGTTCACCACCTCGACCCTGCAGCAGACCGCCGGCAATCGCCTCGGCATGGGTGCTCGCGCCGTGATGCGCGCGGCCCAAAGCCTGTACGAGAACGGCTACATCACCTATATGCGAACCGATTCGGTGACGCTGTCGCAGGAGGGCATCACCGCCGCCCGCAACGCCGTCTCCTACCATTTCGGCGACAAGTTCCTCTCCGCCGAGCCCAAGCAGTACGCCACCAAAACCGCTGGCGCGCAGGAAGCCCACGAGTGTATTCGCCCGGCGGGCTCGCGCTTCCACGACCCGGACGAGCTGGCTTCCAAACTTCCCGGCGACCAGCTGCGCCTATACACGCTGATCTGGCAGCGCACGCTTGCCTGCCAGATGGCTGACGCCACCGGTTCCACCGCCACCGTGCGCCTGTCTGCGCCGGCCGGCCCCACCGAGGGCGAGGCCGTGTTCCAGGCGTCCGGCACCGTCATCGAATTCCCCGGCTTTATGAAGGCCACGGGGGAGGGGCGCAAGCCCAAGGCCGCCGCTCCCGGCGCTGGGGCTGGCTCGGACCAGGCTGCTGCCGCCGGCAAGACGGACGCCAAGGCCGTCAGGGGTGACGCCTCCGAATCCAACACCTCCCTGCCGCCGATGAGCGTCGGCCAGCAGGTCGAGGCAAGCGACATCGAACCGGACGGCCATGAAACCCAGCCGCCGGCCCGCTACACCGAGGCCACGCTGGTCAAGACGCTGGAAGCCAAGGAGATCGGTCGCCCGTCCACTTACGCGAGCATTATCTCCACAATCATGGATCGCGGTTACGTATACGAGCGTGGCCGTGCGCTGATCCCCAGCTGGCTCGCCTTCTCCGTGACCAAGTTGCTCGAGACGAACTTCCCCAAGCTGGTCGACTACCAGTTCACCGCCGAGATGGAAAACGGCCTTGACCGCATCGCCCACGGCGAGGAATCCGGCCGCGACTGGCTCACCCACTTCTACTTCGGTTCCGGCGAGGGCGCCGCCCGCAACGCCGACGAGGCGCACGAAGGCCTGCAACAGCAGGTCGCGCAGCTCGGCGAGATCGACGCGCGCGCCATCAACACCATCGACATCGGCGACGGCCTGCACGTGCGCGTCGGCCGTTACGGCCCGTATCTGGAAGACATGGAGCATCTGGACGCCGAAGGCAACCCGAAGCGCGCGTCTCTGCCGGACACCATCGCGCCGGATGAGCTGACGGTGGCCGTGGCCCGCGATTTGATCGACAACCACTCCGGTGGACCGCGCGAGCTGGGCGTTGATCCGGTATCCGGCGGTACCGTCGAGGTGCGCAATGGGCGTTTCGGCCCGTATGTGGCGTTGGTGCCGCCGGCTGAGGCTTCGGCTGGCGCTGCTGGCGATACTGCTGGTGCTTCTGCGGCCAAGAAGGGTTCAAAGAAGGCCGCGGCCGCCGCCGCGTCGCGCCCGAAGATGGCCTCGTTGTTCAAGACGATGAGCCCTGAATCGCTGTCGCTGGAAGACGCGCTAAAGCTGCTGAGCCTGCCGCGCGAAGTGGGCACATACGAGGAAACCAACGCCGAAACTGGCGAGGTATCCGAATGCACGGTGGCCGCCAACAACGGTCGCTACGGCCCCTACCTGACCAAGACGGGTGCCGACGGCAGTCGGAGACCCGCTCGCTGGCCCGGAAGACGAGATCTTCACGGTCGATATCGACAAGGCCAAAGAACTGTTCTCGCAGCCCAAGTAACGGCCGCGGGCGTGGCCGTGGTGCCGCCAAGCCGCCGCTGCGTGATTTGGAGCAAGGACCCGAACACCGGCAAGAACGTGACCATCAAGGACGGCCGTTTCGGCGCGTACATCACCGATGGCGAGACCAACCGTACGGTGCCGCGTCAGTACACGCCTGAATCCATCACCCCTGATGACGCCTTCCGACTGCTCGCCGAAAAGCGTGCGGCTGGTCCCTCCACCCGTGGCCGTCGCGGTGCTGGGCGTGCTGGTGGCGCCAAGGCCGTTGCCGGCAAGGGCAAGAAGGGCGGTACCTCGGCTGCGGTTTCGGCGCAGGAGGCCAAGCGCGCCGAACGCCGTGCCGAAGTCAAGAAGTTGGCGAACAAGGGCTGGTCCAACCAGCGCATCGCCGAAAAACTCGGTTCCACCCCCGCCACTGTGAAAAAGGACGTCGACTGGCTGACCGCCAACGAGGGCTACGAGCGCCCCGCCGTAATTCCCAAGCGTGGCTGAGCGGAATTATTGCTCTACTTGCGTTTCAAGGGGCTGATTTCTCGTTTTGAGAATATCTACTTCCGCTTCAAGGGGCTGGTCATCTGCTGAACCACGAGTATGAACGGCTCCGCGCCAACGTCATTCCGCCGTTTTGGAACGTTGTCTACTTGGGCAACAGCCCCTCGAAACGGAAGTAGACCTTCAGAAAAGACCAAATCAGCCCCTTGAAACGGAGGTGGTAGAGCTGGTTTAACTGCCTGTTGGGCGCAACTCTGCGCCTAACGCTAAGGTCAATAGCATGAGCGGTCTGTTTGTTTCGTTTGAAGGTGTCGATGGCGTGGGCAAGACCACGCAAGTCGAGCGGCTGCGTGCGTATCTTGAGGCTCAGGGGCGTACCGTGGTCGTTACCCGTGAGCCGGGAGGCACTGCGTTAGGCAAGGCCATTCGCCAACTGCTGTTGCACGGTGTGGATGGGGGCGCAGTCGACATCGCACCGCGCGCCGAGGCGCTGCTATTCGCTGCAGACCGAGCCCAGCACGTTGCCGAAACCATCCGCCCGGCATTGGAGCGCGGTGAAGTGGTGATCACCGACCGCTATTTAGACTCTTCCTTGGCCTATCAGGCCGGTGGCCGCGAACTCACGCCAGAAGAGATTCGATCCTTAAGCATGTGGGCCACCAACAACCTGCTGCCCGACCGCACGTATTTGCTGGATATGGACCCAGCCCTGTCCCACCATCGCCTCGAACACGCGGAAGACCGTATGGAATCGGCCGGTGATGACTTCCAGTCCCGCACCCGCCAGGCCTTCTTGGACTTGGCCGCCGCCGAGCCGAATCGTTTCCGCGTTATCGATGCGAGCCAGAGCATTGAAGCGGTATGGGCTGCCATCGAATCCGACATCAAGGAGCTCGCATGAGCGTATGGGATTCACTAGTCGGCCAAAAGCCGGTAATCGACATGCTCAGTCGTATCGCGCAGGGCGACCCGAGCCAGATCACCCAGTCGTGGCTGATCTGTGGACCTCCCGGATCGGGCCGTTCCAACATGGCCCGAGCATTCGCGGCGGCGCTGGAAAGCCCGGATCACGGCATGAGCGCTGAGCCCACGCGCGTCACCCAGCAGGTGCTTGCCGGCACGCATCCGGATGTCACGGTGCTGACCACGAACAAGGTGACTATTGGTATCGATCAGGTGCGTGAGATCATCACTACCTCCGAGCAGATGCCCGCCACCGCGCCGTGGCGCATCATCATCATCGAAGACGTGGATCGCATGCTTGAGCGCACCACCAACGTGCTCTTGAAAGAGATTGAGGAGCCGGCCGAGCATTGCATCTGGCTACTGTGCGCGCCCAGCGCCCAGGACGTGCTGCCCACCATCCGCTCGCGCACACGCATCGTGAACCTCGCCGTGCCCTCCACCCAGGCGGTGGCCGGATTCCTGACCTCCACCACCAATGTCGAGCCAAAAGTGGCGCAGCGTGCGGCCCGACTCGCCGAAGGCCATATCGGCATCGCCAAGTTGTACGCCACCGACGAACGGGTTATGTCCGACCGCGATGAACTTGTGGTCGGTGTGCTGAATCTGGCCCGTGCCTCGGATGCAGTGTTGTTGGCCGGCAATCTTATCGACAATGCCAAGGCCCAGGCCGAGGCGGACGCGAACCGCATCACCGCCGGCCAGGAAGCGGAATTCCGCCGCATCAACGGACTGGCACCGAGCGACCGCATCCCGCCGAAACTGCGTGGCGCATTCAACCAGATTGCCAAGAAAGACGATGTGAAGCGTTTGGTCACCCGCCGTACGCGCGACGTATTGGATCGTGCGCTGAACTCCATCGCTTCCATCTACCGAGATGTGGCGGTGCTGCAGAACAATGCGGAGGATTCGGTGGGCCTCATCAACCTGGAGAACCGCTCGTCGATCACCGAATTGTCGGTGCGATTGAACCGGGCCGGTGCCGTGACCCGTCTGGACGAAGTGGCCCACGCCCGCAAGCGCCTAGCCGGCAACGGCAACCCGCTACTGGTATTCGAGTCCCTCTTCTGCGCCCTGATCTCATAACCCGACGCAACTAGCCCCCCTCTGATGAGTGGGGGCTGTCGAGCGCAGCGAGACTGGGGGAGAGACCCCGTAACGCACAGCCCCCAGTACGTCACACATATGAGCGATACTGGGACGTATGAAGATTTCCGCCGATTTCACCGTCATCCCGGACGATTTCGCCAAGGCTGCGGCCCCTGAATATTTCAATGGTGGCGTGCCGGTCGTCTCCTTCCCGTTCTACATCGATGATGTGAACCCCGAGGCCCGTTACCTGCACTGGGAGTTCGTGGACCCGGATTCGATTCCGGTCTGCGGCTTCGAGTGGATTCACTGGTCCGTGGCCAATCTGCCGATTGATGCGCTGATGTACGACTTCAATGATTCGCATGCGTTGGCCATCCCGCCGGACTTCTCCCGTCAGCTGCCGGCCATGATTCCCGAGACCGTGCAGGGGCGCAACTCCTCGGCCTCCAAGTTCTTGGGCCGCAGCACTGACCCGGCGGTGATCATGCGGTACAACGGTCCGCAGCCGCCGGACAAGGATCATGAGTACTACCTGCAGGTGTGGGCCACCAAGAAGCCGTTGCCCGGCTTGAATCAGGGCTTCTGGCTCAACGAGCTGTTGCACGCGCTGCGCAACAGCGGTGAAGTGCCCGACACCGACGGCATCTTCCTGACCGGCAAGGCGTGAGCCACATGAGCCCCCGCAGGCGGGGGCTGTCAGCATCACTGACTGGGGGTGGGTCAGTACAAAACCACCTTCAGTCCGACTTCGTCGTCCAGCTCCCGCCAGTGGGAGCGTGACTACAACAAAGAAAGGACACCATCACACTATGGCCTGCACCACGATTCTGGTAGGCAAAGACGCGAGCTATGACGGCTCGACCATCATCGCCCGCAACGAGGATTCCGCGAACGGCGAGTTCAACCCGAAGCGCTTCATCGTCGTGAAGCCGGAGGAACAGCCGCGCGAATACAAGTCGGTGATCTCCCACCTGACCATCACCCTGCCGGACGACCCGCTGCAGTACACCGCCGTGCCGAACGCGGACCTCAAGGAAGGTATTTGGGGCGAGGCCGGCGTCAACGAGGCGAACGTGGCGATGAGCGCCACCGAAACCCTGACCACCAACGAGCGCGTGCTCGGCGCCGACCCGTTCGTGGAATACACGCCGGCCAAGGGCGATGAGCCCGAGGTGTCCGGCGGCATCGGCGAAGAGGACTTCTGACCATCGTGCTGCCCTGTATGTCAAGACCGCACGCGAGGGCGTCCAGCGCCCTCGGCGCTGCTTGAGGAATTCGGCACCTACGAGATGAACGGCGTCGCCTCCGACTCCAACGAAATCTGGTGGCTGGAAACTGTGGGCGGCCATCACTGGATTGCCAAGCGAGTGCCGGACGAGGCCTACGTGACCTGGGCCGAACCAGCCTCGGTATCGACGAATTCGACCTTGAGGACGCCCGGTGACCAGGAAGCACACATGTGTTCCGAAGACTTGCCGAATTCATCGAAACCAACCATTTGACCTCGCGGTGGAGAACACTACCCCGTTCAACCCGGGCGCGATGCCTTCTGGCTCCCCACTCCGACTCCGGACCACGTGTACAACACCCCGCGCGCCTGGTACATGCAGCTCAACCCGTACGACGAGGTGGACGGCCCGGACGCCGACCACAAGCCCACCTCCGACATCCCGTGGGCCCGTCAGCCTGAGCGCAAGGTGACCATCGAGGATATCAAGTAACGCTGAGCTCCCACTACCAGGGCACCCCGTTCGATCCGTACGGCCAGCTGGGCGATGAGCGCACCCGCCACATGTACCGCACGATCGGCATCAACCGCCAGAGCCAGCTCGCGGTGATGCAGATCCGCCCGTACCGCCCGCACCTCCCGCGCCATCCAGTGGATGGCATACGGCTCCAACCCGTCTTCAACACGCTGGTACCGTTCTTCCCGAACGTGGACACCACGCCCGCCTACCTTGAGGACACTTCACCACCCGCGTGACGTCCGAGAACTTCTACTGGGCCAACCGCATCATCGCCGCCCTGTGCGATGGCGCCTTCCGCTCCACGTCCAACGCCGTTGAGCGCTACCAGGAGAAGACCGGTGCGATGGGCCACCGCTTGGTCGCCGCCACCGACGAGCAGATCGCCCGTCTGGGCTTGACGACGGCCGCCGAGGAAGCCGCGCAGTCCGCCGCTGAAGAGGAATTTGAGGCCGACAACGTGGATGGCGATGCAGCCGATGACCCGGACGAGACCATCGCCGCGCTGCGTAACCCGAGGTGCGCGAGATTCCGCCGCCGCCAACCAGACCATGGCCGACCAGCCAAGGAGGAAACCGAAAGCTGCTTGACTCCGTGCTGTACACTCGCAGCATGGAAATGAAGAACGGCTTCCACATGTCCGACTTTAGTCCGGTATTGAGCTCCCCTCCCTGGGGGAGCTTCGACCGCGAAGCGGACTGAGGGGCTAAGCCGTTAAGAAAACAGCCCAGTGGGCTGTTTTTAGGCGAAGAGGCGGCGGCAGCCGCCCCACCACCCCGCCCCACCATCATCAACACAGAAAGGCTTTATATGACCACCATCGAAGACTTCACCAGCCAGTACGGTCTGGTCCAGAAGATCGACGCATTCGGCTACATGAAGTACCTGGCCGAGAACCCTGACGCCCCGCGCAAGCACGGCAAGGTGGTGCTCGTCACCGCCGATACGCCGCTCAAGGCATCGCGCGGAGAAGGCAAGACCACCACGACCATCGCCCTGATCGACGCCCTGAACAAACGCGGCATTGATGCGACCGCCGTGCTGCGTCAGCCGAGAGCATGGGCATCACCGCAGCCGGTTCCAGGGCGGTGCCTCCGGCGGCGGCAAGGCTTCCTGACCCACCCCGAGCTCATCGACTGGGGTCTGTGCGGCGAAATGGGCCAGCCTATCGAGGCGGCTCCAGAACCTGCCGTCTCGCTTCGAGAAGGCCATCGATGACGGCGCTCGACACGATTCTCGTGCCGCGTGTCTCCGAGGTGCCGAGCCGCTCCCTGCGCTCCACCGCTGTGGACTACGGCAAGGGAACGTGCCGGAGAAGGTCGATGCTCACGCCGACCTGCGAGCTCATGCAGATTGTGGTGCTCTCCCGCTCGATGGACGGATTTCCGAGCGCGTGTCCAAGATGATCGCCGGCACCAAGGACGGCAAGGCCGTGACCTTCGGCGAATTCGTGGACCTGTGGCGTATCACTGGCATTTTGGCCGACGCGGTCAAGCCGGCCAAGACCGAAACCGTGAACGGATCACCGGTCTACGTGCACGGTGGCCCGTTCGCCAACGTGTCCATCGGCATTCCGACGTTGGTCTCCGTGGAAATGGCCTGCGCCCTGCATGACGTGGTCATCGTCGAGGCCGGCTACGGCACCGACGCCGGCGCCCAGAAGTGGCTGGACATCGCCTGCCGCGAATACGGCGCGCAGTGGCCGTCCGCCGCCATCGTGGTGACCCGTGCCTCCACCTGGCGCGACGATCCCGAGCTGGCCTGGCGCTACCCGTTCCACGTGCAGCGCCTGGAGAACCTGGACATTCCGACCTTCCCGCTCATCAACCTGTGGGAAGGCGAGGACGATCAGGTTCCGTCCCTGAAGGCCACCGCCGACGAGCTGGGCTTCCGCACGCCGATCATCGGCAACCTGTTCCGCGACGGCGGCGAGGCGCTGGCCCCGCAGCTTGACGGTTTCGTCGACGCGTTGCAGAACGGCTCCATGCCGGCCGAACCGTACTCGCACAAGGGCATGGCCCTGACCGAGAACGCCAAGTGGGTGGCCGAGAACGCCTACGGCGTACCGGCCGAGCGCGTGATTTACAAACCGGGCTTCACCGAGTCCGTGTCCGAGGCCATGGAACTGTGCCAGAGCGCAGGCATCTCGCTGGACGATCTGGCGTTCGTGGCGGTCAAGTCCCCGGCGACCATGACCGACAACGACCGTGCCCCCGAAGAAGAGCGCACCGTGACCCTGAAGAAGGTCGAGGTGCATGCCGGTGCCGGTCTGGTCCACGTCAACCTGACCACCAGCCTCACCACCCCCATGCCCAAGATCGTGTGATGACAGGCACAAGGTGAGGTAACTCGCTTTCGAGGGGGGAATGGTGGCAACTAGAAGTTGCCGCCGTTCCAGCCCCAGTCGGTGGTGGCGGTGTAACGGATGTAGGTGCGGTCCTCGGGAATGCCGAGCGTGGAGTTCAGCGCGGCCATAATGCTCTCGGTCAGCTTTTCCCAAGCAGAGCCCGGCACAGAGCGGCCGAACACGTTGACTTCCACATAGGCGGCGGGCTGGTCATCGCTACCACCGAAGTAAATCGGCATATTGTCCTCGAACGGGCACATTAGCCAGCCCTCGGACTTGCCCGGCACGGCGGTAATCGCCTTGCCATAGGCAGCCTTCAACGCCTCGCGCTGCTCAGGGGTGGTGGGCACGGACACATGAGTGTGAATAACGGGCATAATTCCTCCTTGATTCGGTTCGCTTCCAGTCTAGCCTCAGCGGTTGCTGTTGAACATGGCATGCGGATGTAGGAAGCTGCTTGCAGAACGGACCGGGGCAAGGCCAATTTGGGGAGATTATTGGCCTTTCCAGCCAATATATGTTCCGCAGTCAGCCCAATAGTGTTGAATACCCTTGTGAGAAAACTGATTGAACAACTGATGAAGTTCGGCATTGTGGGCGTCATCGCCTTTGTTATCGACTGGGGTATTCTCAACCTATTGGTTGGCATATTCCACATGCACAACGTGCTGGCTGCCACCGTCTCTTTCATCATCTCGCTGATTTTCAACTATCTGGCGAGCATGAAATTCGTATTCAAGCATCGTGATGACATGGCGCGCTGGATGGAGATTCTTATCTTCGTGGCGGGCGCTGTAGTCGGTCTGTTCATGAATGACGCGATTATCTGGATTTCCACTTATGGCATGAACCATGATGCCTATGTATCGCAGCATGCCGAATATCTGTTGCGCACCAATATCGGCAAGTTGGTGGCCACTGCCGTGGTAATGATCTGGAACTTCTTGATTCGCAAGTGGCTGCTCGACGATACGCACACCAATGCGATGAACCGTCTGAAGTCC
>SCPN01000358.1_pt1 | contig 61523 bp, 88 predicted proteins | sample 6106831 | NCBI WGS metagenome assembly SCPN01 (sample SAMN10720447, study PRJNA508395) | human gut metagenome | isolation source: Participant 1, 0 month | reverse complement strand
TGCAACAGCTATTGCAAACATTAGCAAGCAAGTTGCTGGTAACACTGCTAACATTACTGATGTAACTGCTAAAGTAAATGCTAATACTGGTCGTATTGAATCTAATACAACTACTATTAACAACTTAAGCGGTAAAGTTGATGCTAATGCTCAAGCTATTGAGTCCTTAAAAGGTCAAGTTGGTAAAGGTAATACTACAATCGTTAATGTAGCTCAAAAAGTAGAAAATATCACTCAAAACATTAACGCTCAAAACAGCAATATCCAAGCTAATACTGTAAACATTCAAAATAATACTTCCAATATTAATAACATTAAAGCTAATGTTGTTAACGTTGAAAAGAATGTAAACAATATTAAAGCTGATGTGACAGTAGTTAAAGCTGATATCACAAACATCAATGCTAAAGTTGATCAAAAAATCAATATTGTAAATAACAATATCAACAATATTAGTGCTAAAGTTGATAAACAACTTAATATTGTAAACAACAATATTACTAATGTTCAAAATGATGTTAAGAATATTGATGCAAAAGTTACAAACATTGATAATAAAGTAATCTAATATTGACAACAAAGTGACTGATATTGATGTAAGAGTAAATAATCAAAATACTGTAATCAACAATATCAAAACTGATGTATCTTTGAAAGATCAAGTTGGCAAAAAACTGAAGCAATCAAAAACTTACAAAACGTAGGTGCTGATGTAAGCAAAGTGAAAGAACAAGTTAATGCTAATACTCAAAAAGCAAATGCTAACGAAGAACGCATTAAAACTGTTCAAAGCCAAGTTTCTGTTAATACTGAAGCAATCAAACATAACACTGAAAACATCAATATTAACAAAGCAGCGATCAAGCAAAATGCTGAAGCAATTCAAAAACTAATGTAACTGTACAAAAAGTAATCAACAAAGTTGATGAACATAGTAAAGTTATTAACGATGTATCTAAACAAGTTAATACTAATACAACTAATATTGCTAATATTAATAATGTTGTTAACCAAAATACAACTAATATTACAAATGTAACTAACCAAGTTAATGCAAACACAAGCAATATTAGTAAAGTATCTAGCCAAGTTAATACAAATACTACAAACATCAACACTCTAAATGCTAAAGTAGATACTAATGTTACAAATATCACTAAGGTAGATAACCGTGTAACTGCAGTAGCTAACCAAGTTAACGAAAATGCACAATTAACTAAAGCTGTTGGTACTCTAGCACTAGAAAATCATGAAAAAGTTAGTGTATTAGGTTTACAGGTAAACAAAATACTGAAGACATTTCTAACAATGCAACAGCAATTGCAAATGTAAATACTAAAGTTGATGAAAACGTTAAATTAACTAAAAACATTGGTGCTATTGCATTAGAAAATAATGAAAAAGTTAATGTATTGGGCTTACAAGTAAATAAAAATACTCAAGACATCGGTACTTTAGCAGAGGCTGCAAACTACAGCTTGAAAGCTTCTAACATAGCTCTACAAGACCATGCAACTCTTGTACAACATGATGCACAAATCGCAGAAAACTCTCGCCGTATTAGCAGTGTAGAACGCGATGTGAAAGCAGTTGGTGCTAATGCAGCCGCTTTGGCAGCATTGAAACCTATCGAATACCACGAAGGTCAAAAAGCTCAAATTATGGCCGCTGTTGGTACTTACAAAGGTAAAACATCTACTGCATTGGGTGTAGCTCATTATGCAAATCCTGATTTATTAATCCATGCTGGCGCAGCTTATGGTGGTGACCATAGCGTAATGGCAAATGCTGGTGTAACAATCGGTATCGGTAATGCTCCTACAGCTCCTAAAGCATCTCCTGCAACTGTAAAGTTCTTGAAGACAAAGTGGCTGATTTAGCAAGCACAAAACAAAGAAATTCGTGAACTTCTTGATAAAGTGATTGCACAACAACCACAACAAGCTCCAAAAGCAGCTGTAAAAACAACTAAATAATATGCCTCCCAACCGATGGGTTACATAATAATCTATCGTAGGTATAGAAACCGCGTAGCAGAAATGTTACGCGGTTTTCTTTTTGTGGGATGGTGATTATCTTCATATATATCTTTTTATTTTGGTGTAATGGAGTGGATAGATATCTTGTAGTGGGGATTAGATACAGATAGAACTAAATAAATCCTCTTTGTGGTAGATAGTGGTTTTTATGATCCAATTATTATTTATTTTCGAACATATGTATCTAAGAAAAAACGAGAAAAATAGAGATTATGAAAGAAAAATATAAAAAAGTGGGATAAAAATAGATTTTTTATTGTGAATAGTGGGGAATTGTGGTAGAATTTACCATATAGTGGTGGATAAGGAATAGTAAAGGGCGGTGATACGTATGTTCATGGGAGAATATAATCACACCATTGATACAAAAGGGCGGATGATTATACCCAAGCGAAAATACGTGAACAACTAGGTGAAGTATGCATTGTTACTAAGGGCCTAGATAACTGCTTAGCTATTTACACTGAAGAAGCGTGGAAGAAAATTTCTACAGCTTTACAATCATTAACTCCACTAAAGCTAGCGTACGTGCCTTCAAACGTTTTGTTTTTGGTAGTGCTGCTGAGCTTGAGTATGATAAACAAGGTCGTGTCCTCATTCCTGTACCACTACGTGAATATGCGAGCCTTGATAAACAGGCCGTTATTGTCGGTGCTGGATCACGTTGAAATTTGAGCCGCGAAAAATATGATTACTATGATGATCAAGTGGCTGAAAGTATGGAAGAATTAGTCGAAGGGCTTGAAGGGATTATGTTATAGGAGGCTATGATGGAATTTAATCATACCAGCGTACTTTTACGCGAAACGGTGGACTCCGTCGTAACTAATCCAAAAGGCATTTATGTGGACTGTACCCTTGGTGGGCAGGACACGCACGCAGTGGGCGAAATGCTTGACCCAGAAGGCATGATAATTGGTTTAGATCAAGATGAAGATGCATTGAGCGTAGCTCGACAGCGTCTATCTGATTTAAAGTGTCAGGTGTTAACGATACCGACAAACTTTTCTAACTTAAAGGAAGCCCTTCAAAATGAGGGCATCTATGAAGTAGATGGTTTTATCTTTGATCTTGGCGTATCAAGTTATCAATTAGATACACCAGAACGTGGCTTTTCATATATGAATGATGGTCCACTTGATATGCGGATGGATAAGGAAGCACCATTAACAGCAGATGAAGTTGTTAATGAATATGATGCTGAAGCACTATTGCAAATTATCCGTGACTATGGTGAAGAACGATGGGCTAAGCGAATTGTTGAATTCATCGTTAATGCACGTCAAGAAAAACGAATAACCACTACTGGTGAGTTAGTTAGAATTATTAAACAAGCAATACCTGCGAAGGCGCGTCAAGATGGACCGCATCCGGCAAAACGGACGTTCCAAGCCATTCGCATTGAAGTAAATAGAGAATTAGCTATCTTGCATGATAGTTTTGTAGATGCTGTATCCATGTTGAAACCAAAGGGGAAAATTGGGGTTATCACATTTCACTCCTTGGAAGATCGAATTACAAAACAAACTTTCAAAGAGTTGAGTACAGCATGTATATGTCCTCCAGAACTACCGATGTGTGTATGTAACCACAAAGCTGTTGTGAAGGCGAAGAATAAGGCTATAGAGCCAAGTGCAGGGGAGATTGAGGTTAATCCGAGGGCTAGAAGCGCGAAGTTGCGCGTAGCCGCTCAAGTTGTAGAATTGGAAGGGGTTAGTATTTATGTTAGCGGAAAGGCTGTTGTAGGCCAAGTAAAAAGCGATGTGTTGGTCGCTTCACAAGGGAGAAAACGTAGTGCAAGTGTGGCTCTAGATTTGAGTCCTATGATGTGGCAAGTTGTATATGGTATTGCTGCATTGGTTGCATTTTTGCTTATTATGATGGTTATGAATGCGTACAGCACAAAATTGGGCTACGAAGTAGTTAAAACACAGCAAGCTGTAGTACAATTAACAAAAGATAATGATGCTTTGGATGTTGAAGTGGCTTCCTTGAGTCTCCCGTTCGTATCCAACAAATCGCAGAACAACAACTAGGGATGGTTTTGCCTGATTCTTTTGTTTATAGCACAAAAAGCGCTGTTACTGAACGCACTGTACAAGAGAAACAGCAAATTATAGACTAGCAGGCAAAGCAGCTCGTATTGGGCTGCTTTCCTTTGCGTGTAAAGGAGATTGTATATGAAACAATTACAAGATATAGTAAAAACCTTGCAAACAACGCATGTAGAAGGTAATACAGCTGTTAAAGTATTAGATATTACAGCTGATTCTCGTGCTGTAAAAGTAGGCAGTTTATTTATTGCTTTAGATGGTGCCACTGTAGATGGTCATAATTATGTAAAAAAAGCCGTAGAAGCTGGTGCTGTAGCAGTACTTGTGTCTAAACCAGTAGAGGTAAGTGGTGATGTTTGTGTTATCACTGTAGAGGATACTCGTAAAGCTATGATGGCATGTGTGCCGTATTTCTTTGATTATCCAGCAAATTCCATGCGTATGATTGGCGTTACTGGTACGAATGGTAAAACGACTACAACGCATATGATTCGTCATATTTTGAAAGCTCAAGGTCATAAAGTGGGCGTTATTGGTACTGTTCATATTATGATTGGTGATACAACATATCCAATTCATAATACGACACCTGATGTAGTGGATTTGCAACATATTCTTCATCAAATGGTAGAGGAAGGTGTTACACATTGCGTAATGGAGGTTTCTTCACACGCATTGGCATTGGGGCGAGTTTCTGGTGTTGAATATGATACAGCGGTATTTACAAACTTAACACAAGATCATTTGGACTTTCACAAGACCTTTGAAAATTATTTGGCAGCTAAGTGTAAATTATTTGAACAAGTTAGCGCACCTAATCAAACTAAATCTGGTAAAGGGGCTATCATTAATATCGATGACGAATATGGTCATCGTGTAATTGAGAAAACAACGGCACCTATCATTACTTACAGTATTGATGGTAAAGGTACGTTGAATGCTCATGATGTAGAAATGACACCTAAGTCTAGCCGTTACACTGTCTCTTATGATGGCCATGACTATACAGTAGCTATGAATACCACAGGTTTATTTAATGTGTATAATACTTTGGCTGCTATTGGTGCTTGTCTATTAGAAGGCATATCTATGGAAGACATCGATAAAGCATTGAAAACATTTAGCGCTGTGCCTGGCCGTTTTGAGCTCATTGAAGAAGGTCAACCATTTGCTGTGGTTGTAGATTATGCACATACACCAGATGGGCTAGAAAACATTCTACAAACTGCAAAGGCTATTCAAGAAAATCGCATTATTGTAGTCTTTGGTTGTGGTGGTGACCGAGATGCGACAAAACGACCCTATCATGGGTCGTATTGCTGCACAATATGGTGATGTAGTATATGTAACATCTGATAATCCTCGTACAGAGGATCCTGTACAAATTGTGAAAGATGTAGAAGTAGGCGTTAAAGAAGGCCTCGTGAAGGCTCTCATTATGAAGTTATTGTTGATCGTCGGGAAGCGATTCAACATGCAATAAAAAATGCAAAACCTGGGGATATTGTACTAATTGCTGGTAAGGGGCATGGAGGATTACCAAATCTTAAAGGATAAAACGATTCATTTTGATGATCGTGAAGAGGCGCGAGCAGCCCTCAAGGAGATCTAATATGGCAGAATTTACATTGTCTCAAGTGGTAGAAGCCACAGAAGGGACGAGTACACATACCGAAAATATTAAGTTCTTAGATGTATCTACTGATACAAGAACGATTGAATCAGGATTTTTATTTGTAGCCTTAAAAGGTGATACCTTTGACGGTCATGATTTCATCAACACGGCCATTGAAAAGGGTGCTACAGGTGCAAAGGTCGTGCCGTAGAAGGTATTGTTTGTATTGAGGTAGAAAATACCTTGGTAGCATACCAAAACTTGGCACGTTACCATCGTCGCCGTTTCGATATTCCTGTAGTGGCTATTACTGGTTCCTCTGGTAAAACTACGACAAAGGAAATGGTGGCCGCTGTACTTGGTACAGAATTTAATGTTTTGAAAACTGAAAAAAACTTTAATAATGAAATTGGTTTGCCAAAAACATTGTTGCGCTTAACTGCAGAACATCAAGCATGTGTCGTAGAGATGGGCATGCGTGGCCTTGGTCAAATTGAAGAGCTTGCATTGATTGCGGAACCAACTATGGGCATTATTACCAATGTTGGTACTAGCCATATTGAGTTGTTAGGCTCTCGTGAAGCCATTGCACAAGCTAAAGGTGAATTAATTCGTTGTTTGCCTGAAAATAGTGTGGCTATTCTCAATGAAGATGATCCATATGTTAAGGCTATGGATAGCCTTGCTAAGGGTAAAACTATTACCTATGGTATTGAACGCAACGCTACTTGTATTGGTAGCCATTTGCGTTATAAAAAAGACGGTATTAAGTTTACTTGCAAATGTTATGACGAAGTCTTCGATATCTTCTTACCTATGATTGGTGAACACAATGTATATGATGCATTGGCAGCAATTGTAGCTGGTCGTGTTTTGGGGATTAAATCCAACACCATTCGTAAAGGCTTAAGCGAGTTTACTGGCACTCCTATGCGCCAAGAAATCAAAATTCCATTTGAAGATATTGTTATCTTAAATGATGCATATAATGCAAATCCTTCCTCTATGGCTGAAGCGATTAAAGCATTAGGTCAACTAGAAGGTAAACGTAAAATCGCTATGCTTGGTGATATGCTTGAGCTTGGTGATTATACTGAACAGGCGCATCGTGAAATTGGTCAATTGCTTGCTGAAGAAGGCTATAGTGTAGTATTCACATTTGGTGATGCTGCGGCCTTTCATCGCTAAGGAAGCAGGTTTAACTGCATTCCGTTGTAATAGCCATTTGAAATGGCTAATGCCTATAGCGATATTCGTGAAAAAGGGGATGTTATCCTTGTCAAAGGTTCCCGAGGCTTGCGAATGGAACGGGTTGTTGAAGAATTAAAAGATCGAGAATAAATGGTTACGGCTAGTTATATCTAGCCGTCATCTGTTTATTAATGAGTAGAGGGTTCATATGATATATCATATTCTATTAGCCTTTGTAGTGACCTTTATCATTACAGTAGTGCTAGGTAAAATTGCTATTCCTATGTTGCGTTCTTTACACGCACAACAAAGTATTCGTGAAGAAGGTCCAGAAAGTCATCAGGCGAAAGCGGGTACGCCAACAATGGGTGGTGCCTTCATGATGATCGCCCTTGTTCTTGGTGTTGCTATTTTCGCACCATGGAATGTAGGTACAGGCATGTTATTGTTTTTAACATTGGGTCATTGTTTATTGGGCTTCTTTTTGATGATTTTGTAAAAGCCGTTAAAAAACGTAATCTTGGCTTAACAGCTAAGCAAAAATTGCTAGGTCAATTTATTTTGGCGGCCATATTCTGTTACTGTATTACTGAAATTATGGTTATTCCTACCACATTGTGGATTCCTGTAGCAGATATACATCTTCAATTAGGTTGGGCTTATTATGTTTTGGCGTTTTTAATTATCGTAGGTGCTACGAACGCAGTAAACCTTACAGATGGTCTTGATGGATTAGCTAGTGGTACCTCTGCTGTAGCTGCGATTGCTTTCTCCGTGATTGGTCTTATGGCTGCATCTACAACAAATTCTATTGGTGCTGAAAGCGTTGCTTACTTTGGCGCTATTGTAGCCGCTGTTTGCCTTGGTTTCTTGGTATACAATGTAAACCCTGCGAAGGTGTTCATGGGGGATACTGGATCCTTAGCTTTAGGTGGTGCTTTTGCGGCTATGGCAATTTTGACTAAAACAGAATTGCTACTCGTTGTAATTGGTGGCATTTTTGTTATGGAAGCATTGTCCGTTATTATTCAAGTTATATCCTTTAAAACTCGTGGTGTACGCGTATTTAAAATGAGCCCAATTCACCATCATTTTGAGTTATCTGGTTGGGCTGAGCAAACTGTTGTTAATCGCTTCTGGTTTGGTGGTGCTGTATTAGCTGTTATTGGTGTCGTTTTAGCGACTATAACTTTGTAAGATAATACTTAACGGAACACGCAAATAATGGTATGCTTATAAGATAGGAATACATTATTTTTGTTGATAATTTAGGTGATATAGATGGAATACGGAGATAAACATATACTTGTTCTTGGCGCTGGTGCCAGCGGTATAGGCGCATCTTGGGTATTAGCTTGGGGCCCATGTAGTGTTAAATGATTATAAGCCTGTTACACTGCCTGCAGATGAGGAAAAAGACTTGTATCAGCAGGTGTAGATATTATTACCGGTAGACAAGATGAATCCTTGCTTGATGGCGTGGATCGCATTGTTATTTCTCCAGGTATTTCTCTAGATATTCCCATTGTAAAAGCCGCTCAAGCTCGTGGTATTGATGTGGTTAGTGAAGTAGAAGTAGCTTATGAGTTATCTAAATCGCCAATTGTAGCCGTTACAGGTACAAATGGTAAGACCACTACTACAACATTATTAACTAAGGTGGAAGGAACTGGAAAGCCAGTTCGCGTTGGTGGTAATATCGGCGATTCTCTTAGTGAAGTAGCTTATTCCATGCCAGCAGATGGTTTTTTGGTAGCTGAGTTATCTAGCTATCAATTAGAAACAATTAAGCATTTTAGACCGATTGGTGCTATTATGCTCAACATTACACCAGATCATTTAGCTCGTCATAAGACAATGGAAAATTATATTGCTGCGAAGGAACGCATCTTTGAAAATCAATTGAGTACAGATTTTATGGTGCTTAATATTGATGATCCTATTGTAGCAGACATGAAACATCGTGCACCTAGCCATATCCTTGAAATTAGTCAACATCAAGTGGTTTCAAATGGTGCTTACTATGATAAAGGACAATGTTATGTAACAAAGAATGGTATGGCAACACCTGTTATTGGTAGTGCTGATATCCACATTCCAGGTAGCCATAATATTGAAAATATTTTAACTGTTATTGCTTTAACCTATGCGTTAGGTGTACCTGTAGTAGAAATCCATCGCATTATTAGCGAATTTCACGGTGTTGAACACCGATTAGAACGAGTTAAAACTCTTGATGGAATTACATTCTATAATGATTCTAAAGCTACTAATGTAGATTCTGTTGTAAAAGCATTGGAATCCTTTGATCAATCCGTTATTTTATTAGCTGGTGGTCATGATAAAATGACTCCGTTAGAAGACTTTATGCAGCTTGTTAAACATCACACAAAAGCTGTTATCTTTATGGGGGAAGCGGCGGATCGATTTGAAGCTGCTGCAAAAGAGGCTGGTGTTCAGCCTATTTATAGAGCTTCATCTATGAAAGATGCTGTAGAACAGGGTTATAAATTGGCTGTCCAAGGTGATATTGTATTATTATCGCCAGCTTGTTCAAGTTTTGATTGGTATAGCTGTTTTGAAGAACGTGGCGATGATTTTAAAAACTGTGTTCATATGTTGCAAGAAGGGAGACACCATTAATGAAACGTATCATTATTTCAGGTGGTGGCACTGGTGGACATATATACCCAGCAATAACTATATATAAGGAAATTATGAAACAGAACCCTGATGCACAGGTTTTATATGTAGGAACGGAAAGGGGCTTAGAGGCTACCTTAGTGCCTAAAGAAGGCATTGAATTTACTACATTACCTGTACAAGGTTTGCAACGTAAATTATCTTTTGGTACGTTGGTGACGTTAGGCAAAACTGCTTTTTCTCTTGTGAAAGCTAATACAATCATTTCCAACTTTAAGCCTGATGTAGTTATTGGTACGGGCGGTTATGTTTGTGGTCCTATTCTTATGGCCGCAGCATTGCGCAATATTCCAACGTTGATACAGGAACAAAATGTCATTGCAGGCATTACAAATAAAATTCTAAGCCGTTTTGTTGATGTAGTCGCTATGGGCTACAAGGATGCAGAATCATCTTTTTCAAAGGCAAAACGCGTAGTATATACTGGTAATCCAGTACGTCCTGATGTATTAGTTGATACTAGGGAAGATGGACGTAATTATTTTAATTTAAGTGATGACACGTTCACCGTTCTTATAGCCGGCGGTTCTCGTGGGGCGAGAACTATCAATAATGCTATGATTGATGTACATAAGCATTTTCAAGGAACAGAAGGAATTAAATTAATCCATATTACAGGGGATGGGGAATATCAATCTGTGTTATCTCAGCTTGGTATTACCAATGGTGATGGTTTAGGTGATTCCTCCTTGATCTTGCCATATTTACACGATATGCCAAAAGCATTGGCGGCAGCTGATTTAGCAGTCTTTAGGTCTGGTGCTATCGGTCTTGCTGAACTAGCAGTTCGAGGTATTCCATCTGTATTGGTACCATATCCATATGCAGCGGAAGATCATCAAACCTATAATGCCCGTATTTTTGTTGTTCAAGTAAGGCGGATATGATTGTTGATCCAAATGTTGGGAGAACGTCAATATCAATATCAAAGTTAGCATTATCTATTGCAAAGTAACAAGGAGAGGTTTTATGTTAGACGGTATTCATAAGATTCATCTTATTGGTATAGGTGGGTCTGGCATGCGTGCTATAGCGAATATTTTAATTCAAAAAGGTTATGACGTATCTGGTTCAGATGTAGCTGATTCTGCAGTTATTGAAAAGTTCAGAAATATGGGCGCTACAGTTCATATTGGCCATAATAAAGATTATGTAAAAGGCGTTGATGCAGTAGTTCGTTCTACGGCTATTCGCGAAGATAACCCTGAAATTGTAGCTGCTAAAGAGCAAGGTATTACAATTTTACACCGTTCCGATATTGTAAAAGCTGTGTTAGACGTAACAGATGGCATTGCAGTAGCTGGTGCTCACGGTAAAACTTCCACTACATCCATGATTGGTCAAATTTTAGTAGAAGCAGAAGCTGATCCAACAGTTATTATCGGTGGTGAAGTAGATTATTTAAAAGGTAGTAGTTGTCTAGGTAAGGGGCATTTCTCTGTAGTTGAAGCAGATGAAAGTGATGGGTCTTTCTTGAAACTACGCCCACATACTATTGTTATTACTAACATTGAAGATGATCACATGGATCACTACAAAACAATGGATAATTTGCTAAATGCATTTTGTGAGTTTGTCGAAACCTTACCAGAATCTGGCAAAGCAATCGTATGTGGAGATAATGAGAATATTCGTTATGTTATGAGCCGTGTAAATCGTAATTTCATTACATATGGCTTAAGTGATAATAATGACTATGTAGCTAAAAATATTCACTATGTAGACTCTACTTTGGTATATGATGTATACCATAATGGTGTGAATGTTGAGCGCATTCGCTTACGAGTTCCTGGTGAACATAATGTATTGAATTCGTTGGCTGCCTTTGTTGTTGCTCATGATTGCTGTGGTGTAGAAACGCGCATTATTACAAAAGGTTTAGGTAAGTTTATCGGTGCAAAACGTCGTTTCGAAACAAAAGGTCACGTAGCAGGTGTATGGGTTGTTGATGACTATGCTCATCATCCTACAGAAATTAAAGCAACATTGAAAGCAGCAAAAGAGTTGGAAAAGCATCGTGTTATCTGTGTATTCCAGCCACATCGCTTTACTCGCACAAGCTTGTTAAAGGAGGAGTTTGCTACTGCTTTCACAAGCGCTGATGAAGTATATATGACAGATATTTATAGCTCTGGTGAAGATCCAATCTTGGTATTGATGGCAATACGATTCCAAATGCTATTAAAACGGCCACAGGTCAAGATGTAAATTATGTACCATCTGTTGACGATTTGCCTGAGGTATTAGCGAAAATAGTAAGACCTAATGATCTAGTTATCACCATGGGTGCAGGTTCTATTAATCAATATGGGCCAAAATTATTAGCTATATTGGAGGAAGGCTTACAATGAAAGATAAAAAAATAATCGTACTAATGGGTGGTCCTTCCAAAGAGGCTGAAGTATCTCGTCGTACTGGCGCTGCTATTGCAGAAGCACTTGAAAGCAAAGGTTATAATGCCCAAACTTTAGAACTAAATCCACGTACTGTATTAAAAGATATTGAAGACTTAGGTGGCGAGGTTGTATTTAATGCAATTCATGGTCGTTACGGCGAAGATGGTGCGTTACAAGGCTTACTTGAAATGGCAGAAATTCCATATACTGGATCGGGCATCATGGCTCATGCGGTAGGTATGAATAAAAAAGTAAGTAAAGATGTATTTAAAGGTGCCAATATTCCTACTGCGGCATCCGAGTCCTTTAATGGTGATCTTGAATCTGCAGAAGCTATTATAGGGCATATTCGTAAGGATTTACAATTCCAGTAGTTGTGAAGTCTGCTACGCAAGGCTCCAGCATTGGCGGTTACTATTGTTCGCGATGAAGCTCAGTTAGAAGAGGCTGTAACGGAAGCTCTAAAATATGACCCTATTCTTGTAGTAGAACAATTTCTTGATGGTCGTGAATTTACAGTATCTGTATTAGATGGTAAAGCATTGTCTGTTATTGAAATTCGTCCACATTCTGGTGAATATGATTACAAGAGTAAGTACACTGTAGGTGCTACTGAGTATTTAGTGCCAGCGCCTATTAGTGCAGAAATGACTGCTGAAATGCAACGCATTGGGGAACTTGTGTATCGTGAAGTACAAGGCAGTGGGGTAATTCGTGTTGATGTTATGACAGACCATGCAGATAATATGTATGTTCTAGAATACAATACTGTGCCAGGTATGACAGCAACGTCTTTAGTACCAAAGGCAGCTAAAAGAAATGGGAATTGACTTCCCAACATTATGTGAAAAAATTCTATTAACAGCTAGTATAGGGAAATTTTAAGGGCTAATAGAAGATAAGGAGTTAACTATGGATGATAAGCAAAACCATCCATCCAACTCTGGGGAGATGCAGTCTTCTACACCTGTTCGTGATGAACGGGCTGTATTTAGAAAACGAGTGTTAAAAATCGGTGGTGCAGTTACTCTCGTGTTGGTGGGGTTGTTTACACTACCTATTCCTTTTGGATCCTTAAAAATTATAGGATCGGATAAGGTAACTGTACAAGATGTAATGGTAGCTGGTGATATTCATGAACCTGTTAATATATTGCAGATTAGTACAGAAAAATTAAAAACTAGATTATCGAAAGATTTACGTGTCGAAGAGGCTCAAATTAGCTATCAGTTGCCACTGACAATGGTGGTAAATGTAGTAGAACGCAAGGCAGTTGCAGTTGTACCGGCTCAGTTTGGATACTTAACCCTTGATAGTAAGGGACAAGTGATCGCATCTGAGCCAGCTATACAAGACACATCTGTTCCTATGATTTCTGGTGTGAAAGCTGGAAATATACTATTAGGTGATACAGTAGTAGATAAACCGATATTGGCGGCTCTTGAATATTTGAACTCACTCGATGAGGAGACATTCAAGAATATTGCAGAGGTTAATATTGGAGATCCTGATGCGATAATGGCATATACTGTTTCAGGTATACAGATTCGACTGGGGGATGGCAAAGACTTAGCTAAAAAAGCAGAGTTAACTCAGTCGATGTTACAAGATATTAAAAAGACACATGGTAATGTACAGTATATAGATGTTAATGTTTCATCGCCGTACATTAAAACCGATGTGATGCCAGAAGTTAAAAAGCATCAGAATGGAGCACCGACTACAGAAAATTCATCTACTAAGAAGGATGATAAAAAACAAGATAGATAAGGTCATGTTGAATATAAAGGTAGATGATTGTCGTGAGACACGAACGGTGGGCAATTGCCATAGTCAGCTGTATATTAGGGTTCATGGTTGTTACCCAATATAAGATGACTCAAGATAATATAGAAGAAAATATCCGTTTACAACGAGCTGGTGATTTAGCTGTACAATTGCGAGAGAGGCCCAAAGTGAACGTGATGCATTGTTAAAGCAAATTGAGTCACTAAAAAAATCTGGCGCTAATGGCGGTGGTAAAGCTGATGAACAGCTCATGATGAAAGCGGCTTTAACTAATGTTAAAGGGCCGGGCGTTAGTGTGTTGATTGAAGATAGCTTAAAGCCTGTACAAAGTGGAGAAAACCCCAATTTATATGTAATTCATGATGAAGATATTCTAAGAATTGTTAATGAATTACGGGCTGGTGGGGCTGAAGCGATAGCTATTAATGATCAACGCCTCATAGGAACGTCTGAAATACGATGTTCAGGCCCGACTATTACTGTAAATGGGAAGGTCTTTGGAGCTCCTTTACGGTGAAAGCTATTGGAGATCCAAAGACATTAAATTCTGCGCTAACTATGCGCGGTGGTGTAGTAGATTCACAAACATTGGGGAATAAAGGTAACTATAAAGCAAGAAGAGGATGTAGCGATTCCTGCTTTCACAGGTACTTTTAGAGAAGAACATATGAAGCCTAATGAGTTAGGAGGTAAAGAATGAATATCTATATCTTTGCCATCATTGGCCTAATTATAGGGGCTATCCTAGGATGGATAGCACCACTTCATATCCCCGCTAGTTATTCGAATTATACTTCGGTAGCTGTTCTAGCAGCTTTAGATGCAGTATTTGGTGGCAGTCGAGCAGCATTGGAAAGAACCTTTGATCTTAGTAACTTTGTCATTGGGTTCTTTTCAAATATGGTATTAGCTGTTATTCTTGTATATGTTGGTGATTTAATAGGCATTAACCTATATTATGTGGCCCTTATTGGATTTGGGTTACGTGTATTTATTAATGTAGGCGCTATACGCAAAATAATTATGACTAAGCGGTTCTAATAAATCACCATTCTATATAGTGGAAAGTTTTTAAATTTTAGTGTAAAATAAATGTAATTGTTATAAGATAGTCAGTATATAAATCGATACATTGGGACGTATATTGATACAATAGATAACGATAAGAGGAGGAAGTTCAATGTCTGATTTTGCAAATATTAAAGTTATCGGTGTTGGTGGCGGCGGTAATAACGCTGTTAATCGTATGGTTGATAACCAAATTAAAGGTGTTCAATTTTTAGCCGTTAATACAGAAAACCAAGTGCTTGAATTGTCTAAAGCGGATGTAACAATTCAAATCGGTGAAAAAGTTACTAAAGGCCTTGGTGCTGGTGCTAACCCACAAATCGGTGAAGAAGCAGCTCAAGAAAGCCGTGAAGAAATTACTAAAGCTCTTGAAGGTGCTGATATGGTATTCGTAACTGCTGGTATGGGCGGTGGTACTGGTACTGGTGCTGCTCCAATCGTAGCTGAATGTGCTAAAGAAGTTGGTGCATTAACAGTTGGCGTTGTAACTAAACCTTTCGCATTCGAAGGCAAACGTCGTCGTGCTGCGGCAGAAAAAGGCATTGAGTTCTTGACTCAAAAAGTTGATACAATTATTGTTATTCCTAATGACAAATTGTTACAAGTTGTAGATAAAAAATGTTCCGTATCTGATGCATTCAGCAAAGCTGATGAAGTTCTTCGTCAAGGTATCAAAGGTATTTCCGATTTGATCCAAATTCCTGGTTTAATCAATCTTGACTTTGCAGACGTTAAAACTATCATGACTAATCAAGGCGAAGCTTTGATGGGTATTGGTGAAGGTACAGGTGAAAACCGTGCTGCAGACGCTGCAAAAATGGCTATCAATAGCCCATTATTGGAAACTTCCATCGATGGTGCAAAAGGCATCTTGCTTAATATTTCTGGTAGCTCCGAATTGGGTATTTTTGAAGTAAACGAAGCTGCTCAAATTATTTCTGATGCAGCAGACCCTGATGCAAATATCATCTTCGGTTCTGTTATCGATGAAAGCTTGGGCGATAAAGTTCAAGTTACTGTTGTAGCAACTGGTTTTGGCAATAACGCTAAAAGCGTACCAGAATTCGGTAAAACAACTACTACATCTCGTCCAGCATCCACTACAACAACAACTAACAGCGGTATCCCAGATATCCCTGTATTCATGAAACGTTAATTTATAGAGTGTATAATCAAAACATTCGTAAATAAGTAACTTAGTAAGACATATCTTGAGATATGTGTATAGGAGGTACAAATGAAGAAATTAGTATTATTAACTCTAGCAGCTACAGTTGTGGCAGGTAGTGCATTTGCAGCGGCACCTGTAACAAAAATTAGCGACGGTTCCACTAAAGTACAAGCTGATTATGCATTTAAACAACATGTATCTAAAGGTGGCGGCAATAGCAACGACGGTTTCGGTGTTTCTTTGCAACACGATCTTTCTAATAAAACTGCTGTTCAATATTCTTATGATAAATTGAATGCAAAAAATGGCGACATTAAAGATCATCAATTAGCATTAGTTTATAAAGTACATCCAAATGTAAATTTATATGGTGCAGGTACTGCGATTCGTACAAATGATACAGAATTAGGTTTCCAAGCTGGTGTTATTGGTCATGTGCCATTGACAGAAAAAGTAAACGGCTTTGCTAAAGCTGGTTGGGGTAACGATATTAAACAAACTTACCAAGTAGGTGCTCAATATGAAGTACGCCCTGATGTAGACTTGAACGTATACTATGGCTATGATAAATATAGCGTAAATAGCAACGATAAAACTGCAAAAGGTTTACACGCTGGTGTAGGCTACTCCTTCTAAGGATATCAAAGACCACTCTAATGAGTGGTCTTTTTTGTTTATAAATACTAGCATATGATTTATAAAAATATTTTATATAGGATATTGTATATATCCTATATACCTTAGCTTTTTTATAATTCAGATTGTAATTAGTATTTTTTCTTATGTATACAATATATTTTTAAATACTCATTGTATAATTAAATAAGTTTAGGTATGATAAATATGTAATATTCATTTTAGATAGGATGGTGCAAGTTATGACAAGTGTTGCTGCAAAGCATGCAAAAGGGAAAAAACTTAAAGATGTAATCTTTGTAACTGCTGGCCAAGCCCAAGCTGATGCTAAAGAAAATGGTCGCGAGAACGTTGTTAATGGTACATTAGGTGCGATTTATGATGAGGATGGTAAATTAGTATTCCTTAAAACCGTTAAGGACGAATATTTAAGTCTTCCAGATTCTGAATATGTTGGTTATGCTCCGATTGCAGGTGTACCTGAGTTCCTTGCTGCTGCAGAGGCGGAATGCTTTGGACAATCTCGTCCAGAAGGTCATATCCGTAGTATTGCTACTACAGGTGGTACAGGCGGTATTCATCACTTAGTTCATAACTATACAGAACCTGGTGATGAGGTGTTGACTGCTGATTGGTACTGGGGTGCCTATCGTATACTTTGTAGCGATGTAGGTCGTACACTTGTTACCTATTCTTTATTTGATGAACATAATAACTTTAACCATGAAGCGTTCCAAAATCGTGTAAATGAATTAGCTGCAAAACAAACAAATGTCGTAATTTTGTTTAATACACCTGGTAATAACCCAACAGGCTACTCTATTGAGGACAAAGATTGGGAATCTATCCTTAACTTCTTGAAAGAACTCGTTGCTATAGGCCGTAATAATGTAATCATTGGCATTGATGTAGCATACCTTGATTATTCTGGTGAAAAAGAAGAGGTTCGTGCATTCTTTAGTAAATTCAGTCATTTGCCAAAAGAAATCCTTACATGTGTTTGCTATAGCTTGTCTAAAGGCTTCACTATGTATGGGCAACGTGTAGGTGCCTTGATTGGTATTTCTGATGATGAAGAAATTGCTGATGAATTCTTAGAAATCAACAAATCTACAAGCCGTGCTACATGGTCTAATATATGCCGGCCTGCAATGCGTACAATGGCTAATATTGTGGCTGATCCAGCTAAGTTTAAGGCTTATGAAGCTGAACGCAATTGCTATTATCAATTAATTCGCGATCGTGCTGATATATTTAAACAAGAAGCAGCCCGAGTTGGTCTTCCTATGTTGCCATATCGAGGTGGTTTCTTTATTACGATTCCTACAGATTCTGCTAATGCTATCTGTGAAGAGTTGAAAAAAGAACATATCTATGTTATCGCTTTACTAACGGTATTCGCATAGCTGCATGTGGTATTCCTAAATGTCAAATGACAGGTCTAGCTGAAAAAATTTATAATGCCATGAAAGTCTTGGTAAATTATAATTTATGCTGTTGCTAATACTAAAAGCCACTTGATATATATCAAGTGGCTTTTTTTAGTGGATATCTTTATGTTCTTTAATGTCTTGGTCAGCTTTTTTAGCCAAGTTTTCTAGCGCACGTTTAGGCGCTGTTTGTTCACCAGTTTTGGGATCTACGAATTCAACACGGTCCAATGTATCTGTGATTTGGCCTCGAATGAAGCTTAAGTAAATTTCATAAAGTTCTTTTTTTTCTGCTAATTCCTCTGGTGTGAGTTGTTGCCCAGATTTTTTCTTTGCTGCTAGTTCATTTATACGTTTTAATGTATCGTTAATATTGCTCATATTGACCTCCTGTATTCTATATTAGAATAACATGATTTATTATAACATAGAACTAAATGAATACGTATGGTAAGATATAAGTTGTACGCGTCTGTACTTTCACAAGTGAGAAAGGAGATCTATATGCGTGTAACAAAAGCAATAAAGGCAGAGCAATTGAAATTATTGCAAGAGCATTATTTTGATGCAAAACCTGCCCTTGAGTATACAAATGAATTTGAATTATTAGTGGCAGTCGTATTATCTGCACAATGTACGGATGAGAGAGTTAATATCGTTACTAAACGGTTATTTCCTGAACTAAATCATCCGGCTAAGATGTTAGCAATTGGGGTTACCAAATTAGAAACTCTGATTAAGGACTGTGGCCTTTATAAATCTAAAGCCAAAAATTTGATTGCCACTTGTCAGATTCTAGTAGAACAATACCACGGGGAAGTGCCACGGGAGTTTGATCAACTCGTTGAATTACCTGGTGTAGGTCGTAAGACTGCAAATGTGCTAGTATCTGTATTGTTTGGTACGCCAGCGATCGCTGTAGATACTCATGTATTCCGTGTGTCTAACCGATTAAAACTGGGTATTGCTAAAACACCAGAAGAGATGGAATTAAAGTTGCAGAAGGCAATTCCTAAAGAGGATTGGTCGGCTGCCCATCATTGGTTGATTTATCATGGTCGTAAACTATGTAAGGCTCGTAAGCCGTTATGTGAAGAATGTTTTTTAAATCATGTATGCCCTTCGGCGGGAAAGGTTTAATATGAAAGTAAATAACGAAGAATTTATTGCTCTTTGTGCTACTCATGGCATTGAGGGAATTGATATTGTAAATGAGTTAATGCGTTTTAAAGTGCTAGATCAATTGATTTCTAGTAATGCTAGCTCCCGTGAGTGGGGCGTAACGGCAGATGATTTATATGCGTTAGCAGAAAAATCTACAGTAGAGTCCTTTTGGTCCTGTACCATATGATTTGAATACATTCCAAGCTCTATATGGTCCTTCCTTTAGAGTCGAATTATTGATTTTATTAGCGACACAGGTATTTTAGATGGTTTAGATGTTGGTACTATCTGGGAAACTCCTGTTCGTGAAAGTATCGAAGCTCATAGTAAAACGGGAGAACTCGTTCTATATGCTTATGTAGAAGAATACGCAGGTATGATTGAAGAAATCCTTCAATCTTATGAAGATAAAAAAGTTGTGCTTTATACGGCATCTCCAGTGTGCTATAGCATTTTGACACGTTTATATCCGATGGCTCAAATTATTAATCAATGGCCTCATCGTAGCTATTTTGACCATATCTTTACAGGAACGGTTGGCATGTTCCAATCCTCTGAAGATATTGTGGAAGAAGTGGCTAATGGTTTACATAATCTTGTTCCAGAAGGAACTGCACAATTATTCTTGCCTGCGACGATGGCACAAAATCAATTAGGTTTGAATAATATGGCATTACAATTCTTCTTGAATCAAAAGCGTGTAGAATCGATTCGTGAATGGACACCATTAGGGGCTTACGAAATTGTATATGGCAAATATGATGTTAAAAAGATGCGTGTTGGTCTACGTGAACGCGTAGGAGAAGAATGGAAAACGATTAACTATATTCCATTGCCTCATGGTGTGTTCGCTCAATTGCCAGTGTTTACTGTATTAAATTATGGCTTGTCTTTGCGTTCTATTTTGCTACCAGGTGGTCAAACTGATGTAGCCTTAGGACAAGATGGTATTTATTGTATCGACAGCCGAGTTTCTGAATTAGGTCGTAATGCTCTTGTTGAAAATGGCGCTTATTTCCTTACATTTAAACGTCATGCAGATCATGTAGATGTAGATATTACTACAGAAGCACCAAAAGAGGACATTTATTGGATGTTCCCAGATGCTGAATTAGCCTATATGTGGTATGCATACTTCTGTAGTACTATTGGTCAAACATTGATTCAAGAAGTTTCCATGCTCGTTCAAACAGATGAGTCATTCGGTTATATGCTTAGCAGCGTACGTCGTCGCGTGTTAGATGTTAACGACGAGGCTCAACTAATCACATCTGTTCAAGCCGCTGATGAAGCGTATATCAAGGCTGTGACAGAAGCGACAGAAGATTGGAAATCTACAGTAGATGAATTAGGTGCTCAAGTTATGCCACCAACAACATCTATTGATATTGAAGATTATAGCGATTATAAAAACTAATTGTAAAAGTCCGATATTTAGTTTAAAATATATCGTATCCTAAAAAATATAAACTACTAAATATAGTAGGTATGAAACATACTACACGAATGTGTAAGAAAGGAGGATTCATGGCTGTTATTAATTTTGAAATCTTCAAAGTTATTGGTACTTTATCTGAAGATAAAGACGGTTGGAAAAAACAATTAACATGCACTAGCTGGGGCAAATATAATCCTAAGTTTGACCTTCGTGCTTGGGATAGTGAATATACAAGCATGAAAAAGAGGTATTACCCTTTCTTTAGAGGAGCTCATTGCATTGCGTGACATCCTTAATGAAAGTGACTTAGAGACCATCCTAGCTGAGTCTATTGAAGAAAAGCAAGCATCCAAGGAATAGTATTGGCAACTTGCATTTGTGCATATGTCATGCTATAATCTATAAGAATAATATTGATTGTCGGAAAGAGGTGTATAGAATGAAACAAGGTATTCATCCAGACTATAAAGAAGCTACAGTAACTTGCGGTTGTGGCAACACATTCAAAACTGGCTCTGTAAAAGAAGACCTTCGTGTAGACGTTTGCTCCAAATGCCATCCGTTCTTCACTGGTCAACAACGTGCTGCTCAAGCTCGTGGTCGTATTGAACAATTTAACAAACGTTACGGCAAATAATTTGTCATGTAATGTAGCATCTATTGGCAGGGCTATGGGCTCTGCCTCTATTTGTTTATGAGAGGAGCTCTTGTGAACACAGAACGTATTAAAAAGTTTGTCGGTGGACAAGCTGTGATCGAAGGTGTCATGATGAGGGGGCCTGGTGTTACAGCAACAGCTGTACGAGAACCAGCGGGAACCATTGTAGTTCAAAAAGAGCCTACAAAATCTATTGCTGACACATATCCAATTTTGAAAAAACCATTTCTTCGGGGCTGTGTAGCCCTCTATGAATCTCTAGTCATTGGCATGAAGGCATTGTCTTTCTCCGCTAAAGCCGCTGGCGATGAAGAGGAAGAAATGTCTAATAGTGAAATTGCCATTACTATGGTTATTTCTACCATATTTGCGATAGCTGTATTTTTGGCATTGCCTACATTTATCGTAAAATTTATTCCTGGTGTACAGGATAATCATGTAGTATTAAATCTCATTGAAGGTGTCATTCGTTTAGTTCTTTTTCTACTCTACATTTGGGGGATTGGGCTTACGAAGGATATTCAACGAGTTTTCCAATATCATGGGGCCGAGCATAAAACAATTCATACCTATGAATTAGACTTGCCTCTTACTGTAGAAAACGTTCGTAAACAAAGTCGTTTACATCCACGATGTGGTACAAATTTCTTACTTATCGTTATGGTAGTAAGTATCTTTGTATTTGCCTTTTTAGGTTGGCCTAATTTGTTAGAACGTATTCTGAGCCGCGTACTTCTCATGCCAGTAGTGGCAGGTATTGCGTACGAGGTTATTCGTCTTGCTGGTCGTAGTGAGCATTCCTTTGTGAAAGCTCTTATCAAACCAGGTCTTGCATTACAGTACATGACCACACGTGAACCAGAAGATGATCAAATTGAAGTCGCTATACGAGCTCTTGAAGAGGTTCGCCCTTCTGAGAGTGATGCATATGAAGAGGAATAAACATGTTAGTAGATAAATTACAAGTTATTGAAGATAAATTTATGGACCTGGAGCAGCGCATCAGTGACCCTGAAGTGATTGCACGCCAAGATGAATGGCGTAAATTAACACGTCAACATGCTCAATTATCTGAAACAGTTGAAACATTCCGTACTTATAAAAAAGTATTAGCTGGTATTGATGAAGCTATGGAAGTTATTGAAGATAAATCCATGGATGAAGAATTCCGTGAAATGGCACAAGAGGAATTAAAAGAGCTAAAGCCTCAAAAAGAGGAATTAGAAGAGAAATTACAAATCCTTTTATTGCCTAAGGACCCTAATGATGATAAGAATATTATCATTGAAATTCGCGGTGGTGCCGGTGGTGATGAAGCGGCACTATTTGCAGGCGACTTGTTCCGTATGTACACAAAATATGCGGAAAGCCAAGGTTGGCGTTGTGAGATTATTGATGCCAATGAGCCTGAATTAGGTGGCTTTAAAGAGGTTATTTTCTCCGTAGATGGTGAAAATGTATACTCCAAGATGAAATTTGAATCTGGTGTACACCGTGTACAACGTGTACCTGCTACGGAAACACAAGGCCGTGTACATACATCTACCGTTACAGTAGCGGTATTGCCAGAAATGGAAGATGTTGATATTGAAGTTAATGAAAAAGATTTAAAAATCGACACCTATCGTGCGAGTGGTGCGGGCGGTCAGCATATCAATAAAACTGAATCTGCTGTTCGTATTACTCACTTACCATCCGGTATCGTTGTAGCTTGTCAAGACCAACGTTCTCAATTACAAAACCGTGAAAAAGCCATGCGTGTATTGCGTGCTAAATTGCAAGACAAAGCTGAACAAGAGGCTATTTCTAGCATGGCTGCAGACCGTAAGAGCCAAGTTGGTACAGGTGATCGTAGTGAACGTATTCGTACCTATAACTACCCACAAGGTCGCGTAACAGATCATCGTATTAATTTAACATTGTATAAATTAGATGCTATTTTAAATGGCGATCTAGATGAAATCATTCAAGCCTTAAATGCTGCTGACCAAGCGGCAAAAATGCAGGAGGCTAATACAAATGCATAAGGAGATTTGGACAATCGGTCGTATTCTCCAGTGGACAGAGCAGTACTTTCAAAGCAAGGAGATGGATACACCTCGACTTGATGGGGAAGTACTGCTTTCTCACGTTTTAGACAAGGATCGTATTTATCTATATACCCATTATGACCAACCGCTTATTCAAGAGGAACTCGATGCTTTCAGACCTCTCGTTCAAGAACGGGCTAAGGGCCATTGTGTAGCAGCTATCATTGGGGAAAAGGACTTTATGGGGTTGACCTTTAAGGTGAATGATAAGGTATTGATTCCACGACCTGATACAGAAACGTTGATTGAGCATGTACTAGGCACGTATCAAAAGGATAGTAATATTCGTATCCTTGATGTATGTACGGGCCCTGGCACGATATTATTAAGTCTATTGCACTATTTGCCGAATGCGTGTGGCATGGGTATTGAAATATCTAGCGATGCTTTGTCATTGGCTAAGGTAAATAGTGAAAGATTTAACTTAAATGATCGTGCTCAATTTTTAGAGTCAGATATGTTTTCTGCCTTAGATGGTAAAAATGAACAGTTTGATCTCATCGTATCAAATCCACCCTATATCCGTACTGGGGATGCTAAATTATTGTCTCAGGACGTATTAAATGAGCCTCATATTGCCTTGTTTGGCGGTGAAGATGGACTTGATTTCTATCGTATTTTGGCTAAAACATGTGGCACATATTTAAAATCGCAAGGCCATATAGCCTTTGAAATAGGTTTTGATCAAGCTGAGCCTGTAAAGGCTCTATTAGAAGAAACAGGGCAGTACTCTAATATTCGATGTATTACTGACCTCGGCGGAAATGACCGCGTTGTAACAGCTGTATATGAGGGATAATATGGATACTCAAATTATTACAAATCCATCAGATCAAGAACTAGATATGCTTGCTCGCGCTTTGCGTAATGGCGAATTAGTGTCCATTCCTACAGAAACTGTATATGGACTTGGCGCCAATGGACTTGATCCAGAGGCAATGGATAAAATCTACGCCGCTAAAGGTCGCCCATCCGATAATCCACTTATTTTACATGTTCCTAATAGTGAAAGTATAAAACCTTTAGTAACAGAGGTTTCAAATACAGCACAATTATTAATGGACACATTTTGGCCTGGTCCATTGACAATCACATTGCCTAAATCGGATTTAGTGCCAGATCGTGCTACAGGCGGTTTATCTCGTGTTGCTTTACGTTGTCCTGATCATGCGATTTGTCGAGCTTTATTAGAACGTACCGGTGTACCGGTAGCAGCTCCTAGTGCTAATATATCTGGTCGTCCAAGTCCTACAACGGCACAAGATGTTTACCATGATATGAAGGGCCGTATTTCCTATATTTTAGATGCAGGACCATGTATGATAGGTGTAGAGTCTACTGTTGTAGAAGTACATGATGACAAGGTCATTATATTGAGACCAGGTGGAATAACAAAAGCACAACTTGAAGCTGTTGTATCTACGGTTGAGTATGATACTGCTCTCGTTAATGCTACAACTAAGCCTAAAGCTCCTGGTATGAAGTATACCCATTATGCTCCTGATGCACCTATGACAGTTGTTGTAGGTAGTCCAGAGCGGGTGGCAAGTACTTTTAAAGAGCTTTCAGAGGGGATAGAAGGTCCTATAGGTTGTTTAGTGAGTCATGAAACGTATAACCTTATGAAAGAGGATACACGCTTTATATTCCATTGTTTTGGCAACTATGGTGATGCCTTATCATTAGGCCATGACTTTTATAAAAGCCTATTATATTTTAATGAAAATCATGTTGCCTTAATCTTGGCAGAAGGTGTTGATGACGACGGTTTTGGTGTTGCCATTATGAACCGCATGGAAAAGGCCTCGAGTCATCATATCATTTATAAGTAAATTTACTGAAATAAAGAATGTCCACTGATAATAGAAATATGTCTTTACATATTGGATAAATTTGCTATAATGTATAAAGTAATCACAAAATGTGATTGAGTAAGGATGTTATTATGAATATTTTATTTGTATGTACCGGTAACACTTGCCGCAGCCCTATGGCTGAAGGTATTACACGGGCCCTTGCAGCGGAGAAACATAAGGATGTTACAACTGTATCGGCTGGTCTATTTGCCGCCTATGGAGCAAAACCAACTGAACAAGCCGTAGAAGCCGTCCGTTCCATTGCAGATATTTCTGATCATGAATCGAGACCATTGACGATGGAACTCGTAAATGCAGCAGATCTTATTCTTGGTATGACGAAAGATCACAAATCTGTACTACTTCGCCAATTCCCGTTTGAGGAAGGTAAAATCAAAACGATTTCCGAGTGGGGTGGTCAAGATGGTGATGTTACGGACCCATATGGGTCTGATCAAACCGTATATAACGAATGTGCGGAACAAATTTATCACTTAGTAGAGGCTGGTCTTACATCAGTGCCTCAGAAGGCGTAGGAGATGAAATTATGAAAGTTGCAATCGGTTGTGATCATGGCGGATTAAATTTAAAAGCATCCGTTAAGGAATTGTTAAATGCATTGGGACATGAAGTAGAGGATTTTGGTTGTCATACACCTGATTCTTGCGACTATCCTGATATTGCTGTACCTGTAGCAAATGCAGTCGTATCTGGTCAAGCAGACAGAGGTATTTTGATTTGTGGTACTGGTATTGGTATCGGTATTGCAGCAAATAAGATTGCAGGTATTCGCGCTGCTCTTTGTCATGATACATTCTCTGCTCACGCATGTCGTGAACATAATGACGCTAATATTCTCACAATGGGGGAACGCGTTATTGGTCCGGTGCCTAGCTAATGATATTGTTGCCATCTTTATGAAAACAGAGTTCGAAGGTGGCCGTCACGCACGCCGTGTAGAGAAAATTAAAACATTAGAGAAGTAATACATCATTACCTATATATATTCGTTTTGCACGAGGAGGATACTCATGAGTTTCTTAGAAAAACAAGACCCTAATATTCAAGCTGTTATCAACCAAGAGTTAGCACGCCAACGCGATAAATTAGAAATGATCGCTTCTGAAAACTTTGTTTCTCAAGCCGTAATGGAAGCTCAAGGTAGCGTATTAACTAACAAATATGCAGAAGGGTATCCTGGTAAACGTTATTATGGCGGTTGTGAAAATGTTGATGTTATCGAAACATTAGCTATTGAACGAGCAAAACGCTTGTTCGGTGCAGAACATGCCAACGTACAACCTCACTCTGGTTCTCAAGCAAACTTTGGTGTGTATTTCGCATTATTACAACCAGGTGATACTATTGTGGGAATGAATTTGTCCCATGGCGGTCATTTAACTCATGGTTCTCCTGTTAACGTATCTGGTACATATTTTAATGTAGTACCTTACGGTGTAGATGCAGAAACTCAACAAATCGATTATGATGAGTTCCGTAAAATCGTTTTAGAAGCAAAACCTAAATTGATTATCGCTGGTGGTAGTGCTTATAGCCGTCAAATTGACTTCAAAAAAATGGCTGATGTAGCTCATGAAGTTGATGCTATCTTCATGGTAGATATGGCTCACTTCGCAGGCCTTGTAGCAGCAGGTTTACATCCAAATCCTGTAGAATATGCTGATATCGTTACTACAACGACTCATAAAACATTGCGTGGTCCTCGTGGCGGTATGATTCTTTGCAAAGAAAAATATGCAAAAGCAATCGACAAAGCTATCTTCCCTGGCATTCAAGGTGGTCCTTTGATGCATGTTATCGCTGCTAAAGCTGTAGCATTTGGTGAAGCATTACAACCTGAGTTTAAAGTATATGCACAACAAGTTATTGATAATGCAAAAGCATTGGCTGCTGCATTGCAAGAAAAAGGCTTAACAATTGTTTCTGGCGGTACAGATACTCACGTTATGCTTGTAGATGTTCGCAATACTGGTTTAACAGGTAAAGAAGCAGAACACTTACTTGATGAAGTAGGCATTACATGTAATAAGAATACAATTCCATTTGATCCAGCTAGCCCATTTGTAACAAGTGGTATCCGTCTTGGTACACCAGCTCTTACAACACGTGGCTTACAAGTAAAAGATATGGAAGAAATTGCAGATATCATTGCAACTGTTCTTAAAAATCCTGAAGATAAAGCAATTCATGAAGAAGCAAGCAAACGTGTGGCAGCACTTTGTAAAGCGTATCCTTTATACTAATCTATTAGATTAATTATAACAATTACATATTTGTAGTCCTATAAACCTATAAGTAGCATAAAAGGGGTGTGCCTAGGCACATCCCTTTTAATATTTTTATGGCATGATTTATTAATCTGTGATAGAGTAAATATGAATATTAAAAGGATACCGATAGGGTATGTAAATTATTTATAGGAGGACAGTCATGAAAGTTAATGTTATGACACATCCATTGATTCAACACAAAGTTACATTGATGCGTGATGCAGAAACAGGCTCTAAGGATTTTAGAGAATTACTTGATGAGATTACTATGTTGATGGGTTATGAAATCACTCGTAACCTCCCATTAGAGGATGTAGAAGTACAAACACCTTTAACTAAAATGACTGGCAAACGTATTGCAGGTAAAAAATTGGGTATTATCCCAATTCTTCGTGCTGGCCTAGGTATGGTCAATGGTATGCTTAACTTGATTCCAACTGCAAAGGTTGGTCATATTGGCTTATACCGTGATCCAGAAACATTGAAACCTGTAGAATACTACTGCAAATTACCTTCTGATGTAGGCGAACGCGACTTTATAGTAACAGATCCAATGTTAGCTACTGGTGGTAGTGCAGCAGCTGCTATTACATTGTTAAAGGAAAAAGGTGCTAAAAATATTAAGTTAATGTGTCTTGTTGCGGCTCCTGAAGGTGTGGAAGCAGTGAATAAAGAACATCCCGATGTTCCTATTTATGTAGCGGCCCTTGATGAAAAACTTAATGATCATGGTTACATCTTGCCTGGTTTAGGCGATGCTGGTGACCGTATCTTCGGTACAAAATAATATAAATCATATAAGCGACATAATTTAGGTACAAAGTTGTATAAAATATCTAAATTATGTCGTTTTCTCCTATAAAGTCTTGAATAAAATCTACATAGGGTATACAATACAGATGTAAAAGTATTTTTTTATTTTAGGTGGGACGAATTTTGTTCACATGGGACGAAAAACGATTCATACAATCCTAACGGGTAAAGGAGGGACCCGATGAACGAGTTTCTAATGATATGTGAACGTATTGTTCCTGAAATCGTTAGTGTATTAAAGGAGCGATACAAAATATTAAACCACCTAGTTTATGAAGAGCCTATAGGCCGTAGGACATTAGCTACTGCAACGGACCTTCCAGAGCGAACCGTACGAAGTCATATTGAGTTAATGCGTGCTAATGGTCTTGTAGACATTTATAAACCAGGAATTTTTCTCACTGATGAGGGACATGCAATTGTTCCAAAGTTACGAAATTTTTTAAATGAGCTAGATCGTATTAACGAGCTAGAACATCGATTGACTGAAGCACTTCATATCGATAGGGTTATCATCACTCCTACAGAAGGAACGTTGATGGTTAAAAAGTTAGGTTTTGCAGCAGCAAAGCTATTACAGGAATTATTAGAGCCTGACTCTGTAGTTGCTATCAGTGGTGGCAGTACAATGGCTGCAGTAGCCGAAGAGATGCCTGTATTACCATTTAATCCTATTGTTGTACCTGCCCGTGGTGGGCGTTGGTGAGGTAGTTGAATATCAAGCTAATGTAATTGCTTCAGTGCTAGCTGAACGACTTCGTGGGACCTATAAAATGCTTCATTTACCTGATGGACTTTCACAAGACTCATTGCATATGCTCATGACTTGCGAACCTCAAATTAAGGAAATTGGAGATCTCATTAGTAGGACTGACGTATTGTTGTTTGGTATTGGTACAGCTATGCGTATGGCGGATCAGCGCCATATAGCTGATGATGTGCGTAAGCAGTTAGTAGATAATCATGCGGTTGGCGAAGCTCTTGGTCAATATTGCGATATAGATGGTAAGTTGATTTATTCCACTAATAATATTGGTTTATCACTTCCAGATGTTGCAAAAATTCCAAATGTGATTGCTGTGGCTGGTGGTCAAGATAAATCGAGTGCCATTATTGGTGTTATGAGAGCTTGTCAAAAAGGCATACTCATCATTGATGAGCAAGCTGCAGAAGGTATGCGTCAATTGTTACAAATTTCAGCGTTATAAGTGAAGTTAGTAGTTAAATATTTTGTTAGAATATTTTTGTTATTAGGAGGATCTAACAATGGCAGTAAAAGTTGGTATTAACGGTTTTGGTCGTATTGGTAAATGTGTAGTACGTGCAGCGATTAACAATCCTGACGTAGAAGTTGTAGCAATCAATGCTACTGGCGATAATGAAGGTACTGCATTATTGTTAAAATATGACTCTGTTCATGGCACAATTCCTAACGAAGTAACATTTGATGAAGACAACATTTATGTTGACGGTAAAAAAATTCGCGTATTCCATGACCGCGATGCTTCTAAATTACCTTGGTCTGAAGAAGGCGTTGAAATTGTTATGGAATGTACTGGTAAATATCGTGATGCAGAGGAAGCAAAAGTTCATTTGAATCAACCTACTGTAAAAAAAGTATTAATTTCTGCACCTGGTAAAAACGAAGACTTAACTATGGTTATGGGTGTAAACCAAGATATGTATGATCCTGTAAAACACCACATCATCTCCAATGCATCTTGCACAACAAACTGCTTGGCTCCATTCGCTAAAGTATTATGTGATGAATTCGGCATTAAACGCGGCATGATGACAACTATTCATTCCTATACTAATGACCAAAAAATTCTTGATGCACGTCACAAAGACCCTCGCCGTGCTCGTGCAGCAGCTATGTCTATCATTCCTACAACTACTGGTGCAGCAAAAGCTGTTGCTAAAGTATTGCCTCAATTAAAAGGTAAATTAGATGGCTTCGCATTGCGCGTTCCAACTCCAGACGTATCTGCAACAGATCTTGTTTGCGAACTTGAAAAACCTGCTACTAAAGAAGAAATCAATGAAGCATTCCGCAAAGCAGCTGCTGGCGAATTAAAAGGTATCTTAGGTGTATCTGATGTGCCATTAGTATCTTGTGACTTCAGCTCCGATCCACGTAGCTCCATTGTTGACGCTGATTTAACAATGGTTATGGATGGCAATATGGTAAAAGTTGTTTCTTGGTATGATAACGAATGGGGTTACTCCGAACGTCTTATCGATATGGCAGCGTTCGTAGCAAGCAAAGGCTTATAATCGGGAGGCTTTGATGAAACAAACAATCGAAGGTTTACAAGTAGATAATAAAACAGTATTTGTTCGTGTTGATTTTAATGTTCCTATGAAAGACGGTGTCATAACTGATGACACTCGTATTCGTAGTGCATTACCTACTATCAATTATTTAATTGAAAAAGGGGCAAAGGTAATTCTTGCTTCTCACTTTGGTCGTCCAAAAGGGGAACGCAAACCGGAAATGTCTTTAGCACCATGTGCAAAACATTTATCTGAGCTTATCAATAAGCCAGTAGCATTTGTAGATGACTGCATTGGCTCCTAAGGTTGAAGTGGCTGTAAAAGCATTACAACCAGGCGATGTATTGATGCTTGAAAACTTGCGTTACCATAATGAAGAAACTAAAAACGACCCTGAATTTGCTAAACAATTGGCATCTCTTGCTGATGTAGCAATCAACGATGCATTCGGTGTATCTCCACCGAAATGCAGCATCCGTAGTTGGTATTGCTGACTATATCCCTATGGCAGCTAGGTTTCTTCTCAAAAAAGAAATTGATGCATTAAGTGCAGCTGTAGTTCATCCTAAAACACCTATGGCAGCTATTATCGGTGGTGCTAAGGTAACAGATAAAATTTCTGTAATTTCTAATTTATTACCAAAAGTTGATGTCATGATCATCGGCGGTGGTATGGCAAATGCTTTCATTAAAGCACAAGGCTGCAACATTGGTAGCTCTTTATTTGAAGAAGGTCAAGAAGCTATTGCTACAGATCTTGTTATGGAAGCTCGCGTAGCAGGTGCTAAATTATTGACACCTATCGATGCTGTAGTAGCTGATGCTTTCAGCAACGATGCTAATACTAAAATCGTTGACGTTGAAAATATTGAAGATGGTTGGATGATTCTAGATATTGGTCCTAAAACACGGGAGCTCTATGTAGAAGCATTGGCGCCAATGAAGACTATTATTTGGAATGGTCCTATGGGTGTATTTGAAATGGAAAACTTTGCAGCTGGTACTAATGCAGTAGCAAAAGCTGTAGCTGAATCCGATGCGATGACTATCGTTGGTGGTGGCGACTCTGTAGCGGCTATTGAAAAAAGTGGCTTAGCAGATAAAATTAGCCATATCTCCACAGGTGGTGGTGCATCTTTAGAATTCTTAGAAGGCAAAATTCTACCAGGTATTGCTGCATTGTCTGAGGCATAATATGAGAAAACCCATTATTGCAGGGAATTGGAAAATGAATGGCACCATTGCGTCTGGATCTATTCTGATCGAAGCGTTTAACAGCGTGTTACAAGATATGGAATTATCCTGTGATGTAGTTGTTTGCCCGCCTTTTACAGCTATTGAACGTGCTGTAGCACTGACGCGAGATACAGCTATTGAAGTAGGCGCACAAACCATGGATTATCATGATGCTGGTGCATTCACTGGTGAAATTTCACCACTTATGCTTACAGAGGTAGGCGTCAATTATGTTATTATCGGTCACTCTGAACGCCGTGAATATTATGGTGAAACAGATGAGACGGTAAATGCAAAAATTAAAAAGTGCATTTCACCATAATTTGATACCAATAGTCTGTGTTGGTGAAAGTTTAGAACAACGTGAATCCGGTCATACTCTAGACTGGATTACATCTCAACTTAAAGGTGCTTTGGTTGACGTTCCAAAGGAACAAGTGAGCCAATTGATTGTTGCGTACGAACCAATTTGGGCTATCGGCACAGGAAAAACAGCAACTGCTGATCAAGCTGAAGAGGTATGTAAAGAAATTCGTGATTACATTCGTTCTTTATACGATGATGAGACTGCTGATGACGTGCGCATCCAATATGGTGGTAGTGTTAAATCCGAAAATGCTCGTGAAATCCTTGGGGAACCAAATATTGATGGTGCCCTTGTAGGTGGTGCATCTTTAGTAGTTGATGAATTTATTGATATTATTAAAGCGGCGAATGAAGTAAGCGCTTAATATGAGGTTAAAATGGCTAAATTAAAGGCTCCCGTAATGCTAGTTATCCTAGATGGCTTTGGCATGGGAGATCAATCAGATACAACCAATGCTGTAGTACAGGCGAAGCCGCTCTGTTTTAATCAATTGTGGGATACGTATCCACATACAAAATTAGAAGCATCAGGGCTTGCAGTAGGACTTCCAGAAGGACAGATGGGGAATTCTGAAGTGGGCCATTTAAACCTTGGTTCTGGGCGCATTGTGTACCAAGATTTAACTCGTATTACTAAAGACGTTGAATCTGGTGAGTTTTATAATCGCCCTGTTATGCAGGAACTATACGAAGTTGCTAAAAAACAAAGCTTACATCTTATCGGTCTAGTATCAGATGGCAATGTACATTGTTCCTTAGAGCACATTAAGGCAGTTATCAAAGGGGCTCATGATCATGGTATTGAGCACGTTTATGTACATGCCTTGCTCGATGGTCGTGATGTAGCTCCTCAATGTGCACAAGGCTATTTAAAAGACTTAGAAGCATATATGGCAGAGCTAAACTGTGGTAAAATTGCCACCGTAAGTGGTCGCTATTATGCAATGGATCGGGATAATCGTTGGGACCGTGTCGAACTTGCTTACAACGCTATTGTACATGGTCAAGGTGAAAGTGCCGCATCAGCTTGTGAAGCGGTACAACAATCCTATGATAAGGATGCAGCTGATGAGTTTGTTCTTCCTACAGTGATTGACGCTGAAGGAACGATCAAGAATGGCGATGCTGTAATCTTCTGTAACTTCCGTCCAGACCGTGGTCGTGAGCTTACAAAAGCCTTAGTGTTGCCAGACTTTGATGGCTTTAACCGTGAACCATTGTCTTTATACATGGCGACTATGACTAAATATGAAGATGGTTTACCAGTTCATATTGTGTATGAAAAGGACATTTTATCTGAAACACTAGGCGAGGTATTAAGCGTAGGTGGCTATCACCAATTGCGTATTGCTGAAACAGAGAAATACGCTCATGTTACGTATTTCTTCAACGGTGGTAAAGAGGATCCATTTGAAGGTGAGGACCGCATACTTGTGAAATCTCCACAAGTGGCAACCTATGATTTACAACCTGAAATGAGCGCTTATGAAGTAACCGATAAGGTTGTACAAGCTATTCAAGATGAAACGTATGACATGATCATCTTAAACTTTGCAAATCCAGATATGGTGGGTCATACAGGTAGCTTTGAAGCAGCTGTTAAAGCAGTTCAGGCTGTAGATACTTGTTTAGGTCGTATCGTGGAGGCTATACGCAGTAAGAATGGCCACTTATTGATTACAGCAGATCATGGTAATGCAGAGCTTATGGTTAACCATGAAACAGGTAAGGTACATACGGCACATACAACAAACTTGGTTCCTTTAATTTTAATGAGCGATACCTTAAAATCAGCTACATTAGAGGCTGGCAAATTATGTGATATTGCTCCTACATTATTAGACTTGGCTGGTATAGAACAACCAGAATCTATGACAGGTCACAGCTTAGTACATAAAAGCATAATATGGAGCTTTCACTATATTAGTAGTTAATTAGAGTTATAAGCCTATATGGTTTTGCTCAATATATAATATCTGTCACATGACAGTTATCCTATTAGATTTTTATGAGGTGAAGAAATGGCAGTAATTGAACAAGTCATTGCAAGAGAAATTTTAGATTCCCGCGGTAACCCAACTGTTGAAGTTGAAGTGTGTTTAGAAGATGGTACTATTGCAACAGCTGCAGTTCCATCCGGTGCCTCCACAGGAAAATTTGAAGCTGTAGAATTACGTGATGGTGATAAATCCCGTTACTCCGGCAAAGGTGTATTAACAGCTATCGACAATGTAAATGCTAAAATCGGTCCTGCCATTATTGGTTATGATGCGACTGAACAAGTAGCAATCGATAACTTGATGTTGAAATTAGATGGTACAGACAATAAATCTAACTTAGGTGCTAATGCAATTCTTGGTGTATCTATGGCAGTAGCTCGTGCAGCAGCTGAATCCTTAGATTTGCCATTATTTGCATACCTTGGCGGTTTCAACGCAAAAGAATTGCCAGTTCCTATGATGAATATCTTGAATGGCGGCGCACATGCGGATAATAACGTAGATATTCAAGAATTTATGATCATGCCTGTAGGCGCTACTTCCTTTTGCTGAAGCTCTTCGCAGCTGTGCAGAAGTATATCATACATTGAAATCTGTACTTCATGATAAAGGTCTTAGCACTGCCGTAGGTGACGAAGGTGGTTTCGCTCCTAACTTGGCATCCAATGAAGAAGCGTTAGAAGTAATTTGTGAAGCTATTAAAGCGGCAGGTTATGAACCTGGTAAAGACTTTAAATTAGCTCTTGATTCTGCATCTTCTGAATTCTATGAAGATGGTAAATACAATCTAGCTGGTGAAGGCAAAGTTAAAACAGTTGCTGAAATGGTAGATTTCTACGAGTACTTAGTAGGTAAATATCCCCAATCGTATCCATCGAAGATGGTCTGGCTGAAGAAGATTGGGATGGCTGGAAACTGTTGACAGAACGCCTTGGCAATCGCGTACAACTCGTTGGTGACGATTTATTCGTAACTAATACAAAACGTTTGGCTCGTGGTATTGAGCTTGGTGTAGGTAACTCTATTCTTGTAAAAGTAAACCAAATCGGTACTTTAACAGAAGCATTCGACGCTATGGAACTTGCTAAACGTGCAGGTTATACATGTGTAGTATCTCACCGCTCTGGCGAAACAGAAGATACATTTATCGCTGATATTGCAGTAGCTGTAAATGCTGGTCAAATTAAGACTGGTGCACCAGCTCGTTCTGAACGTGTAGCTAAATACAATCAATTGCTTCGTATTGAAGAAATGTTATACGAAACAGCACAATATAAAGGTAATGACGTTTTTTATAACTTAAAATAAAAATCGTCTTAGCTAAAAGTCCAATAAGGGCGCCCTTCGGGGCGCCTTTTTTGTATGCCCAAAACTAGAAAAGTTTTCGCTTCGTGGATTTTTAAAAATAAAAAAGGGATTTTGGGGATGATGTCGAAACCTATAACGCCATACGCTAGTGTGAGGTAAAAACATACCGCAAGGTATAGGAGGTGACCATGTATGTAGACGTAACATTAGACGACATTATCCTATATGCTTTAGAACATCATGTCAGCGATATTCACTTTGATCCCACAAAAAGTGGCGTCCAAGTTCGGTTACGACAAGATGGATTACTACGAACAAATATGACTGTGACTTCTGAAGAGGCTGAACTTATTATCAACCGCATCAAGGTATGTAGTGCATTAGATATTAGTGAAAAGAGATTGCCTCAAGATGGTCGATGGGCTTGGAGTCATAAGGATACATCTGTAACAATGCGCGTATCCACATTACCCAGTTTGTATGGCGAGACCTTAGTATGTCGGCTCATGGGGAATGAAGGGAGTCATAAGGATCTAAAAGCCTTAGGTATGCGTGCAGATATTTATGAGCATATTGAAGGGCTACTCAAACGTCCTTATGGATTGTTACTCATCTGTGGACCTACAGGTAGTGGTAAAACGGCTACTTTATATGCCATGTTACGCATGTTAAATCTAGAGGAAACAAAGCTCATATGTCTTGAAGATCCCGTAGAGGCTGAAATTAAAGGAGCCATACAAATTGGTATTAATGAGAAGATTGGCTTTACATTTGCCAAAGGGCTTAGATCAGTGCTACGGCAAGATCCAGATACGATTATGATTGGTGAAATCAGGGATAAGGAGACTGCAGAGCTGGCCGTTAAATCTGCTTTAACAGGGCATCGAGTGTTATCTACAATTCATACTAACACAGCTATTGGTGTTGTAACGCGTCTCATGGATATGGGGGTAGAACCGTATTTAATACGGGCTACTTTAATGGGGGCAATAGCGCAACGTTTAGTTCGAAAATTTGATGGCACCACGTATCATGGACGGACTGCGCTCTTTGAATATTTAGAAATACCAACCAATTCAGTTCACTGGGATCAATTAGAAGCACATTTACTTTTGTCCCTAGAGGATTCCGCTCGTGAAGCTGTATCTCAGCATGTTACATCGATAGAGGAGGTGCATCGTTGTGGACTCATGCTGTAATAGTGGAAGTTTAGAAACCATTGTTGAACAAGCAATACAATTATCATCTACAGATATTCATCTACAATGTGGTGAGCCTATCTATTTGCGACATGGTGATGGATTGAAGGCTACTTCGTTTATATGTACTACTATCTTAATTGAAGATATTTTACGACGTTGTGGTATAGCCTCTTATGAATGGCAATCTCTCGATGAAGCTTGTTCCTGTTGTGGCGTGCGTATACGTGTTCATCTATATAAGGCTAATCAAACGATATGTGGGACACTAAGGTTATTGTGCCATCAACAACTTAAGCTAGAGGATAACAGTGAAGGACATTTACTTCAAAAACTATGTGAAGCACATGATGGTCTATTGCTTGTATGCGGGCCTACAGGTAGTGGGAAAAGTTTTACCTTAGCCTGTTGTATTGACTATATAAATCAAACTATGGAGCGCCATATCATTACCTTAGAAGACCCCATAGAATTTGAGTTTAAGCCTAAGAAATCTTTAATTCATCAACGCCAATTAGGTGCCGATATTAAGTCTATGTCTAATGGTATTCGCGATGCATTGCGAGAAGACCCAGATGTCATTATGGTTGGAGAGCTTCGAGATCGTGAAACATTAGAGGCCGCTCTTCATGCGGCTGAAACGGGGTCATCTTGTGATGGCCACTATGCATACGCAAAGGGCCGTGATGGCAGTTCACCGCATGATTTCACTATTTCCTGGTGAACAACAAGAGGAGATTCGCAGTCAAATATCTCAAGTGTTACGTGCTGTTATATGTCAACGACTCCTTCGGTGGAATAAAAAGTTTATTACCATTCGTGATATTTTGTTAAACACTCATGCAGTGGCAAATTTAATACGCACCCGTAAGGAACCACAAATCATCTCTATTCAAGAAACACAACTGCCTATGAAAACACTAGAAATGGCCGTACGAGATGTAAAAGCACAATATGGAACGCAGCATCAACTACATATGCTATTAGATCAACAATTATCGTAGGTGCAGATATGGAGGCTTATGAATATGTCGTAAAAAATGAGAATAATGAAACAGTAAAAGGTTTGATGTGGGCAGATTCAGAACAGGAGGTCGGTACACGGTTAAAGCGCGATGGATACAAGATTTATAAAATCACTTTACAAGTAAATAAGAAAAAGCATAAGTGGAATCATACCATGGTGGTAGATGTAACTTATCAATTAGGACTACTCATCGAGTCTGGTGTACCTTTACGGAGGGCATTACAGTTACTATGTAATGGGAAACAAGGTCTTTTATATACAGCCCTCTATGAATCGATTGAAAGAGGCCAAACCCTATCGCAAGCATTGCGTAGTGAAGGCTGCCCTGCGATAGCCTTAGCACTACTAGAAAGTGGAGGCAGCAGGCACTTTAGGTGAAAGCTTACAATACATTTCACGTCACTATGACTGGGAGCGACAATTGCGGCAAAAGGTTATGAGTGCTATTTCTTATCCTATATTTCTTCTTCTCATGATGAACGTATTCTTTCTCGTTACCATCCTGTTTATCATTCCATCCTTTGAGAAGGTTTTTACTACCACGCATATTACATTACCATTGATGACACGAGCCCTCTTTGCATTAGGACAAGGGTTAAAGAGTCATCCTATATTAGTCTTTATTATGCAGTGTGTAGGGATAGGTGCTTTAGTCTTTGCATACCATCAACATAGTATAAAACGCAAAGTACATCGTTGGCTTTGGCTGTTGGCTCACCGATACCAATGGATGACCTGCATTTACTATACGAGTATGCTAAAGGTTTGGGCCCTTTTGTTAGATTCTGGAATTTCTATTATTCATACTATAAATATCACAAGACCTTTATGGGGCAATATGTATGGTGCCGAATGTGGTGAAAGTAGAGCAAAGTTATTAACTGGCCATTCTTTGAAGAGAGCCTTAGATCTGAGAATATTGGAAATACCTTTATATGGCAAATGATTTCTATTGGCGAGGAAAGTGGAGAGCTCGTTAAGATGCTACATCATTGTGGACATTACTATGAATCTATACTTTCAAAATATATCGCTCGACTAGAGAGGCTTTTAGAACCAATTTTGCTAACTGTAATGGGAATTGGTGTAGCCGTTTTAGTTGTATCTGTTATGTATCCATTATTTACATCTATTGCTAAGTTGGGAGGACAATAGCTATTTATAGTTGCACAATAGCTTTTTATAGTTAGCACAATAACAATAGAGGTCAATATAAATGGATAGCTGTTATTTAATCATTATAAGGAGGATATTATGAGTTCTGTTATACATATTGTTCATGGTTTAAATTCTCGATTAGAACTATGTGGTCAATGGGTTTTAGACCACTTACATATTTCTCGTGTTCGGGAAAATCTCAAGAAGTCGAGAAAAGGGGGCTTTACCCTTGTTGAGTTAATGGTTGTGGTAGCCGTTATTGCCATATTGGCAGCTATTGCGATGCCACAATTCTTTATCTGCTGCTGATAGAGCACGAAATGCGAAGGAAACGGCAGATATTCAAATAATTAAAAAATGCAACGCAGCTCTATATGATCGATAAGAATGTAGATACACCACCAACTGTAGAAAATCTATATAAAGAAGGTTATCTGACAGAACATGTTAAGACTCCAAAGGATAAGGAATATACCATTACTTATGAAGTGGTTAATGGCGGTACGGCAAAAGCAGTTGTAGTTAAAGCACCTGACGCACCTTAACGTAACTTATATCTAGAATTTAGCATCTAGCATCTAATATTAGTATCAAGTAACTAGTATTTAGTATTTAGTATTTAATGTTTAATGTGCATGTATTAATGATAGGTATGTAGATTTAGGTTTTCATGTATATGTAGTTATATCAATCGTTAGATTTACATATCTATAGTTGATTGTATGGAAGGACAAGGTATGAAAGGGACGCATTATGTTATAGCCCTGATCGTGTATATAGCATCCATAGTACTACCTATTATAGTTTCATCCCAGGTAATATCCTTTATTCACGTTGCTTTGTATGCTGTGTTTTCACTCATCATCATAGCAGGTGCTACCATCGATATGCATTACTATATATTACCTGATGAAGGGGCCTTAGTGCTTGTTATAGGTGGCATTTTGTACAGCTTTCTAAATGATAAGTCTATGCTTATAACAATCATAAGTGTTATGACTGTAGGTACTATTACATATGGACTTCGTCTTATTAGTCATAAAGGTTTTGGACTAGGCGATGTGAAATGGTTTTCTGCTATTTCCATGTGGCTTACGCCCTGGGAGATTATATGCTTTTTTTACGTAGCCTTTTGCGTTGGTTCTCTCTATCTCTTACTAACGAGCTATCGTAATCGATATATTCCATTTGGTCCCTTTCTATGCTTTGGTGGTTGGTGTGCCTTACATGGCGGGTCCTATATGGAGGTGTTATATCAATGGTTAAGGCACAACCTATACATCATCAGTTTGGCTCTTTGTTAGCCGAGTGGATTATTGCTATTAGTTTATTTTACTTTGATTTCTCTGTCTTTGCCCATTGTTACGACGCCCAGTCGTTATACCTTAAATGGAAGTACTCAAGAAGTAGTATATATGTTAAAAAAGGTTCAACTTTGGTCCATGCTTGGTCATAAGTCGAATGGGAAAGGGCGCATGTTATTCATATTAAATAAAGATAGCTATACCTTAGAGGAGGATGCGCATCATCATACAGTCGATATATCGTTACCTACAGGGATTGAAAATGTACAACCTTTAACGATTATCTCTTTTTCTTCTCTAGGATTACCTTATGATGGAACGGAACTTATTTTACGGGATCGAGAAAGTGGTGAGAGAAATCGTATATGGATATCTGTGCAGACGGGACGTATTCGATGGGAAGAAGTACACTAAGGGATTTATGTATGGAGATGCCTTAGTATCAACAGCCATTATTATGTTTATATTGCCTGTTATACTATCTGTATTTTGGATGGCGACCCTGAAAATCTATAAGGCTTATTATTGGGATTATATAGTACAAGACACTGTAACATATTTAGAGGAAAGTAAGTCTCAGTATTACAAAACAGGTCACATTCAAGAAGGGATTCATAACTCTCAATTTATTATGAGCCCTAGGGAATCTATTACTTATAAAACACACATAGAACCTACCGTAGAAAATGGCATTGCCCTACAACGATTAACTGTACAGGCCATAGATAATGAAACTATTGTGTATAGCTTATCTCTCTTTTTGGAGGAAATACGTTGAGTACTCATGATAAACAAAGTGGTTTTATTTTGTATTCCACACTTATGAGTATAACTATTTCTACTATCGTTCTAACCTTATTATTAGGGATAGTTTTTTACGGAGTTATGTGGAATGCAAAATTAATAGATAGTGTTGCTATGATGGAGGATGGAGGTATACAAGGCGTATGGTTGTGGCTCAAATTATATGGAATCCTGTACAGGTAACTGTAGAGGATAGAAATAAGACTTTATATGTTCACGATACTAAACGGACTACATTAACTGTACAACGCCATGCGCTGTATAGAAAACTTACTGATGGCAGCTTGCAGCCGGTTAGCGGTAGCCGCATTATAGGTACAAAAGATAAGCGAAATGTGGGGTATACACAAGAGCATCCATTTAGTATAGATGAAAGTGAAACTATCCACATGCGTTGGTATATTACAAATCGATTTACTGGTGATAAGCAATATACTGCTGGATATGGAGGATTAGCTATATATGAAGTTTCTATAGGTCAAAGTAGTATATATGATTGGTATAAATATTATGAGGAACCGAGTCATGAACATGGGAGCCCATAATGCTGGATTTATTACATATGTAGCGATACTCACAATGTCTTTTTTATTATTGTTAGCCTTTATGGGGCTGCGTATTGGTCAAATTTGTGAAGGTAATGCAATAGATGAATTGCATTTAGAAGAGGCACACTATGCAGCTCAAAGTGGAGCACATTGGTTTGTAGGCTATTGTAGAGCGGGTAATACATGGGACTTTCAGCAAAAGTTAATAGTAGCTGATGATGCGGACGTGGAAATAATGATTGAAGCTGACTCAGTATCAGAAAACCCTCGTCATGTTATGAGTTATGGGAAATTGAAGCGCCACAAAATTGTTAGTCGAGTACATATGTATGTGACGGTAGATAAGGATAATAATATGCATGTTATAAAGGTGAAACCATATTGAGGTGAATCTATGAAACGAAAAAAGAAAATACATACTGGAGTATGCATTACAGATGAACATATTGTATGTGTTACAGCTCATGTAGAAAATAAAACTATGGTCATTACCGATGCACTAGAAATGAAACGCAGTGCACCTATTGATGAGGATATTCGAAAATTTATTGAAATGTATGATTTAGATGATGGTGCCTACAGTATTGTTGCAAATATTGATACACAAATGCATGTGGCACCTTATGATCCTCACGATTTTGATATGAAAGAGTTCATCAAGTGGAATGTAGAGGACTACTTTAGCTTTGATGGAGATAGCTTCCAAATGGATGCATGTCGCCGAGAATATCAAGACATAATTATCATATGTTTATGGTGGCTGTAGATCGGCATTCACTAGAACTTTTGAAACAAGGTATACGAGACACTTATGCTCCAGTAGATGTAATCGATTTTTGGCCTATCCCTATTTGTTACAGTTTGATGCGGCGTAGTGGGACTGTAACAGGCGTTGTTGAAAAGGGTGATTTACACTTATGGCTATGGTGGAACGATATATGTATTCAAGAATGTAGAATTCCAATTACTAGTACCGATGTATCAGAAGGGATAGAACAGCTTGAGGCTAGATTGCAGGAGTTTGGCGTAGATGAAATACAAGGCATTAAGCTGTATGGTTTAGAACAGTTAACTGAAGAGGAACGAAAGGATATGGAAGCTATTATCTCCATATATGGAGAGACGGAGTATATTCCTCTACTATTTTTAGGTCGTGGTCGTAATCGGTGCAAGCAAGGGCAATTAGATTGGGACATGGCTATTGGTATGGCGGCAAGGGGGCTTAAATGGATTGGATTGGGCTGGTAAGGATAGACACATTAATTTAATGCCTCGTTCGTTATATTGGCATAGTATGTGGCACAGATATCGATATTATCTATATGGAATGAGTATTATATACGGAATAGTAGGATTATTATCTCTAGGTTATTGCTGGTCTAGTTACGAACATTATAAAGCTGAAAAATCAGAACTATTGAGTCTATTACAAAATCCACAGTATCAGTCTATAGGGAAACAGTATGCAGATATAATAGCCGTTAAAGATCAAATTCTCAAGAATAGTTCAAAAAATAATACATCATCTATGATTCAAAATACTATAGTCCTATATGTCATTGATATAGCTATGGAGCAAGGTATTAGTTTACAGCACCTCCATATAAAAGATGGACAGATTAGTGTGGATGGTGTAGGTGTTACTGATGATGCGTGTCGTAAGTTTATAGCTAGTCTTCAACACAGACTAATAGGAATGGAGTGTCATGGAACAGTTAAAGCAGATAAAGGTATATATACATTCCATGTGGAAGGATCTAAAGGAGAGCACAACACATCCAGTAGAGAGATACTAATGATCGTAATAGTGTGGAGCATCATCATTAGTAGTTCACTATATGGGGTTATTAGTTTAAATAAGAAAGTTACTCAATTGAAAGAGCGACAAGAAAACTATGTTATTAAAATGCATGCTGAGTCAGATTATATTGTATCTAAGGAAGCCAAATTGTTAGAGTCATTTACGCAAAATAAGGTATCTAACACGAGTTCTAATACAAGTGTTTTTGATTCTTTGCAAGGAGAACCATTAATGATTGTTAGTACTGAAGCATGTGTATTAGAGTTAACTGTATTAGGGAGTACAGAACGACTTATAAACTGGATTAATACTGTTGATGAGAAAGAACCTTCACGCCGTATAGAAATAGAAGATATAGAACGTAAAGGTAATGTAGTTTATGTGCATTGTGCAGTGAAACCAATTATGAGGTCTTAACATATAAATTATTTTTAGTAATACTACTAGAGACAGATTATAGAGAGTTAATCTATAGTCTGTCTTTGTTTTTGGACCATTTTATAGTACAATGAAGGATATGTAATGATAAGGGGCACATAATAGATGATAATAAAACGCAATATTATGCTCATCGGTTCTATGGGAAGTGGCAAAAGTCATTTCGGTCGTAATCTTGCAGAACGCAAGGGATGGCAATTTGTAGATACTGATCGCGTATTAGAAGGTCGTTTTGGGTTGCCTATTGCTGAAATATTCAAGAAAATTGGAGAAAAAGCATTCCGTCGTGCTGAAATGGATGTACTAAAAAAGGTTTGCTTATACCATGAAGCAGTGATTTCTGTGGGTGGGAATTTTCCTATTGAACATCGTACGTTAAAGGTATTAAAAAAATACTCATATATTATTGGTATTCGCTGCACAATTTCGTATTGTGAGCCGTGTAAATCGCCGAATTGGGAAACGGCCAACTATGGATTACAATAATGTACATGCTTTTGTACACGCTATGATACAATCCTGGAAACCAGTATATAAGCAGTGTGATTTTGTACTAGATACAACAAATGGTCGGACCTATGATTTTATGCAACGTATTGAAGATGAATTAGTTGCTTCAGGCGTGCAATTTAAAACAAGACGTCAACCCAATGATATGAACAATGGAGATGATAAAGAATCATCTCAAGAACTAAAACTAAATAATTCTGTTACTAGAAATACAAATGATAGTAGAATACCTAAGAAAATAGAAGCTCATAAACGAACTTCTCAAACATTAGGTTCTAATAAGGTAGGATCTAATATATCTTGCTGTGATAAACGTCGTAAACAGAAGACATCTAATCAGACAGGTAAAGGACGTAAGTCAGAAGCTATATCAAACAACATGCACCACAAGGGGTAATGGATATGAGAAGAATCGCAATACTAACAAGCGGCGGAGACGCACCTGGCATGAACGCCATCAGAGCGCTAACTAGAAAAGCAATACATGAAGGTTTTGAAGTGTTCGGCGTTGAGCGTGGCTATTTAGGCATTATGGAAGAGCAATTTATTCCATTATCAAATCGCTCTGTGGGAGGCATTATTACTCAAGGTGGTACCATGCTAAAAACAGCTCGTTTTCCTGAGTTTCAAAATGAAGATGTTCAAAAAAGGCCTATGATATTTTGAAGGCTCATAGTATTGATCCTTATTGTTATCGGTGGCGATGGTTCTATGCGAGGCGCTACGAGTTTAGCGAAATTAGGTATATCCACAATGACTATTCCTTGTACCATAGATAATGATATGGTGGTACTCAATATACTATAGGCTTTGATACGGCGCTCAATACTGTAGTTGATGCGGTTGGTAGAATTCGTGATACTTCTAATTCACCATGAACGAGTAGCCATTGTCGAAGTAATGGGACGTAAGGCAGGTCATATTGCACTTAAAGCGGGTCTTGCCTGTGGTGCTGAAATTGTACTCGTTCCTGAAAATCCTATGCCTTTACATGAGGTCTGTCGTCATTTAAAGGAGACACAAATTCGGGGTAAAGAATATAGTGTGATACTCGTTGCTGAAGGTGCATATAATAGTGGAGAAGTAAAATCCTTCATTAAGGAGCATACGGAATTTGATCCAAGTTTGACTGTATTAGGATATTTACAACGCGGTGGCGGTCCTTCTGCATTCGATGCTATTTTAGCGGCTCGTATGAGTGAAACTTGTATTGAGTTATTGATGAATGGTACAGATAATCGACTAATTGGATATATTGATGGTCACATTCGTGCTATTTCCTATCAAGAGGCTGAAAGTCTTAATTTCCCTATCAATGATAAGGACTATACACTTTTATCAATCTTAAGCAGTTGATATTATCTAATGACCCGCAAGGGTCATTTTCTTTTTATCATCAATTATTCATTAATGAAATTATATTGCATAAAAGTAATTGGTATTGTATAATTTAAAAATTACTAATAGTATCATCATAAATAGATACTTTATTGGCGATATCTTCATCTTTTTATAAGGAGATCATAATGAAAGAATTCTTACAAAAGCATCGTAAACGCATTATTGCAGGTGCTGTTGTTCTTTGTGTTCTTGGTGGTGGTACATACTACTACATGCATAGTGAAGGTTCTAAGCAAACACAAAACTTATATACTACTGGCAAGGTAGAAAAGGGTGATGTAAAAACTAGTATTAGTGCTACAGGTACTATTAACCCTGTCAATTATGTAGACGTTTCTACGAATGTGGCTGGTAAGCTTGAAAAAGTCTTAGTAAAAGAGAATGATCAAGTTACGGCCGGTCAAGTTATCGCTTATATTGATACACGTCAATTGCAAGCATCTGTTGATGATGCACGAGCGGCACTAGCTAAGGCAGAACTTGATATGAACCGTTATAAAGCATTAGCAGACCAAAATGCTATCGCTCAGCAAACTTATGATGATTCTGTAACATCTTATGAACGGGCTAAATCTACGTATGAACGCGCAGCAGCAGATTTAAGTGATGCTACTATTACAGCGCCAATGTCTGGTACTGTTATTGGTACACCGTTGAAAGCTGGTCAAACTATCAGCACTGGCATCTCTACACAAATGATTATCGCTACTATTGCAGATTTAAGTGACTTAGAAATTTACCTAACTGTAGATGAAACAGATATTGGCAGTATCAAACAAGGTGCGAAAGTAGAATTTACTGTAGACTCTAAGCCAGGTGAAACTTTCACAGGCTACGTGTCTGAAATCGCAAAGGGTACAAAAGGTAATATGGGCGCTACAAGCAATAGCGTTGTGTACTATACTGTAAAAGTTCAAATTCCTGAAAATATTTCTAATAATTTCTTACCATCTATGACGGCTCGTGCAACTATCTTTGGCGAAGATATTAAAAATACATTGGTAGTACCTCTTACTGCAGTGCGTACAGATAAGCAAGGTGGAATATGTATATGTTATTAAAGATGGTCAACCAGTACGTACAGCTGTTTCTACAGGTGTAACTGGTGATACTAATGTACAAATTTTAAAAGGTTTATCTGAAGGCGATGAAATCATCGTAAGCGGTGATGTAACGGCACCTAAGAATAATAGCCGTGGACCGTTCTAATAGTAGGTGAATATGAATCAAGCAGTAATCGATATACAAGGGATTACGAAGACCTATGTAAATGGTAAATTATCGGTGCCTGTTTTACATGGCATTGATTTACAGGTCAACAAAGGCGAATTTGTGTCTATTATGGGTCCATCTGGTTCTGGTAAATCTACCTTTATGAACATACTTGGTTGTTTAGATAGACCAACAACAGGTTCATACCGCCTTAATGGCGATGAGGTTGCAACCTTATCCGACGATGAATTGGCCTTTGTACGAAACAAACAAATAGGCTTTGTATTCCAAAGTTTTAACTTATTAACAAAATTGACAGCTTTAGAGAATGTGGCGCTCCCTATGATTTATGCAGGGATGGATAAAAAGTCACGTAATGAACGTGCCGCTGCATTGTTATCCTCTGTTGGCCTTGGGGAATCGTATGGATCATTTGCCATCTGAGTTATCTGGTGGTCAGCGTCAACGTGTTGCCATTGCTCGCGCGTTAGCGAATAACCCTGCTATCATAATGGCCGATGAACCGACAGGTAACCTTGACTCCAAGTCGACTATTGATGTTATGAATATCTTTAGAGGTCTCTATGAGGAAGGGCGTACAATTATCCTCGTTACTCATGAACCAGAAATTGCAACCTATGCAAGTCGTAATGTAGTATTGCGTGATGGTTTGATTGTAGAGGATTCTCAAAATCTCAATATGACGCCTGTACAGGAGGTGCCTAATGTATAAAGAAAGTTTTCTAATGGCATGGGCTTCCTTGATTGCTAATAAATTGCGCTCCCTCTTGACCATGTTAGGTATTATTATCGGTGTAGCAGCCGTAATTGCCTTGGTATCCATTGGTAATGGTGTAAAGCAAGATATTCAAAACTCCATCTCTAGCTTAGGATCTAATTTATTGATGGTTATGCCTGGGGCACCACGCACACCAGGGGTTCGACCTTCTGCAGGTTCTATGAAGTCTTTAAAGGTTTCTGATTACGAAGCGATTTCAAAATTGGATGGTGTAAAAGCCGCCAGTCCTATGACAAATGGCTCTTATGTGGTGATTTATCAAAATAAAAACTGGACCACTTCTGTATCTGGTGTTAGTTATAACTATTTAGATGTAAACAATTGGTCTATGAAATCTGGTCGCTTCTTATCTGAAAAGAATGTACAGAATCGTGAACGCGTCGCAGTAGTAGGTAAAACAGTTGTTAAGAATCTATTTGGTGATGAAGATCCAGTAGGTGCTGAAATTCGTGTCAAAAATATTCCATTCCGTATCATTGGTGTCCTTAATAGTAAGGGCAGTGGTGCTATGGGTAATGACCAAGATGATATGGTTGTTATCCCGTATACTACAGCCATGGAACGGGTAGAAGGTGTTGATTATCTTCGAATGATCTACGTAGTAGGTAAGGATGAAAACGGTATCGATCGATTACAATCCGATATTGAAACCTATTGCGCGTACGTCATGGGATCAAGGATACTAATCTAGATGATTTCAATATTCAGAACATGAACTCCATCATGGAAACTATGGAGGAAACTACAGGAACGTTAACATTATTCCTTGGCGCTGTAGCTGCTATCTCGCTCGTTGTTGGTGGTATTGGCATTATGAATATTATGCTCGTATCAGTAACAGAACGGACAAGAGAAATTGGGGTGCGTAAGGCTTTAGGTGCAACTTATAGTGTTATCGTTACACAGTTCCTTATCGAGGCTGTTGTTATCAGTCTGATGGGGTGGCATTATAGGGATTATACTCGGCATAGGCTCATCTAAGCTGATTGGCATGGCTTCGGGTATGAGTACGGTTATATCTGTACCAACTATTGTAATGTCTTTTGCCTTCTTCCATGGCAATAGGTTTGATCTTTGGTATTTATCCAGCTCGCAAGGCGGCAAAACTTAATCCAATTGATGCATTACATTATGAATAGTCTTAAACTGTAAGTTTGTATTTTTAAGAACATACTAATAAATAGATAGAGTTATTCGCATATGGTGCGTTGCATGATACAATATGTATGATGTAACGCACCATTTTTATATGCTTGTATGTAATTTGTGCTATATACTTATGAAACTTTCATACAAGCAATTTGTAATAAACGGGGTATGTAGATTACCTAATCTACGGGTAAGTATATTGAATGGAGAAACTTATGGCTACAACATTGTTAGAATATTTCAACGAATTACGAAATCAGAATCCATTTTCTTGGGTAAAAGATTCTGAAATTACAGCAGTTGAACCAGGTCATGCGGAAATGACCTTACAAACAAATGATACAGAGTATTGTAATTTCCGAGGGGATTTACATGGTGCCGTTTGTATTGGTTTAGCAGATAGTGTAATGGGGACCGCTTGTTTCACATTGGGCAAATCTGTTAGCACTATTGATCTTAATGGTAACTATGTAAAAGCTGTTAAGGGTGGTACTGTATTGCGTGGTGTAGCCAATGTAGAGCATAATGGTAAAACGACTATGGTTGCTACAGCACGTATCTATAATGAATTAGGTGAACTTGTTCACTTGGCACGCGGTACATTTTTTGTACTAGAAGAGAAGTCATTACCTGAATTACCATGGCGTTTTATTGAAGAAGACAACCCTGATTTGGTATAATATAGTTTGGACTTTTAAATATAGGAGGATGCTTTAATGGAACAAGAATTACAACGTCTTAAGGCAGAAGCCCTTGAGGCTATCAAAGGCGCTGCTGATCAACAAGCGTTGCAAGATATACGTGTAAAATATCTAGGTAAAAAAGGTGAGGTAACAGCATTACTAAAAGGTCTTGGTAAATTATCTCCTGAAGAACGCCCTAAGGCTGGTGCTCTTGTTAATGCGGTTCGTGAAGCATTAGAGGCTGAAATTGATGCTGTTAAAACTCGTATGGAAACAGAAGAGTTAAATGCTCGCTTAGAACAAGAACGCATCGATATTACATTGCCAGGTCGTGCACAAAAAGCTGGTCATATCCATCCATTAACTAAGGTTAATGAAATGATTGAGGACTTCTTCATGAAAATGGGGTATACCGTTGAAGAGGGGCCAGAAATTGAACAGGATTACTTTAACTTCGAATGCTTAAACTTGCCTAAAGATCATCCTGCACGTGATATGCAAGATTCCTTCTATATTACAGAAACTTCTTATTGCGTACGCATACATCTCCAGTACAAGCTCGTACAATGCAACGTCATGAGCCTAACAGCCCAATCCGTATGATTGCGCCTGGTAAGGTTTATCGTTGGGATTATGATGCAACACATTCCCCAGTATTCCATCAAGTGGAAGGTCTCATCATCGATGAGCATATTACATTGCTGATTTGAAAGGCACATTAGAGTCCTTCTTGCGTCATATGTATGGGGATGAAACAAAGTACGTTTCCGTACAAGCTTCTTCCCGTTCACAGAACCATCTGCAGAAGTAGATATTTCCTGTGTGTGGTGGTGAAGGTTGCCGTGTATGTTCTCATACAGGTTGGTTTGAAATCTTAGGATGCGGTATGGTTCATCCTGATGTATTGCGTTTTGATCCTGAAAAGGTTAAAGGCTTTGCCTTTGGTATGGGCGTAGAACGTATTGCTATGCTTTTATATGGCATTAATGATTTACGTCTATTCTTTGAAGATGATGTACGATTCTTGGAACAATTTTAGGAGGAACTCATGAAAGCAAGTTTACAGTGGATGAACGAATACGTGCCTGTGGATATGAATCGTCCTGCTCAAGAATTGGCCGATGAATTAACACAAGCAGGGATTCCTGTAGAAGATGTCATTGCTATGGATAATGGCATTAAGAAAATTTATACTGGTAAAATCGTAGAAATCACGAAACATCCAGATGCAGATAAATTACAAGTATGTCGTTGAATGCCTTACTGAAGAAGGTGAGCCTGTTACAAAACAAATCGTAACAGCAGCAACAAATGTAGCTGTAGGTCAAATCGTACCTGTAGCGTACCATAAATCTCGCTTAGCTGATGGAACAGAAATTAAAAAGGTAAATTGCGCGCGAGTATCTGAAGGTATGTTCTGTTCTGTTGCAGAATTTGGCATCTCTAGTGATTTAGTATTGCCAGAAGAAGCACAAGGTATTTATATCTTTCCTGAAGGCACACCAATCGGCCTTGATGTAAAAGATGTTTTAGGCTTAAACGATACAGTATATGAATTTGAATTGACTGCAAACCGTGCGGACTGTTTCTCCATGGTTGGTTTATCCCGTGAATTCGGCATAATGACAAATCAAAAAGCTTTATTCCCTGTTATCATGGTTAACGAAAATGGTGAGTCCATTGAAGGTAAAGCCTCTGTATCTATCGAAGCGGATGATATTTGCACACGATTCATGTCTCGTATCGTTACAGATGTAAAGGTTGAGCCATCTCCATTGTGGATGCAAAATCGTTTGCGTAACAGCGGCATCCGTCCTATTAATAATGTGGTAGACGTAACAAACTATGTTATGTTAGAACTTGGTCAACCTATGCATGCCTATGACTATGACCATGTAAAAGGTCATCAACTAGTGGCAAGACGCGCTAAAAATGGTGAAGTTCTTGTTACACTTGATGGTTCTGAACGTGAATTGAATGACTCTATGCTTATTATTGCCGATGCAGAACGCCCAGTAGGTGTAGCTGGTATCATGGGTGGCTTTGATAGCGAAGTAACAAATGAAACGACTACTGTTATGCTTGAAGCTGCTGTGTTTAATGGACCATCTATTCGCCGCACTGCAAAAGCGCTTGGTATGCGTTCTGAAGCATCTGGACGTTTTGAACGTGGTGTAAACCATAAATACACTGCTTATGCTATCGACAGAGCAGCACAGTTGTTGCAACAAATTTGCCCATCCTGTAAAGTTGATGTAGGCATTATCGATCTGTACAAGAACCCTGTAGAGCAACATACAGTTACTTTCACAGCAAAACAAATCAACGATTACTTGGGTACAAATATCGAAAAAGACGAAATGGTTCACATTTTGACTGCCCTTGAATTCGTTGTAACTGAAGAAGAGGACCAATTATCTGCCCTCGTTCCAACATGGCGCGGTGACGTAACAGTAATGCCTGATATCGCTGAAGAGGTAGCTCGTATTTATAACTATGATAATATTGCTCCTACAATTCCTGTAGCCGTATTGTCCTCTGGTGGTATGACGCCTAAGAAAGCTCTTACGAAAGAGGTAACACATACGTTAGCTAAATTGGGTATGACTCAAATCATTACATTTAGCTTTATGCATAAAGATGGCCTTTCCAATATGATGCTTCCTGAAGGGGATAGCCGTTATACAGCCATTCCAATTTTGAATCCTATTTCCGAAGAATTCCCTTATATGCGTACTACATTGGTGCCAGCTGTTATCGAAGCTGCCAAACGCAATATTGCGCAACAAAATAAGGATCTTTGGTTGTTTGAAACAGCGAATGTATATGAACCAAAAGCATTGCCTTTGACAGAGGTACCTCATGAACGCCCTATGGCTTGTGGTATCTTGATGGAGCAAAGAAACAAACAAGCTGGCTGGAATCAAGCAGAACGCACTACAGATTTCTATGATGTAAAAGGTATTGTAGATGCGTTGTTGGCTGAACTAGGTGTTATAGGATACGAAATTAATCGTGGCACTGAACCTTACTTCCACCCTGGTGTAAGTGCTCAATACGTAGTTGATGGTAAAATGATTGCTCAATATGGTGAATTACATCCACAAGTGAGCAAAAACTTTGATTTACCAGGAAAAGTATATATGTTTGAAATCGATTTGGAAGCAGTATTATCCTTAACGATTCCAGCATTCCGCTATACATCTTTCAGTAAATTCCCAGGTACTAGCCGTGACCTTGCTATTGTAGCACCTGTGTCCGTATCTAGTGGTGAAATTTTATCTATCATTAAAGAGCATGGTGGTGAATATTTAGAAAGTGCATCTATCTTCGACGTTTACGAAGGTGAACATATCGAAGCTGGTTACCGCAGTCTTGCATACAACTTGCAATTCCGCTCTATGGAAGGCACGTTGAATGATGAAGATATTGATGGTAACATTCAAGCTATTATCGATGCATTAGCAGAAATTAACTGCAGATTACGTTAATCTCAAGCAGTATATTGAAAGGGTTTACCATATGGTAAACCCTTTTAGTACTATAGTTATACCTTTAGTTAGGTAGAAAGGATTATCCATGGAATTATTGGCTCCTGCCGGTACGATGGAAAACTTTATAGCCGCTTTAGAATCTGGGGCTGATGCTATTTATCTTGGTGGTAAAGGCTTTAATGCTCGTGCTCATGCAGCAAACTTTGGCATTGAAGAACTGGCTGAGGCTATTCGTTTGGCTCATATTTTAGATGTGTCCGTATATGTAACCGTAAATATCCTCATAGGTGATTCCGAATTAAAGGCTCTCGAGGCGTATTTAAAGGACTTAGAGCGCATCGGAGTGGATGCTATTATCGTTCAAGATTTAGCAGTTGCTAAATTGGCACAACGAGTGGCTCCTAAACTTCACTTGCATGGCAGTACGCAGATGACGGCTGCTACATTAGATGCTGTTCGTTTTATGAAAGCCTCGGCTTCACTCGCGTTGTGTTAGCTCGTGAATTGAGTCTTCCTGAAATTGAACATATTTGTAAAAACTGTACAGCTGAAATCGAAGTCTTTATACATGGTGCCTTGTGCGTATGTTATTCTGGTCAATGCTTAATGAGTTCTTTCATCGGTGGTCGCAGTGGTAACCGTGGTGCTTGTGCACAGCCTTGTCGGTTGCCTTATGAGCTATTAGATTCTTCAGGTACTAGCTTGTTGCCAAAACACGAAGCCTATCTACTAAGTCCAAAGGATCTTAACTATAGTGAATATAGAATGAACTTGTGGCGGCGGTGTTACGTCCTTTAAGGTAGAAGGGCGTATGAAAAAGGTTTCCTACGTGCGTCAAGTTATTGGAACCTATCGTCATATTTTAGATACGGCTCATATAGATTCTACTGATGCCGATGCATTAGCTTCTGGATTTAATCGTGGATTTTCTACGGATTATTTAACAGACCATGTAGGAAAATCAATGATGACCGTGGTGGCCCCAAATAATCAAGGGAAATTGATTGGCAAAGCAGAGGTCAAAAAGGGTCAAGTTCATTTATTCCTAACAGAACCAATTGAAAAAGGATCACTCTTAAAGGTCATGCAAAGTTCAGGTAGTATTACGTACTATCAAATCGATCAGAACTGGTCTCTAGTGGATGAAAAGCATATTGTAGGTAAACCGGATGAAGGCTTTGCTGCGGGGCAAGTATTCCTTACATCAGGCCCTAAAGCTCAAAAGCAACGGGGACTACAAGATTTTACTGCTAAATTAGAGGTACATGGTTATCTATCTATTAATAATGAACGAGAAATACCTTGTACAGAACTAACCTTTGTATTGAATGATGGTCGTACTGTGACAGTATCTAACGAGTTTGAACCTGTTTATGCTAACAATAAACCGACTACATTAGAGAAGGTTAGAGATCAAGTAGGTAGATTAGGGGAATACATTCTTCATACTAGGCTCTATGGCTATTCCTGATGGACCGTATATGTGGCCTGCTAGTGTTTTAAATGCATTGCGTCGCGATGCTGTGGAGGCGCTAGAAAACTTGTTGATTAAAGACCATGAAACAGCTTGGGCAGAACGTGCTGTAGAACCCCAGAAATATGTCATCGTTAGTAGCTAAAAGTAAGGTTCAATGCACAGAGCCTATGGTGAGTGCTACGCGTTGATGAACTTGATGGTGTAAAAGCAGCGATCGAAGGGGGCGCTAAGAAGATTATCTTCGGTGGTGACCGTTTGCAACGTAAGCCTTATAAAATTAGCATCTACGAGCAGGTAGCCAAACTTTGTAAAGAGCATAATGTGCTTTGTGTATTTGCTACGCCTCGCGTCGTTAAAGATGATGAGGTAGACGCGTACATGAATACGCTTAAGGCCATAGTTGAGTCTAAACCAGATAGCATTTCTATTCATATGCCACAAGCTCTATTATGGCTTCGTGAGTTAGGGTATTCAGGTGCTATTGAAGCTGATACAGGTCTTAACATATTCAATGGCTCTACTACAAGTATGGCAAGATTTTAATATGAGTAGTATGCCCAATATCCATCCTTAGAGTTGACCTTGGCACAATTAGTAAACTTACAAAAATCTGCTCATTTGCCATTAGAGGTAATGGTACACGGTTATACAGAAATGATGATTTCTGAGTATTGTGCCATCGCTAGTTTTGTGGGCACTGGCAAAAAGGAAAACTGTCCTATGCCATGTGTAACAGAGGACTATGCATTGAAGGACCGTAAAGGGAAGTGTTCCCATTGCGTACCGATCCTTATTGCCGTATGCACATCATGAATAGTCATGAAATGGACATGCGTGCTTACGTGCCAGTTACATCGTAAAGGTCTACATATCTTGCGCATCGATGGGCGTCATATGGATCCACATCGATTGCGTAACATTGTAGTAGATTATGTATCTATTCAAAATGGAACAAAAGAGGCTCCTCCTAAGAGCGTAGGCAAGGATGATACGCCTATTACAAGGGGCCACTATTTTAGAGGTATTTTATAAAGAGGTGGTACATTGTTTAACGAAGATGTATTAGACTTTCACCATATAAAGAACAATTACAACAGCATTGTAGTTCTACTATCGCTAAAGATTGGCTATGAATATTGAGCCAATGACAGATGCTAAAGCTATTCAAGAGAACCTTGATGAGACGGCAGAAGCCATGCGTTCTTTGCAAACAGAGGTAGAACAGCCGTTAGGCGGTACACGCGATATTCGTGAATCTTGCAAGAAGAGTCGCAAAGAGACTTTGTTCTTACACGTGAAGCCTTGTGGGACATTTATTTGACCATTGGTGCTTATAAGCGCATGACAAAGTTCTTTAGAACGAAATATATGGATTATCCATTGCTATCCCTATGGGTACAGGATATGCCGAATACAGATCGCATTGAAAACCGTTTTAAACGCGTCTTTGATGAAAAGGGAGAATTGCTTGATACAGCGTCTCCTAAATTGGCGAGCCTTAGAAATACGATTATTAAGACTCGTGAAAGATTAAAAATGATATTCAAGCTATCCTGCATGATAAAGATAATCAAAAGTATTTCCAAGAAACCATCATTACGCAGCGTAATAATCGTTACGTAATTCCTGTAAAACAAGAGTATCGCCAATACTTTGATGGCCTTATTCACGACCGTTCTGCAACGGGTCAAACACTTTACATTGAACCGATGCGTTTGGTGAATCTAAATAATGAATTACAAAGAGGCTTTGATTGGTGAAGAGCAAAGAGGTCTTGCGTATTTACCGCGAAGTTATCGCTCTTGTCAAACAACATAGCAATGATTTGATGGATGCTTGTGAAAAGGTATCCCATATCGAATTTGTATATGGTAAGGCAAGTCTTGCTATTTCTTACAAGGGTACCGGCAATCTTAAGTACTGACAGAACCGTTAATCTCATGAGAGCTCGTCACCCATTAATTCCACCAAATATGGTAGTGCCTACAAATATTCAATTAGGTACATCGTACCGTATTTTACTAATTACTGGTTCTAACACAGGTGGTAAAACAGTATCCCTTAAAACATTAGGCCTGTTGAGCTTGATGAATCAATGTGGCCTATTTATCCCTGCTGATCACGGTTCTATGTTACCAGTATTCCATAATATCTTTGCAGACATTGGAGACGAGCAAAGTATTGAGGCCAGCCTTAGTACGTTCTCTGCTCATATGACACAAGTTATTTCCATCATCAAACATTGTGGTCCTAACGACTTAGTTTTACTGGATGAACTTGGGTCTGGTACTGATCCAGAAGAAGGTAGTGCCTTAGCTGTATCTATTCTTGAATTCTTCCGTAAAAAAGGTGCCCTTATGATGGTGAGTACCCATTATAATGAGCTTAAAAATTATGCATACCATACAGAAGGTATTGAAAATGGCCACGTAGAGTTTGATGAGCGTACCTTAAAACCTACATATCGACTCCATATCGGCGTAGCCGGCAGTAGCCATGCGTTAAGCATTGCTGCACGTTTAGGCTTACCAAAAGACATTGTAGAACGCGCAACAGAGTATAAATCTCAATTTGGTAGTCATGAAATGGAAGAAGTTCTTTCCGACTTAAACGAACAACTCCGTAAAGCCTCTGAACGTGAAAGAGCGTTAAAGAAAGAACTTGATGAAACACGTCGTATGCGTGGCCAACTAGAGAAGGAAAAGAAACAGTTTAATGAAAAACGTAAACAAATCTTAGCCAAAGCTCAGGCCGATGCAGAATCCATGAAACGTAGTTTACGCGTTGAAGGGGAAGCGATTATCAAGCAATTGAAAGCGCAATTCTCTGAAACAAATAAGGATAAGCGTCAATCGGCTATTAATGCAGCACGTAAGAGGGATTTCTAGTGTTCATGTACCAGAAGCTCCAGTGGATGATGATCGTAAGTCGTTAACCGCAGATGCTATTAAGGTTGGCCAAGCTGTTTATGTTACGTCCTTGCGTTCGTTGGGTACTGTGTTATCTATCAATGGTAACCGTGTAAATGTTGATATTAATGGACTAACAGCTACCGTTAGGTTAGTGAATTACAATCAACTACACGTGAAGAAGGCAATAAACTAGCACGTGAACAAAAAGAAGCCATGCCTAAAACAAGAAAACGTATGGGTGGCTCTGCCGTACAACGCCAAAAAGAGGTTCGTACTGAAATCAACATTCTTGGCCAAACAGTAGATGAAGCGACCGTTTCTGTAGGTAGATTTATTGACCAAGCTTTGCTTGGTGGTGTTAATCAAGTGCGTATTATTCATGGTAAGGGTACAGGTGTATTACGTGAAGGCGTTCACCAATATTTACGTACCTTGCCTCATGTAGCGCACTTTGAAACAGCCGGTTATGATGAAGGTGGTGCAGGGGCTACGAATGTAGTTCTTAAATAAAAATATAATTTTCAAAATATTGTATATGGAAATAAAAAGGTAGTAAGCTCCTAGGGCTTGCTACCTTTTTGTATAGATAATATTTAGATAGTAAATATGTATATAAAGGAACACTGGTTCCGCCCTTTTAGAAACTACTGTTGAATTAGCGTTCCTTTTTGGACTTTTTATTTTTCGATGAATTTGATTTTTGTTCTGTAACCTCTTCTTTTTGAGGCTTGTCATTACTTTTTATCTTTTCATCTGTTGTTTTGCCTGTATCGTCTTTCTTATCTGCTTTTTCGTCCTTTTATCTTCTTTTAGGTTGTGCCTTTGCAGGATTGACGTAACCTTCAGAATTGCTGATTGTTGCGCTAGCTGGGACAGGGAAGTCAGAGGCTGGAGTATTGGCAAGAGCATTGGACATGAATTGCCCCCACATAACAGCAGGTGTGCTACCACCTGTAATACCGTGTAATGTTTCGGTGCCGTAGTCATCACCAATCCAAACGGCAGCTACTAAATCTGGAGTGTAACCTATGAACCAAGCATCTTTGGAATCATCAGTAGTACCTGTTTTACCTGCTGCAGGACGACCGATGGCTGCATTACCGCCAGTACCGCCATTTATAACAGATTCTAGCATATTAGTCATGATGGCCGCATCTTTTTCATCAATAACACGTTTTTCTTGGATAGAGTTTTCTTCTACAACTTGGCCGTTGCGATCTACAATTTTAAGGATAGCTGTAGGTTGAACCTTGATACCGCCATTAGCAAGTACACCGTAAGCCTGTACCATTTCAAGAGGGGTAACACCATGTGTTAAACCACCAAGTGCTGTAGACAAGTTGTAATCTTGATCAGTTAGAGTAGAGATACCCATTTCTTTAGCAAGTTTAATAACCTTAGTCATACCTACTTCATCGGCAACTTTTACAGCTGCTACGTTGCGAGAATGTTGTAATGCGTAGCGGTATGTAATATTACCTTCGTAGTCGTTTTCATAGTTTTTAGGGCTCCAGCTACCGAAAGCTAACAGGACTATCATCAACGATAGAACCAGGAGTTTTACCAGACTGAATAGCCGCCAAGTAAACGAAAGGTTTCATAGCAGAACCTGGTTGACGTTCTGCTTGTGTAGCACGGTTGAAAGCGTCATCACCGCGACCGCCTACCATGGCTACGATGTAACCATTGTGAGGGTTCATTGCTACGATAGCACCTTGTGGTTGAGATAATCCATTTTTATCGGTGTAGTAATTAGGCAAGTTTTGCATTGCTGCAACTGCAGCATTTTGCGCCCATGTCGAGAGTAGTATAGATTTTTAATCCATCTTTATAGATGGCATCATCGCCGTACTTTTCAGAAATTTGAGAAATAACATAGTTAATGAAGTAAGATGCATTAGATTTCTCATGAGCTTGTTCTTGTTTAGCTATCAAACCTAAATCTGCTTGGCGAGCTTCGTCAGCTTGCTCTTGTGTAATATAACCATATTTTACCATTTGGCCCAATACGACGGCTTGACGCTTTTTACTAGCCTCCAAATCATTAAATGGGGAGTAATAGTTAGGGCTTTGTGGTAAACCAGCAATGAGTGCCGCTTGTGCAAGTGTTAACTCACTAGCATCCTTACCAAAATATACATGAGATGCAGATTGTACACCGTAAGCACCTTGACCAAAGTAGATTTGGTTCATATACATTTCAAGGATTTCATCCTTGGTGTAATGTTGTTCAATTTTAAGGGCTAATAAAGCTTCGGAAATTTTACGTTTAAATGTTCTATCTTGTGATAGGAACGCATTACGAGCTAACTGTTGAGTGATTGTGGAACCACCTTCAGATACGCCGCTATGTACAATGTTTACCCATACGGCACGTAAAATACCAATTGGGTCAATACCATGATGTGTATAGAACCGAGAGTCCTCTGTAGCTACAAAGGCGTTCTGTAAATCTTTTGGCACATCTTTTAGAGGTACTGGTAATCTATTTTCTGTGGAGTGAACCGTAGTAATGAGATTGCCATGCACGTCATAAATCTGAGACGATGCAGAAGGGCGTACATTAGATACATCTGGTAGATTAGATAACGTGGCACTTATGAATCCACAGCCACCACCGGTTACGATGAGTATAAAGAGAAGTGTACAAATCCAAAATAGACGCTTAGGATTTGTTTTCTTCGGTGTAGAACCATTGCCATTTGAGCGGCGATTGGTTCTCGTATTTGAGTTACTACTCATAGAGTCACCTCTTTTTTCTTTTAGTAAATATAACGTAAATTCTATTACGCAGTTATAAATATTATATCATAAATGGTTTAAATCCAATACTATATATATAATTGTGAAAGTTTTTAGATAATGGTATACTTAAACAATAGTATTTCTAGGAGGATTATCATGATTAGTGCTCAAGAACAAGTGCGCCAAATTAAACATGGTGTGTAGTTTAATTAACGAACAAGATCTTGTAAAAAAAATAGAGAAATCCATTAAGGAAAATAAACCACTAGTTGTAAAACTAGGTTTGGATCCAACGGCTCCAGATATTCATTTGGGACATACTGTTCCTCTTCGCAAGCTGCGTTTATTTCAAGAATTTGGTCATCAAGTAGTGATCGTCATCGGTGGCTTCACTGCTCGTATTGGTGATCCTACTGGTAAAAGTGTTACTCGTCCACCATTAACAAAGAAGAAGTATTGAAAATGCTGAAACTTATAAGACACAAATCTTCAAGGTATTAGACCCAGAAAAAACAATCGTTCGTGACAATAGTGAATGGTTAGAATCTATGAATTTTGCTGACGTACTTCGTTTGGCTAGCTCCTATACAGTTGCACGTATGATGGAACGCGATGATTTCAGCAAACGCTTTAAAGAAGGTCGTCCTATTGGCGTGCATGAGTTCATGTACCCATTGATGCAAGGTCACGATTCTGTTGCATTACATGCAGACGTTGAATTTGGTGGCACAGACCAAACTTTTAACCTGTTGATGGGGCGTCATTTACAGAGTTAGAAGGTCAAAGAGCCACAAGTTGTTATTACAATGCCATTGCTTGAAGGCCTTGACGGCATTCAAAAGAATGAGTAAATCTTTGGGCAATTACATCGGTATTGATGAAGAACCTAAAGAAATGTATGGTAAAGCAATGTCCATTCCTGATGAATTGATGATGCGTTATTTCATGCTCGTTACAGATATGTCTATTGAAGAGCAAGAGGACATGACAAAGCGTCTAGAATCGGAGAGTTATCCACGTGATGCTAAAAATGCAATTAGCACGTACCATTGTTCGCTTGTACCATGGTGAAAAGCTGCTCTCGAAGCGGAAGAAGAATTTAAACGGTGTTCCAACAACGCCATGCCTACAGATATTCCTGAGTACGTTATGGATGCACCAACAGAAGCAATCTTTATACCACAATTTTGTACAGATGCTGGTTTAACCGCATCCAACGGTGAAGCACGTCGATCCATTAAAGCAGGTGCTTTCAAAGTAAACGGTGAAAAATA